>Ga0114968_10004678_pt1 | contig 10183 bp, 9 predicted proteins | sample M_130807_EF_Meta_FD_87020 | JGI IMG/M metagenome (GOLD analysis project Ga0114968, IMG submission 87020) | Freshwater microbial communities from Lake Montjoie, Canada to study carbon cycling - M_130807_EF_MetaG | ecosystem: Environmental > Aquatic > Freshwater > Lake | place: Lake Montjoie... | reverse complement strand
CGGTTTAATTTCATCAGAGATTAAATCGGATTCACGACTTCTAAACTCTGTATCTGTAAGTGATGCAGGATCATCATCATCCATTTCCTGATCTAGAATTTCGCTATCGTCAATTGATTCTTCACTTTCAGCGAGATCATCTATATCGTTTATTTGTTTATATTCTTGCGCAAACTCTTCCTGAAGCTCTTCTTTACGCTGTGTATACAAACTAGTTGCAATATCAACAACCTCTTCCCAAGTATTTGTAAGCTCAATTTCTTTAATAATTACTTTTTCTGCGGTTGAAAAAGGCACCATTGTTAAAGAACCAAGTTTGAAATGCAAATTAATACGATCAATTAAAGGCAAAATACTAATATCTTTGTCTTCAACACCAAAGAAATTCTTATCAAATAGTTCTTTATATGCACTATAGAACGCAGGTGCAAGACCAGGATATCTTGATTTAATCTTACGTTCAATACGAACATCTTCAATTACATTCAAGTAAGACTTAAATCCTGGTTTGTTTCCTTTTAATGCGTTGTGCCATCCTTCTGCTGGTGTTTCCCATGCATGACCTACTTCGTGTCCTACAAGTAAGTCATATAAATCAGCACTCATTTCTTTCCAAATAGGAAGAATAAGTATTCTGTTCTTGGGATCAAAGGATGCGGTTTGAGCTTTACGGTGTTCTACCGTAATGTTTTCTTGAGCAAGCAGTTTTGCTAGAGTCGATTTCGAATTTGCTACGGTCATAATTACTCCTATCTATATCATAATTATAACACCTTTTTTGCTAAAGGTCAAGCATTTTCTGCAACTTTTTCTAAATTTCCTGCTTCTTTTTCTGCGGCTTCTGCGTTCAAAGCGTCAATCATGGTTTTCACCGCATACTTTTTAATGATTTTCTGACGCTTATTCTCAAATTTTTTCTTTGCAAAATCCAATTTTAATTTGGATACACGATCAGTGAAGTTTCTTCCCATCATATGATCATATTCATGTTGGAAAATTCTAGCAGTCAATCCTGTATATTCCACTTCAACGACTTCGCCCTTTACATTCTGATATCTAACATCTATAGACAAAGGTCTATCTATTAATAACATTAACCCAGGATATGATAAACAACCTTCTTCAAATTTTTGATTCTCACCTTTGTATTTAAGAATCTCTGGATTGAATACGTAAATACCAAATTCATCCTGGCCCATGACAAATACTTTCATGTCCAATCCAACTTGATTTGCACTCAAGCCCACTCCACCTAAAGTTTTCATCTTTTCAAATAACATCTTAGATACATGATCTGCGCTGCCTTTATTTTTCTCAAAGTCATATGGCTTTGGCGGGCGAGTCATAAACTCATGATATGGTTCAACTAATTGTAACTTGTCTTTTCTTAATATAATCATGCTAATCTACTAAAATTTTGATACTTTTGAAATTTAATTATATTCTTAAACTTATCAAACAATTGATCACCTTTATGCGATATAACAAATACATTTGTATCCTCGCCTAATGTATTTAATAAGTTCATTACATAATCCGTGCCATTTGTGTCCAATGAAGAATCAAACACTTCATCCAATAGTAACAAGTTTGTACTTGCACTATTTTTCATCTTTGCAATAGTTCTCCACGTAAACAATAAAGCCAAATCAATTCTTTGTTTTTCACCCTCGCTAAAAGATGCATAACTAAATTCATCTCTGTATCTTGACTTAATTGTTTCATTGAATGTTTCATCTAGTTCAAAGTGAACAAAGAAATCCATTGACGACAAATACTTATTTACAAGTTTATTTATGACAGGCAAATATTGTTTAATAATTTTAGTCTTAATTCCTGTATCTTTTAATAATGTGCCTGCTGCTTCATGGTAGAATTTATCTTCGTTCAACACAGACCGTTCATTAGCAATTAATACTATATCCTTAGCAAGAGCTTTTAAATTTGCTTTTTCTTCTAGTATTTTTTCATCCGAAGTATCATCTTGATCCAGATCAGCCATTAGCTTTTTGGCATAATTTTGAGATGCAATAATAGAATTATTAATTTTTACAATTTTAGTCTGTAGCTCAAAGATCTCTTCTTTAATTACATCTATCTCTGTTATTCTTGCTTCAATAGTTTCAATAGAATCTGAAATAGAATTTAAAGCATCACTAACTTCTATAATTTTTGTTTCGTGTTTACCAATAGTCGCAGTCTTAACATTCTCACTAATAATTTGATTGCAGGTTGGGCAATTATCGTTATCGTGATAAAAATCTATCTCACATTTTGCTTTATTAATTCTCTCTGTTAGCTTTTTATATAAAGACTTTAATTCTGTTTTTTTATTATACTGGTCTTCGTAATCGGAAACACTTTCTTCTTTGGTATTATAGTCTGCAGTTAGTGTTTCTATTTCTGCGCTTAAAGCTATTATTTCTTGATTTGTTTCGGATATTTTATGTTGAACGTCTTGTTCTTGTCTCTTTTTATCTGTTTCTAGTTTATTAATATATTCTTGTTGGACTTTTACTTTGTGTTTACCTACTTCAATTTTATCATCTATCTCTTTAATTTTATCTTTAAGAATAACTACTTTGTCTTTTAATACGTTATTCATTACTGAGAATATTTGAATATCTAAAATATCCTCAATAATCTCACGTCTATTCCCTAAAGATAGTTGCATAAAAGGAGTAAAAGAAGCGGATCCCAAAATTACAATCTGAGTAAATGATTTGTAATTTAGTTTTAGAATATGTTCTTCTAAATACTTTTGGTAATCTCTTGCGGCGGCATCTTGATTTAATAGATCACCATTGCAGTATATTTCAAATATACCAGGCTTCATTCCTCGTATAATTTTATATTCTTTTTTGCCAATATAAAATTCAACCTCAACAACAAGATTTTTGCCGTTGATCGTATTCATCAACTGAGGTTTGTTAATACTACGAAAAGGCTTATTGAATAGAGTAAAACAAATAGCATCTAGAATGGTACTTTTTCCAGCACCATTTTCACCGATAACTAATGTTGTTTGATGTTCATCTAATTTTACTTCTGTGAATTGTCCGCCTGTTGATAAGAAATTTTTCCATTTGATTTTAGTAAATCTTATCATGTTCCCTCATATTCTTGTGCTTCAACATATAATGTTTTTAACAAAGTTTTCAATCTATCTTTGTCTGTATCTGTTTCAATACTATCCACATAATTAGATAATACGCTCATAGTATCTTCGAGATCTAATGTTTCATCAATTGCTTCAGATTCAAACTCAGAAAAATCTTCGATAATTTTTAATTCTAATATATTTTGTTTATAAATTTTTTCAATGAACTGGTCAAATTTAATAAAGTCTTTCTTTTTAACAACAACCAATTTTACATGCTGATTGGTAAATTGTTCTAGATCAATATTATCAGTATCCGTTGTTTCATCATTGTAATAAAATTTAGTAAAAATTGTATTAGTATTTTTAATTGATTCTATTTCTTTCGTATTAGTATCAAGCACATAAAAATATTTACTATCATCACAATCGTTCCAAAATAACTCATAAGGCGTTCCTAAATATTGTATATTGCCACCATTTGATGCGGTATGATAATGCCCACTAAAGACTTGATCATACTTAGATAAAAAGATAGGATCCATTCCGTCATGGCTATCAATACCTTGCATCATCTTAAATCCAGATAATTCAAAATGCCCAGCACAATACGGCGTAGTGCTTTGAACTATAAAATCAGATATTTCATCTTCATTTTCTTTACATACCCATGGAATCATATCAATAGCATACCCATCCATATTTAAATTCGTGGGTTTATTAATTATATTGATATTATTATAATCTTTGAGTAAAAGGTCAGGTGAATTTACACTAAGACTTTCTTTCCAAAAGATATCATGGTTACCAACTAATGTATATAGTGATATACCATGTTCTTTTAATGGATCAAAAAAGTATCTTCTTGCCTCGGACAACGATAAAAAATTAATATACTTTCTTCTATCAAATAGATCACCTAATTGAAAGATTACTTTTATATTATTTTCTTTAAGGTATGGGAAGAATAATTCTGAATAGAATTTCTCATAATAAGCATGAAATGCCTTAGAGTCATTTCTTACACCAAAATGAGTATCACCGAGTAAACAAATTTTCATTACCAATATCTCATGTAAAAAGATCCTCATTCCATTCTCTGTGACCTTCTCTGTATGCCATGTTAGCTTGCGTTTCTCTAACTTCTACACGATAGCACCAAAGTCTTTCTGCTTCTCCAGGTCCCCACATATCGGGAATATACACCCCGTTAATATATTTATAAAGCATGTCTGCTAAACCTTCACACCCCAGTCTAGGAAGTATTGTCAATTTAGCCATTTTAAATTCTTGTAATAATTTAAATGTTTCTAATTCGGGATCATCTTCAGCTACAAGTAATGTGTGGTCAAACTGATCTTCAAGTATTTTCTTTAACTCCTTTAATCCACCATAATCAGCTGCCCAATTACGAACATCTAAATTATTAGTACCAAAGTAAAATTTCATACTAAACGAATAACCATGAATTAAATTACAATGCGAATCTGCTCGCCATTGTCTATATGCACATGGAAATGCATCTATGTATTCTTTTGTACTTGTGTATTTGTATGATATATGTGTCATCTCTTGCCTTTGTTAGTAAGTTCTATGACATGCAGAGTATTTAAAGAGGGATGAATGGTTAAGACCTCTGATTATTTATTAATTTTTTGTATGTGTTGCTATTATACCAATCATTGCAGTCCTCAATAATATGACTCAATGTATATTGAGGTACCCAATCTGCAGATGATCTAAAATTAGAACTATCGGCAATTAATTTAGCAGGATCGCCCACACGTTTAGCATCTACTATAGTTATAAGCTTCTCACCTAAAGTATTTTCTATTTTAGTTAATACTTCTAAATTAGAATGTCCGGTAAATGAACCTAAATTATATATCCCATTGATGCGATTGTCAATAGCAAGTATGTGTGCATTTGCCAAATCAGTCACATGAATATAATCTCTAATACACGTTCCGTCTTTAGTCGGATATGTTGATCCATACATTGTAAACTCTTCATTATTTAAAGCAGCCTCAAAAATTTTCGCTATGATATGAGTTGAGCCTGGTTCTTGTCCATGAATTGCATCTTGATTCGCACCCGCGGCATTAAAATATCTAAAAGCAACATAACGTAAACCATGACAAACATTATACCACTTAAGCAGTTGTTCAACCATTAGTTTAGATTCACCATAAGGCGAAATAGGTTGTGTTGGTGAATTTTCTCTATAAAATTCTATAGTTGCATCTTCGCCATATACAGCTGCGCTACTACTAAAAATAAATTTAGTATCAGGCAATTCTGTAGATAAAAAAGACAATAATGCATTTGTCTTGGATACATTATTAGTAAAATATTCGGCAGGATTAGTTAAACTAGGCCCAACTAAACTTGTTCCTGCACAATGAATAATTGCTTCAGGGTAATGATGTTGAATCTTTTTATAAGACTCAAAATCAGTAAAGTCGCCTTGGTAATAGTCATCATAGTATTCTATAAGATGATCTCGATATCTTCTATCGATGCCGATAACGTAATAACCTTGTTTCTTTAGTTCAATACAAGTTATGCCACCGATATAACCAGCGGCACCTGTAACAACTACTTTTTTAGTATTTGGATGTCGATACATGTTTTCTATAATCCTTAGTATTACGATACCATTCTTCTGCGTTGCCAAACATAATATCTAAACATCTATCAATAGTGCCAGATGTCCAATCAGATAATTTGCCGATATTTTTTGTAGGTTCATACATTAATCTATTTAATTTTACAATTACATCATCCATAGACCAAGGAATATACAAACAATCTCTATCATTTGCAAATGTTTCTGGGAATGATCTGTATGCAGGATATAAGCAATTTGTTCCAAGTGCATCTGCTTCTGAAGCTGTATTACTTACCCAATCTTGTAAAGCACAATTAAATAGCACTCTCGAATCTGCTAGAATTTTATAATACTCATTCTTTTTGAGGTTTTCATAAATTTTAAAATTGGCAGTCTTTTCCAATGCTCTTGCTCTTGACAATGTCTCTGGATCATTACTTCTTAAAGGGCCACCCGATAATACAGCAAATTCTACAGGCATATTCATTTCTGCATACTTTTCAACCAAGTCCATAAAGAAGTGAGGTTGTTTTTCTTGGTCAAATCTAGCAGCAAATACTACTCGCATTTGTCTTTGATCAAACTTTTTAATCTTTTTAACTCTTGATTGAACCTCTTCTTTATCAAAAGCCAGACCAGAAATATTATAGATTGGAACATTCCAGCCTGCAATTTTCATATGAGCAACCATCTCTTCATTTGATGCAAGTACACCTGTTACAAAGGTATTAGTCATTTTCTCATAATGAGCCATCCATTCCTGCATATCCCATACATGAAGGAAATCATCTGGGTCAATTGTTTGTGCTAAGCATCTAACAAAAATTCTTGGATGATATTCAAATGGTAACTGATCTATAATATATGGTAAGGCTTCAATACCAGGAGTAAACATATCTTCAAAGAAAATAGTATCTTCCATAGTAATTTCGCCCATCTTCATTTTCTTAACAAGTTTTGCCATCTGTGTTAAAGAAAAATAACTGCGACCATGCGCATCAAGAACTTGTCCCGTTACAATAGATTTTGACGAATCAAGCATATCGCCATGAATTACTTCATAGTCAATGCCTCTTCTTTTAAAAGCTGCTTCTGACCATTGTTGTAATTGTAATGTATATCTACCTTCATAGGGCTCTAAACCCATATAATATAATTTACTCACTAAATTCACCTGTTAAAAAATAAAGCCTACAACCATTTTCACCGTCTTCAGAAACTTCAATTACATAATCTCTATCAGGCCATTTCTCAGCACATTTATTATGCAGATCCCTTGCCATCATTTCACAAGATTTATAATCTAATTGTAATGTTCCATCAGAATACCAACGTTCCATAATACGTTTTGCTTGAATAAATTCAACATCTCTGTCATCATGAAATACTTCCATTTCCACTCTAAAGTGAAAAATATGTCTGTGTGGTGTTCCTAAAAAACTAACATCTAGCCAATCGCCTGTTGCTAATTTAGGATCCGTTGCTGCCTGCGGGTATTTATGAATGCCCTCTTTTTGAAATGTAACCCAAATAAAACTCTTCAAAATTTTGTTCCCTGTACTCATGCAAATAAATCCTCAAGTGATGTTGGTGCCTCATGGGCTACTGGTTCTGATTCCATATACTTACCTACATTCTTTTCCCAATAAAGAAAATCATCTAGATTTTTTACTTCAAATAAAGAAGCATATTGATTTTCACAATCCTTTTCTCTACAGAAGTTTAAAAATTGCTCTTTAGATTGTGTCAATTCAGAAACATCTAATGTAAAATTATGCACATTTGTTAAAATAAATGCAAGTCTTGCTCGCATAACATCTATAAATTTGCCACCTTTTTCGATATATGCGCTAACGGGTATATTCATTAGTACATGATATTCTTCTGCAGTATATTCTGTTCCGCATACTGCATTAATTTCTGCAACAACTGTTCTGTATATATTCGAGAATGGTCTTCCCATTTTTACAGATGTTCCGCCATACATACTACCTGGAGATTTTTTATAGTGTGAGAAATAAAATAATCCGTTGTCCAATGACATAGAATGCGTAGTCGAATCATATGAAATATTAATATCTTTATATAATCCTGTTTGACTAAACAAAATATAAGGTAACATACGTCTTAGCGCACCAACTCCCAAGACGTGAAGATGAAATGGTTTAGGAAATGGCATCAATGAAACATAAAATGCTCGCTTAACATCTTCTAATTGACCCATGCCAAGTGCAGCTGACCCCATAGCAACACCGCCGATTCTATGATGCAATGCGGGTGTTATTTCTTCTAAAACTAATTCTGCCCATTGTTGGTATGTTTCATGTGAAGCACCATGCATAATAACAAATGGTTTACACTTACTACCCAATCTATCATATGTCTCAATTTGAGATTTAACATTCTTACCTGTTTGTCTCGCATATGTTTCAAAATTATCTTTATCGAAGAATCTTCTTTTGGTATCAATCTTTGAAGACTTGCCACTTGTATTAGTTGCTTTAACAGGAATCTCATCAAATGACATTCCAATATCTGCATATGTTCCCTGATTGACATATACCTTTTCTCTTGTCTCAGGCGTATTAGGTAGTCCTCTGGTAATAATCTGCAAACCACCAGAGTCAGCATGAATATTATATACAGCTGGTCTATACTTTTGTAGTTTTTCACCAAAGTTCTTTTCAGTAAAACCATTATATAATAATGAAAATTTATGATTGTTTTGATTGTTACATACTGTAGACATCATACGGTTAATCATTTCTAATACTTCGGGATCGTTACATTGCTCAGATCCTAATCGTAAATAAGCAGGACCAGATATAACGTATTCAAATTCTTTCATGCAAATAAACTTTCTAACGAAGAAGTTGCTTCTTCTATTGGTATAAAATTAGGATCTTTAGATAGATAACTATCAGTATCAGAATATATTATATTATATTTAGACCGATTTGTCAATACACTTTTGACATCATCTATGGCTAATTGTTTTCTATTTAGATCAACTATAAATTGTGCATATTTGACAGTATTATATTCATTAATTTTAGCCGCATCCGATTTGGCAGTTGCAGTTTGATTGTAATTTTTTAAGAAATCAATCCATTGCTGAGCTGTTCTAAAATCCAAACCATGCACGTATTGCCTCGCAGATTCATTTCTTTCAGAATTGTCTTGATTATATAGTGTAGTAATAATCCCAGCACATTTATCTAATGTATCTCTGTGATAATATTTGTTGTCAAAATTGGTCACCCATTCAGATTTATCAATAACAACGCATGGCATTTGACCAAGACATTCAAAGAATGTAAATGGATAATTCTCTCTTAGTGATGGATTAAAATGAACTCTGGATGAACGAATAAATTCTACTTTTTCTTCACCTACAATGCTTGCTTTAATTTCGTAGTCTTCAATACCTAACTCAGCAAGACGTGCTTCAAACTTTCTTTTGCCATTGGCATTGGTCATAATCTTTGCAGGCAATCCGGTTTCCTTAATTACTTTAAGAAATGCTTCTGGATTTTTTCTGTCTTCCCAACGACCAATATAAAGAACACCTTTAGTTTTGCCTGTATACTTTTCTAAAAGCATTCTTTCTGACATTGGCATACTTAGATTAAAAACATTTTGTCCACCATTATTTCTAATCTCATTTACGTTTCTAGGTGATTGTGTGCCGATATGCACGTTTTCTAAATTCATTAAGTTATTAAAGAATTCGTTACAGCTTTCAGAAAAGACACCTTTAAATTTTCTAGTGTCTCTGAATACCATACTCTCTTCGTGAGTATAAAGTACTACCGGAATGTATCTATTGAGATCAAATGATATTACTGCTGGCATGCCTTCTAATGAATTGCAAATAATCATATCATAGATATTAGTATGAAATGCTTTCATTATGGCATTTCTAAAATTAAGCATCTTCTCAAAATTGATTGAATCAGTAAATGCAAATGTTCCAGTATGATTGGAATATGACATTGGGGTATCAGGGGATATTAAATTAGCACCCAATGATTGCACCAAATTTGCAAATTCATTTGATTGTGCTTTATCGGAAATAATATCTACTTTCCAATTTAAATTCTTTGCCATTTCAGTAAAGCCTTTGGCAAATTGTCCAATACCACCATGCGGGACTAAATGTTGGTCACTAATACAGAAGGCAATTCGTTTTTTGTATATATTCATATAATTATTGAGTATAATATCGCACCTATTATTAATATTATTAAGGATATTTCTACAATTAAAAATGCCCCCAATCCTACTAATAGAATAATATTTTTTAAATCATTCACCGAGTATTTTAATTAAGTGTTTTGTTTGATACATAGCATCATCTAAAGCATTATGATATGTACCTTCTCGTTTATCTGCAGGAATCCAATTAAATAGATTTTTTACCGTACGATAACATCTATCATCCCAGCATTTCCATGGTGGTTCTCTGCCTG
>Ga0114968_10004676_pt1 | contig 10184 bp, 9 predicted proteins | sample M_130807_EF_Meta_FD_87020 | JGI IMG/M metagenome (GOLD analysis project Ga0114968, IMG submission 87020) | Freshwater microbial communities from Lake Montjoie, Canada to study carbon cycling - M_130807_EF_MetaG | ecosystem: Environmental > Aquatic > Freshwater > Lake | place: Lake Montjoie... | reverse complement strand
GACGCCCGCATCATCCAGCACCCGGTCCGACTCGGTGAGCCCGACGACGCGGGTGTAGAAATCCACCATGCCCGCCGCATCGCGGGTGGCGACCACAACATGCTGGATGCGGCCGGGCAGACCCTTGGTGGAAGGCGCACGCGCGCGCGGCACGCCGAAGAACATGTGATTGCCGCTGAGATCGGTGAAGCCCACCGCATCGGCGAAGACGGGCGTTGACGTGCGCTCATGCGCCACGCCCGCCATGGCGAGGCGCTCCATCAGACCATCAAGCCAATCGGGATCATAGACCGCATAGCCCGCCGACTTCAGCGTCTTCGCCTCGCCCGGCGAAATCATCACGCAACGCTCCGGCCCATGGCAGATGCGCGTGTCACCGACCGCCTCGACCTCAGCCGAAAAGGCGTCGCGGTAGAAATGCGAGAGGGCTTGCGGATCAGGCGAGCCAAGCTCGATATAGGACAGATGCGCCCGCATGCTCGCATGATGTTTCATCTTCAGCTCCCTCTTTTTCAGGCGGCCTGCGCGCTGGCGACCAGTGCGCGCGTCGCTTGCGCCAGTTTTGCAATCTGTGCGGAATCGCGCGCGTCGATGGCGGCGGCGATGTAGCGATCAGGCCGCACCAGCAGCAGCAATTCGCGGCCCGGTTTTTCCAGCCTGCCCATGATGTCGTTCATGTCGCGCCCCGCTGGTATGGGGCTGGTGAAATCGCGCACCAGATTGACGCGCATGGGCGTCACGGCCACGCGACGCAAGGCCGCAAAGCCGAAGTCGAGATCCTGCGTCTGGGCGATCACGCGCTGGGCGTCCTCCCCATAGGCCACCAGCGCGAAATCGGCGCCCATGAGATCATCGAGCTTGACGCGCGAACGGTCGAGCATTTCGAGGGTGGGCTGGGGCGCCATGCGGCCGGTGAGGCCAAGGCCCGTGTCCGCAAGCAGGAAGCCTTCGCCATAGAAGGGCTTGGGCTTGTATTTCATCATGGCGAAATAGCTGTGCACCGGCGGCACGAAACGCGCCAGGCGGAAGAAGCTGTGCACGAAAAAGGCCTGCATCTGCGAGGTGGGCATCATCACCTTGCCGATGTTCATCGCCAGCTGGATCAGCGACCAGGCATGGGGCGCGCGCTCCTGCTGATAGGTCTTGAGCAGGGCGGGGCCGAAGGCGCCGCTGATCACGCCCGCCAGTTTCCAGGCGAGATTATGCGCGTCGCGCACGCCGCTGTTCATGCCCTGCCCGGCGAAGGGAGGCGTCAGATGGGCGGCGTCGCCTGCAAGGAACACCCGCGCGGTACTCCACTTGTCGGCCATGCGCGCATGGAAGGCGTAGACCTGCCGACGCACCACCGCAGCATCCGCGTCCGGCCCGGAGGCGGCGAGCAACTGGCGGACGAATTGCGGCGACTCGACGGTGGCGTCTTCCTCGCCATCGCGCAGCATGAATTCATAGCGCCGCGTGCCCGCAGGGCCGGGCAGGCAGATATAGGCGCGGGCGGGATCGCAGCCCACGCGCGTCTGGCGCATGCGCTCATTGGTTTCGGCCAGATCCACGATCAGCCAGCGCTCGCGATAGGTGGAGCCCTTCAACTCGGCGCCGATGGCGCGGCGGGTGGCGCTGCGGGCGCCATCGCATCCCGCCAGATACCGCACGCGGATCTCGCGGGGCGCGGCGCCCCCTTCCACGACGCGCAGGGTGACGCCCTGCGCGTCCTCCACAAAGCTCTCGCAATTGGCGCCGAACAGGGTGGTCACATGGGGGAAGCGCGCCAGCGCCTTGCGCAGGGTCGCCTCGAACTTCGGCTGGTTGAAGGCGCTGCGGCGGGGATAGCCGAATTCCTGGCCGGTGGGCTCCACCTTGGCGAAGCAGACCCCCTTGGGCGTGAAATAATGGGCGCCATAGTCCAGCGCCACATCCTCGATCACCGCATCGACGGCGCCCAGGGCCTGCATGGTGCGCAGGCACTCGTCGTCGATGGAGACGGCGCGAGGGGCCTGAACCGTGGATTCGTTGCGCTCGATGAGCACCGTGCGCACGCCCATGACGCCCAGAAGATTGGCCAGCGAGAGCCCCGTGGGTCCGCCGCCCAGAATCGCCACATCAAAATCCACCCGAACGCCCCCGCAGTTCTCCCAGCTTGTGCAAGCTCTAGCGGGCCTCTGTAGACCTGTCAATCAATTTCTCAAATAATGAGAATATGAACGCTGGTCTCCCGATGCAAAAAGGGCCGAGGCGACGCCTCGACCCTTTTTTTGCAAGCGTGAAGCGCGCAGACCTCAGTGGACGCTGACGGTTTGCAGCTTGTGCTCGCAGGCGTTGGCCACGGCGGCGTCGCGGGAGTCGGTCAGCAGGATAGGGGCGCCCTCGGCGCTCAGCAGGGCTAACAGTTGCAGGCCAGAGGGAATGCCCGCAACCTGGGGGAAGAGCCTTTGCGCCTCGTCCGAAAGCAGGGGCTTCACATAGGCGATCAGTCCGTCGCCCATATGGGCGAGCTGCTCGACGGTGATGGGCGCATCGCTCAGGCCCTGCTCAAGCTTGGTGTCATTGATCATCACAGGCTCCTCTCGCGGTCCCGAAGGGGCCCCGCCGCTGGGTGCGGACCATCTTCAGTCCCGCACCGAAATGTCGATCTTCCGGATCATCTTCTCCGGCTCGGGCCGGGCCAGATCAACCGAAAGCAGTCCATGGGTCAGATCTGCGCCCAGCACCTGCATGCCATCGGCGAGCAGGAAGCTGCGCTGGAATTGCCGCGCGGCGATGCCGCGATGCAGATATTGCCGCTCCTTGTCGTCCTGCTGGCGCCCGCGGATGAAGAGCTGGTTCTCTTCCACGGTGATGTCGAGCTGCGCGCGGGTGAAGCCCGCGACAGCCAGGGTGATGCGCAGCCGCTCGGGCAACGCATCGGCGCGGGGCAGGCGCTCGATATTGTAGGGCGGGTATCCGTCGGAGGTGGTCCGGCTGACCCTGTCCAGCGCCCGCTCGATCTCGTCGAACCCCAGCAGGAAGGGGGAGTTCAGGTTAGGCAGTCGCGTCATTCGAAGCCCTTTCGGCGCCTCGTGGTTCGGGCCCCTGACGGGCGCCCCGGCTCATCGCCGCAGGCTTGATATGGTCTGACGCGCCCCACCCTGCAAGAGGGCCTGCGTCCGGGGCGCTCACAAGGGCGCGAGATGGTCAACTGGCGAAATGGATGACCCTTGCGGCGGCTGTTCCATCTCGTCCGCATGGCGGCGCAGGTTTATGACTTTCCAAGGCTTTGGATGGCGCGGAGTATCGGCCATGCGGGTGCAACCCTATCTGGTGTTTGACGGGCGGTGCGAAGAGGCGCTGACCTTCTATAAAAGCGCTCTGGGGGCGGAGATCCTCAGCCTGATGCGCTTCAAGGACAGTCCCCTGCCTGCGGACCTCGATGGCCGCCCGCCCGATTGCGGCGACAAGATCATGAACGCCAGCTTCCGGCTCGGGGATTCACTGCTCATGGCCTCGGACGGGCGCTGCGGAGGCAAGCCAGAATTCAAGGGCGTCTCCCTCTCCATCAGCCTTGCCGACGCGGAGCAGGCCGACCAAATCTTCGCGGCGCTGGCGCAGGGGGGCGCTGTCCTCATGCCCATGACCGAAACATTCTTCGCCCAACGATTCGGCATGGTCGCCGACCGTTTCGGCCTGTCCTGGCTCGTGCTGGCGGCGCCGGTGGAGGGGATTTGAGGGGCGGGACGCCGACCCTTTCACATTTTTGATATCAAAACGGCCCACAGTGCGCAGCTGTCACGCTGAACCTGCCGATGCGCCTTGTAAACTCGTCGCTACGGTAGCAAAGTCTCTGGAAGATAAACATATTTTCGACGCATACTCAGATCGCGCCGCGTTCTGCGGCAGGCCGGACGTCGTCGATGAGGGGGCTGAACTTGCGCTATCTCGCTTTTTTCCTTGCTGCCGGAGCCACCATCCTTTTCGCCATTCTGACGCCTTTCGTGGGCGGATGGGCGCTCTGGCCCATGCTGATCGCCGGCGCCCTCACCGCGCTGGGGATCTGGGACATGATCCAGACCCATCACGCCCTGCGTCGCAACTACCCCATCATGGCCAATCTGCGCTTTCTCCTCGAAAGCATCCGCCCCGAAATCCGCCAGTATTTCCTCGAAAGCGATCTGGATGGCGCGCCCTTCAACCGCATCAAGCGCAGCGTGGTCTATGCCCGCGCCAAGGGCCAGCTCCAGAGCCGCCCCTTCGGCACCATGCTGGACGTCTATGGGGAGGGCTTCGAGTGGCTGGCCCATTCCATGGCCCCCACGACGCTGGAAACCCATGATTTCCGTGTGAAGATCGGTGGGCCTGATTGCAAGCATCCCTATTCCAGCGCCCTGCTGAATATCTCCGCCATGAGCTTCGGCTCGCTCTCGGCCAACGCCATCCGCGCCCTCAACAAGGGCGCCAAGGCTGGGGGCTTCGCCCATGACACGGGCGAGGGCAGCTTCAGCGTGCACCATAAGGAGGGCGGCGGCGACATCATCTGGGAGATCGGCAGCGGTTATTTCGGCTGCCGCAACGGGGATGGGACCTTCTCGCCCGAGCGCTTCGCCAGAACGGCCTCCGAGCCCCAGATCAAGATGATCGAGATCAAGCTGTCCCAGGGCGCCAAGCCCGGCCACGGGGGCATTCTGCCCGCCGCCAAGGTGACGCCCGAAATCGCCGCCGCGCGCGGCGTGCCCATGGGGCAGGACTGCGTCTCGCCCGCGAGGCACTCCGCCTTCTCCACCCCCCTCGAGATGATGGGCTTCATCGCCCAGCTGCGGGAGCTGTCGGGCGGCAAGCCCGTGGGCTTCAAGCTCTGCATCGGCCAGCCCACCGAATTCATGGCCCTGTGTAAGGCCATGATCGAGACCGGCGTGACGCCCGACTTCATCGTCATCGACGGCAAGGAGGGCGGCACGGGCGCCGCGCCCCTCGAATTCGCCGACCATCTGGGCACGCCGCTGCGCGAGGGCCTATCCTTCGCCCATGATTGCCTCGTGGGCGCGGGCCTGCGCGACCGGATCAGGCTTGGCGCCAGCGGGCGCATCATCACCGCCTTCGACATGGCGCGCGTGATGGCGCTGGGGGCGGACTGGTGCAACTCTGCGCGCGGCTTCATGTTCGCGCTGGGCTGCATCCAGTCCATGTCCTGCCACACGGACAAATGCCCCACAGGGGTGGCCACCCAGGACCCGCGCCGGGGCGACGCCCTGGTGGTGCCCGACAAGGCCGAGCGCGTGCGCCGCTTCCAGGCCAGCACCATGGAGGCGCTGGCCGAACTGACGGCGGCGGCGGGCGTGACCCATCCAGCCGACATTTCGCGCGATCAGCTGATGCGGCGCACCTCGAATGGCGAGGTGCTGAGTTTCGCGGAGGTCTATCCGCAACTGACGCCCGGCGCGCTCATTGAGGGAACCGCTGGCGGCAAATATGCGCGCCATTGGGCCATGGCGGATGCGGGGAGCTTCAGAGCCAGAGCGGTCGCCGCCTGAGCCTGCCTACTCCGCCGCCGCAGCCTGCGCCTCGCTCTTCAGGGCCGCGTTGACGAGGGGCATGACCTCCTGCGCCAGGCGGCGTAAGGATTCAGATTCCCATTCCGCATTCACGCCCGTCCAATCGGCCCCAATGACCAGCAACGCGCCAAAGGGCCCGCATTGCGCGCGCAGCTCGATCAGTTTGCGCGCCACGGTCTGGGGCGAGCCATAGATCACGCGGTCGTCGATGATGCTGTTCACCGTGATGTCGCTTTCCGTCATCTCCGGATAGGCCTTCAACGCATGAAGCTTGCCGATGTTCTTGAAGATGGTGCGCATATAGCCCAGGAAATGCTGATAGGCGCTGCGCGGATCCATGATGCGGCGGCGCGCCTCCTCGTCAGTGCCTGCGACAAAGACCGTGCGCGACAGGCGCCAGTGGTCGGGATTGGGCGCGCGGCCCGCCTCGGCGCAGCCTTCCAGATATTGCTCCCAATGGGAGCCGATGAATTTTTGTTGCAACAAGCCGCTGGTGACGAAGCTCCAGCCGCGCTGGCCCGCCAGTCGCACGGTTTTGGAATGGGGGCTTGCCGAGGGCAGACAGATTTCGGGATGGGGCTGCTGGTAAGGCTTTGGCATTTCGCCAAGGCCCAACTCCTCGCTGATCGACTTTTGAATTCGCGTGGTCCAGAACTCGCCCTGAATGTCATAAGGCGGCTTGCTCGACCAGATCTTCTGGATCGTCTCCAGCGATTCCACCAGCATGCGCTGGCGGACCTCGGCGTCGCCCAGCTGAAACAGCTCGAAATCCGACCCAAGGCTCCCGGTGCCCGCGCCGAAGATCAAGCGGCCCTTGCTCAGGTGATCGAATTGCGCAATCTCGCCCGCAACCAGGGCCGGATGCCTGTTGGGCAGATTGATGACGCCGGTGGCGAATTTGATGTTCTTCGTCTGCGGCAGCAGATTGGCCATGAACATCAGCGGCGAAGGATAGGGCTCGCTGGTCGCCGAAAAATGCTCGCCCAGCCACAGCTCGTCAAAGCCCAGCTCTTCGGCCAGAAGGGATTTTCGTGTGTCCTCCTCGATATGCACATGCATGGGAGGGCCCGGGGGATGCAGCGGCATCATGAACAATCCGAGGCGCATCCGTTTTCTCCCGCCTTGTTGTCGCCAGTGGCTTTGCGATCAACTTACCCTACCCGCCCCGGTTCGCAAGGGGCTGGTCAAAGCGCGGGCGGCGAGGCCCGCGCTTGACGCGGCGGAGGCAGTCAAGGAGGGCGAGCAGGCGCAAAACCATCACAAGCCCTGTTCTCCAGCCTCCCGAACATGGGCCGCGAGCTTGCGCAATCGCTCAAGAGCCTCCTCGCGCGACTGCGGGTCTTGCTGTTCGTCAGCGTCGAGCGCTTGCAGCTCCTGGCTAAGGCGGCGCGCCGCCGGTGACAGGAACACGACCGCGCCCGTCTTGATGACGCTTTTGGCGGGCGAGACCGCCGGTTGCACACGATACATATGGCCCGCAAAATGATGCGCGGCCAGACTGGAGCTGATGTCGAGCATATCACGCCCTCCAATTAACCTTCTTTCATTATGAACGGCGCCTTAAGCTAAAACCTGCAGCGTGGCTGCGAAATAAAATTGATCAATCGCCCTCCGGATGTCAGGGGCGCCGGATCCAGCGCCCCCGCGCTCGTGCGGGCGGTTCGCCTCAACCGCGCCCTGCCGCCTTCCGCAGAACCGCGCCAGCGTCAGGAGCCGCGCCATCGCTGGTCCAGGCCACATATTGATCGGGGCGAATCAGCATCAGCCTCGCCTCGAAATCCTCGCGGCCCTCAGCGAAACTGTCGATGACGACCTTGAGGGGGATCAGCAAGTCCTGCGCCGCTCTCTCGAAGGCGGCCACGGAATCGGCAGGCGCATCGAAAGCGAAGAGCACGAAGCCGCGGCCCAGTTCCTCGAACACATTGCGGCCGTTCGAAAGCTTGCGCGGCGCCAGGTGATGGCCGGCGCGGGCCTTGAACATATATTCGCCCCGCGCGCTGCTGACCCCGCCAGGGGGGCCATAGACGATCGGCGAGCCCTCGTAGTTCGGCTCGAAGCCCGACACGAAGGGGCCGTTGCCGGTCTCCAGCTCACTCCAGGCGGCCTTGAAGCCCTCGGGATTTTCGGCTGGATCATGGCGGTTGCTGAGTTCGCCTTCCCATTTGATGCGTGCGGCGATCAGATTCTCGCCGACATCCTTGAACACGGGCCGACGTTCCAGATCATAGCTGTCGAGCAGGTCCTCGCCCGCCCAGCCATGGATGCGCGCGGCCAGCTTCCAGGCGAGATTGGCGGCGTCTTCGAGGCCATTGTTCACGCCAAAGCCGCCGTAAGGCGGGTGCGAATGGGCTGCGTCGCCCGCAATGAAGGCGCGTCCCTTGCGATATTCCTCCGCCACCGCGATCTTCAGATCCCAGAAGCCCACATAGGAGAAGTCGCAGGCGAATTGCGCCCCCACCACCTTGTGCAACAGCCCCGCGAAATCGAAATTGTCGCGGGTCGTGTCGCCGGGCACGGGCGCATGAAAGAAGTAACTGTCGTTCATGTCGATGCGGCCAAAGAATTGCCAGTAACCGTTCAGCGCCGGGTCCACAGCGCGATAGGTCGAGCACATGGGGAAGCGTTCCAGGATCTTGCTCAGTTGTGGCGAGCGGAACACCGCCAGCATCATCACCTGATCGAAATCGGCGCCGTCGCGCTTGATGCCGGAGCTCTCGCGCACCATGGAATGGCCGCCGTCGCAACCCACGACATAATCGGCCTCCAGAACCTCGGTGGCGCCATCGCCCGCCTCGTTCTGCACGGTGACGCGCACGCCATGGGCGTCCTGCTCAAGGGCGCGCACGATCCAGCCAAACCGCGCCTGCGCCAGCGGCAACTGGCCCATGCGCTTGCGCATCTCCGTCTCGAAGCAATATTGCGGCATGCGGTCGTTTTTCTGGAAATAGTAATCGCCGACGATCTCGCGGCCCCGGGTGCAGAACCAGTGCTCGTTCATGAGCGAGCGATAGGCGATGACGCCGTTGGAGGCGACGGTGTTGGGCAGCAGGCGGGTGGCGCGCACCTCCTCCACGCAACCCCAGAAATAGAAATGCTCGAGGGTGCGCTGGGTGAGATTCTGCCCGCGCGGAATGTTGTGCATGCCCGGGCGCCGCTCGACGAGCGTGCTGCTGACGCCTCTCTGGGCGAGATCGATGGCGAGGCCAACGCCCACAGGGCCGCCGCCGACGATGATGACATGACTGCGCTGGCTCACGTTTCCGGTCCGATCATTAAGGTTGTTGCTGGACCCGATACTACAAAAGTCCGATGAATCAAAACGGAGCCGGGGCGACGCTCTTTGCGGATTGGACGAGCCTCCCTTGAAGACGGCGGCGGCGCGCTGGCAGGCCTGGCGCGCCAGAAAATCAAAAAGCCGCCGGGAAGGGTTCCCCGACGGCTGGTTCTGGAGGGTATGGACCTCAGTAGCGGGCCAGCACCGGCGCGGGAGCGGCGGTCATGAAGCGATAGTTCAGGCCGACGCGCACGATGTCGATGGAGTTCTTGCTGTCGCCAAAGAACCTCTGGCAATCGTTGAGGAGGCCGCTGCTGTAGCCGCTGTCGCCATTGCCGAACTGGGCGTGCAGATATTCGATCTTGGTGGAGATGTTTTCCGTCAAGGCATATTCGAGACCGCCGCCCAGCGCCCAGCCAACCTTGTTGCCATTGCCGGTGCGGGTATAAGTGGTGGTGGTGACGATCCGCTTGGAATCATTATCCCAATCACCCTTGGTGTCGCTCCACTTGTTCCCATTGATGATCACGGTCTCCGTGTCAGTGACGGTGGCGCTGTTGTCGCCATTGCGGAACGCGGCGCCGCCGGTCACGAAGAAGAGTGCGCGGTCTGTGGTGAAGCCGAAGCGGGCGCGAATGGTGCCCAGCGTGTTGGCGGAGCCATTGCCCGACCAGGTATAGGTATGATTGGTGACCGTGAGCTTGGGATTACGCGACCTGTTTTCCTCCCGGTCGTCCCAATCGTACCGCTCAGATACAGGCTCGCCGTACCGGGCATAATCATAACCCTTGCCATTGTTGCGGCCGAGCCAGTTGATGTCGCCCTCGAGACCGAAGAGCCAGCCGCCGAACGCCCAGTTGTAGCCGGCCTGAACGCCGCCGATGACGCCGACCCTGTCGCCACCGTTGCAATTGGGAAGGTAATCGCTGTCCAGCGTATAGACGCCGCTGAAAGAACGGTCCGAGTGAGACTTGTAAGCGGTCTCGCGGCCCGGGCAGTTGTCGCGGCCGCCCCAGGCGGCGCCGACGTTGCCGCCGACATAGAAGCCGGTCCAGGTGAAGGCGGGGGCGAGATAGACGGGAGCCGCAGCCACGGCGCGGCTGGGAAGATCAGCCGCATAGCCCAATGTAGACATCGAGATGAGGGCGGCTGCGCAGAGCAGGGTTCTTTTCATGGTTCAAAACCTCCAGGAGTCGTCAACAAGACGCCCAGTAGAAATCTCACCAGAACCCAAAATGGGCAAGTAGTGTAAAACAGTTTGAAATGCAGTGTTGCAAATAGAAGACATTTATACACTCATGTTAAAGCTTAAACTAAATCTATTGTATAAGTATAAGATATTATTTACACTTTTTTGGTATAAATACCTTCAACATGACTATTCATGAATT
>Ga0114968_10004674_pt1 | contig 10185 bp, 11 predicted proteins | sample M_130807_EF_Meta_FD_87020 | JGI IMG/M metagenome (GOLD analysis project Ga0114968, IMG submission 87020) | Freshwater microbial communities from Lake Montjoie, Canada to study carbon cycling - M_130807_EF_MetaG | ecosystem: Environmental > Aquatic > Freshwater > Lake | place: Lake Montjoie... | reverse complement strand
ATGTCTTCGATTTTATATTCATAAAACGGCTCCAATTCTTTATAAACAGGGAAAGTTTTTAATTCTAAATCATTCATGTCTATTTTACTTTCTTCATTTGAACGCGAATTTTTGATTAATTTAGATAATTCAGCGTGATTTTCTTTTATATAATTAAGAATAATATTAAATAACTTATAATAATCACAATACATACGATTATTCATCAATACTCTAAATCTATCGATGTTCTCCATTTCCATAGCAAATGTCTTGTATTGAAAATAAAACGAATCTAAACAGAACATAAATATTTTTTTATTATTTGATTTAATGAGGTCATTATAGACTTCTTTCAAATGAGCTAGTTTTTCAATTACTAAATGTTTTATTTTTGCGATTTCACGTTTTAATGTAATAATATTTTCGAAATTTATTTTTAATTTTTCAATTTGAAATGCGTAAATATGAGACATTATATAATATATCATGAAATAAAAAAATGGCATAATGCCATGTTTTTATTGGTTTTATGTTTATAGTCACTCTAACAAATCTCAATTCTTCCCAAAAATGGCACTCCATTATAAATTTCTTTCTCGATTTCATAATATTCATCTATTAAATCAAATCGGTCTTGTTGGGTCAAACCACTTTCAATATCGATTCCGTAAGGAATGTACTCGTTATTATTTGTAAATACCGTTTCATCTAGAATTGGACGAATTTTACCAAAATTATGTTTAATTTTTGATGGTTTATTATATTTTTCGACAAACCATTTTAATGTCATAAAAACAGGTGCCTTTGTAATAGTATCTTTCACTTTACAACTCAAATGACCACGGTCTTTAATTTCGACGTGTTTTTTCACTTCCCAAAATTTGGCTTCTTCTATATCGTAAAATATTCTAATCACGTTATTTTCACATAGAGAATTATAAAATGTAATGGCTTCATTTGTATTATATAATTGAATCATAACAAATGCGAAATAATAGTGATTTTTATTTTCGTTGACTCTGTCATGTGTATCTATGTAAAATACTTTACCTATTTTCAAATTATCAAATGTTGCTGTAATAAAGTTTTTATTTACACTTCCCAAAATACGAGGAATATATATTTTTGCGATTTTTGATTCCATGATTGAAATTGATATGATTTTGATGTTATAAATATGCCTCAAATTATACCGAATAGTTGTTATTGTTATTATAGCTCTTGTAAATTAAGTTATTTGATTTTTATATTTTATATAAAAATAGAATCAATTTTTCGTAATTTTACAGTAAAAATACGAAATACAAAATCATAAAAAATTGACGATATTTTTCAATAATAAAACAATAATATAAATTACCGATTAAATTATAATATACCAATTCAATATACCAATTCAATCATGTCAATCATTCAAGAATCACTTATTTTAATTCATAATAATGAATACATTCGACCTGTAATTAAATATCCAAATTATGAAACATCATCTTTTGGAGTATTAAATATAAAAATCAAAAAAACAAAAAAAACAAATTTACCTACATGTTTCGTTTTTACAATTGATAGAACTGGTTCTATGGGAGAATTATGTGGAAATTACAGAACAACACGTATGGACTATATTAAACAAACATTCAAAAGCATGATGAAATACTTTTCACACCAAGAAACTCCTATTATTGTACGTGCTCACGCTTTTAATGATACTGTAGATATATTAGTAGATAATATTACAATCACACCTTATAATGTAGATTCTATTATAGAAAAAATCAAAAATTTACAACCAGATGGTAGTACCAATATTGGAAATGCTATCACGAAAGCAAATGAAGCAATCGCCAAATATACAACAGATAATCCAACACATCAAATCTGTCATATATTTATGACAGATGGTGAACCAACTAGCGGTGAACATAGGGCTGACGCATTAGCAGAAATGGTAAATGAAAATTTTACAAATATTTTCATCGGCGCAGGGTTTGGGCATAACGCACATATTTTAAGCAAACTGAGTGAAAAGAAAAACGGAGAATATTTATTTATTGATAATATGGAAAACGCAACATTGGTTTATTCCGAACCAGTACATAGATTCCTCTATCCAGGATTAAAAGATATTCGTTTAGAAGTAGAAAATGGTAAAATTTATGATTGGAAAACGAATAAATGGGTTACTGTTTTAGAAGAGCCAGATTTAGTAAGTGAAGTCGATAAATATTATCATTTAGTTACAGACACCCCCAATGAATTAGAAGTTAGTATTTATGGTATAGAAGTAGGTGTTGCGGCTGATTCCGCAGATGAAATTGCCGCCGATTTATCTAGTAAATTATTAGATATAGTAGAAGTTATGCCAGATTTAATTGATTTTGATACAAACAAAATAGTCGAACCAAACGATTTATCAAAATATATGTTCAAACAATTAACACAGGAATTGCTATTCAAAGCAAAATCGAACGATTATGATATGACTGAGATTTATTATTTTAAAAAACTATTAAAACGTGTGTTCAAAATAATGCGAAATTTTATGCGTAATAAAGACTTATTAGATGACCCATTTATGAAGCAATTATGTAACGATATTTGTATTATTTATTCGACAATGGGTAAATCGAATGGTATGATGTTTGCCATGTCGAGAAGTTGTTCCCAAGGAAGACAACAATCATATAATACAAATAATATCAACATTGATGATATGATAGATTTCAATACTCCTATATTAAATAATCCACCATTAATGAGACGCTCATGTTGTGTGCCAAATATCCCTGAATCTGAAAATGAAGAGGATGAAGACAGTAACTTATTTGATACAAATCAGGCATTTTTCGGTTTGAGAAATGGAATGCGTAGAACGCATAATTTTGAAGGGAAATTTACTCTTGATATGGAACTTAAACGTTCAATCGCACGTGATGACTTTGATAATATGAATAATTTCCCCCCATTACCGGTAATGTCTACACCCACAAATAGTAACAGGAATATGCCGTTTCCGAATATGTCAGACATTACTGATTTATGTTCCAATTTAAACGTTTTGAGAATAATATGCCAAGGAGATACTAGTATTTTAGAAGAAGAAGAAACAGATGAAACTGAAAACGCGGAAGACGATTTAGAATCATTCGTGCCAACAGAAGATACTACAAGTTGTTATACTACACCAAGTGCGTTAAGTACATTCAGAAGTATGAGCCAATGTTAGAATAGTAATTTAGATAGATTTTATAACATTTTGTAATATATAAAAACTTTTTTTATTTGATTCCTTGGAAAAATATATATAACTAGTTGAAAACATAATAAAAAAATATAGTTCAATAATATATTTGATAATGGAAAAAGAAAACATCCAAAAAGAATCAGAAGAGAATACAATTCCTAGTAATTTTCGTAATGTTATAATGGATTTTACGAATGATTTATCTATAACATTTCCAGAATTTTCATATTTATGGTCAAAATGGAGAGATACGGATACACCAGAATCCGAAATTAAGGAATTATTTGATTATTGTATAAAAGTATATCCAGAACGTTTTTTTGATATTTTATATCAAAATCAAGATATATATAATACGGATTCTGAAGTTAATACATTTTTCTTACCAAATGTAGATTTTAAAATGCTTTTTGCGTGTGAAGGTATTAGTGAGAATACTCAGAAAAGCATTTGGAAATATTTACAATTAATTTTATTTACCATTATTGGTGGTATTAAAGATAAGTCGAGTTTTGGTGATAGTATGAACTTATTCGATGGTATTGATGAAGGTGATTTACAAGAAAAATTAAAAGAAACCATGACAGGTCTTACTGATTTTTTTAGTTCAATGGGAATGGACGCTGAAAATACTGGTGAAAAAACCGAGGAAAATGGCGACGAAACCGAGAACAATATGAAATTTCAAGAAGGATTTAAAAATATGTTCGAAAATATGCCAGACGCAGAAGAATTCAAAAAATCATTTCCATTTGATAAAATGGGTGGAATGCCAAATATGGAGAATATTCAAGACCATTTAAAAACCCTATTTGAAGGTAAAATTGGAACACTAGCAAAAGAAATGGCTGAAGAGATTTCTGGTGAATTCAGTGATTTATTAGGTGAAGATGCTAATAATATTACTAGTACAAAAGATGTTATCCAAAAATTAATGAAAAATCCTAAGAAAATTATGGACTTAATGAAAACTGTTAGTAGTAAATTGGATAATAAGATGAAAAGTGGTGAAATATCTAGAGAAGAAATCATGAAAGAAGCAGGTGATTTAATCGGTAAAATGAAAGACATGGGTGGTCAAGACCAATTTACAGAGATGTTTAAGAATTTGGCCAAAAATATGGGTATGGGAAAAAATATGAAATTAGATACAAACGCATTAGATAGAATGACAAAACAACAATCTATGCGAGAACGTATGCGTAGTAAGTTAGAAATGAAGAAACAAAAACAAGCAGAGGAACTAGAAAAAATGAAGGAACGCACTAGACAACAAATGGAAAATGCTGCGAAATTTTCATTGGAATCTAATTCAGAGAATAGTTTTGTTTTTAGATTAGATGGTGAGGAAGCCCAACAAAAGTCTTATAAATCAAGGGCCGATATGATGGCTGATATGTTAATTGCTGAGGAAGAAGCAGAAAAATCGAAATCAGTAGCAGAAAGTACCCAAACAAAAAAGAAAAAGAAGAAGACCAAGAAATAAATACACACACAAAACATGGTACAAAAATATACAATAATAATATAGATGAATTTATTTAAATATATTAATATACCTGTATTTTTGATTAGTTTAGCATTTGGATTATTTGCTGTCTATATTACGATGCCGGATACACGTAAAATATATGTGTATCCAACTCCAGAAAACGTGGCATTATTACAATACAAAGATAAGACAGATACTTGTTTTTCTTTCAAACAATCAGAGGTAACATGTCCAAAGAATGAAAACGAGATTTCGAAAGTCCCTGCTCAATCATAATATTTTTCATAGCATAATATATAATAATATATTATACTGTTATAATGAATTTCAAAAGATTACTGAATACTCCATTAGGAATAACATTCATTTCAATTATATTAGGTTTAGGATTAGCAACATTATTCAGAAAAGTTTGTAATGATAAGAATTGTATTGTATTTAATGGACCTGTTATAAGTGATATCGAAGGTAAAATTTATAAACACGGTGAGAAATGCTATAAATATTCGGTAGTATCTGATAAATGTGATTCTACAAAACGTGTAATAGATATGTCTGAACCAAAAAAAGATGAAACTGAAAAATTATTTTAGCGACTTTTAGTAAATAAAATATAAAATGCGTCAAACTATACAATTTTTAGATATCTTTTATTGTATAGTTCTAAAATGGAAAATAGTATTACAAGAATTGCCGATTTACCGGATACAATGACAGGTCAATCGACCTCCTCGTACTCTACTATGAATATTCCACAAAATATCAATAATAATCCACCAATGAGTAGTGGCGGGCAAGCTGATAATGGGTTACCTACAAATTATATTCCTATTAATGTTCACCCGAATCCTTATGGTATTTCCGCACAAAATCCGATTATGCCTATGCCGCAACAAACTAATGGACAGCAACATCAACAGCAACATCAACAACAAACTCAATATCAACAAATGAATTATATAGGACAACCATCACAATCTCAACAATTCATGCCACAAGAACATCAACAACAACGATTACCATCTCGTGATATTCCTCGTGATACTACTGGATATGTTCAAGATGAACAAATTCAACCAAATTATATTCCAAAATCAACAGTACAGAATGATTATGTTAGAGAATATGAGGACACCACCGAAAAAAATATGCGTGAATATGAACAAAAAAAAAGAAAGGAAAATAGATTAGATATGATATTTACAGAATTACAAACACCAGTTTTGATAGCTATTTTGTTTTTTATATTTCAAATGCCCGTTATAAATACTATGATTTTTAAGAAATTTTCATTTTTATCGATTTATACCATGGACGGTAATTTTAATATATATGGATTGTTGTTTAAAAGTTTACTTTTTGCTAGTTTTTTTTATAGTATTACAAAAGCAACAAAATTTATTAGTGAATTTTAACAAACGAATTGTTGAAATATTATCTTCATTTATGGAAGCCAATGAACCAATATGTTTGCAATTAATATTAGGGCATTCACAATAACCTTTCTTATTTCTATCAATTTCTTCACATTCATTATGTATTGAATGATAACAACGAAGACATTTTACAAAATTAATAGTGTCTATATTTTTTTTACAAATCAGACATATATTTTTAGATTTACAATTACCCATTTTCTTTCTATTTACTTTATTTCTATTGAAATTATCATTTCATCAATTTTTTTCACATTTATTACATTTCAAATGTCCATATTTCATGATTACTTCTTCAAAATGACGAAATTGAAAAGTATCTCCATTTGATAGCGTCATGAAATGAGGTTTTCCTGCTTGACCATCTGTCATCATATAAACACTATCTGGACGGTATTCGATATCGATTATTATAAAATCACCTAATTGTTCGCCTATATAACGATTGTATTCGTTTTTTCCAAAATGATATGACATTTTTATATATTATAATAATTGTTGTTTTTAAATTATTATAATATCATATTCGATAATTTATTTTTTCGAGTTTTTCGATTATTACCAATAAACAAATTTAAAAATCCATCGCCGTCTTCCTCTGCATCAATACTTGGTTTCTCTTCCAATACATTGATTGAATCTTTGGGAGTAGCTACCGATTTTTCCTTTGATTTCTTCTTATCGCCTGGTACATATTTCAAAAACCACATTTCAAATTCTTTCGTATTTCTTTTATTTTTCAATTCTTTAAATTTCTCTGATTTTTCAGCTCGCATTTCTTCTAAGGTAGGTTGTTTGCCATAACAATCAATACTGAATCGTTTTAATAATCCCTTTTGTTCCAATCGATTTTTTTGTTCTATTTCGAATAAAAATTGTGCCATACATAACAATCTATCTTTTTGATAATACGGTTTATCAGCATAAATAAAACTCAAATAAAAGGCTAAAATAGTATCGATAGTTGCTATATTAATTTTCATGTTATTTAAAACAATAGTATTATAACTATGACACGCGATAGGTTTATAAATAAAAGCCATAGTTTCATTTCCTACACGTAATTCGATGTTTTCAGGAATAATTTCACCAAATGGTTTATTACGAACGAATTTAATTTGTTTAAAGCCTTCTCTCATAAGATGTTCTTTAATAATTATGGCGCATTTTTCCGGGTCCTCTGATATAACATCGAAATCAGGTATTTTACGAACAATATGCTGTTGTTTTTCTGTCATATATTTGGAATACAAACTAGTAGCATATCCACCAAAGAAAATAACACTTTCATTAATAAATGCGTCTCTAATAGTTATATATAAACGTTCAGAATCATCCGAATCACTATCCATTTTTCGTTGAAAATCAATATTATTACAATCTCCATTTGGCTTCATAGGGTAATGGTCATTGAGGAGTGTCAGGCGTTTCATGACTTTTTCCCATCTAGAAACATCACCTTGGGGACGAGATAATTCTAAATACATTGCCATTCTTAGATAATTTGGAGGTGCGTAACGAATTCCGGATACAATAATAGATTCTTTACTAATGGATTTATAAATGACTTTATCGAGTAGTGTAATATCGGCTATAGGAATATAATTAACAAACACTTTGAAGGTACCCATATGAACACCGGATTTCGCTTCTACATCGATATAACCTTCTTTGTAATAAATATCGGCTAATTCTTTCGCATCTTCTAAAGCATTTGGAGAAAAAAAATCATAATCAGGAATTTCTACATCTCTATCATAAAATTGTGCTTGTTTTGGTAATATATTATTGATGGCGGTACCACCATAACATACTAATTTCTTTTTTCTTATGAAATTTTCAACAATGGATAATATTTTTTTGATTTCATCATTTTTTGCGATTTTTTCACCTTGGATTTTCTCAGTTTCATCGACAGCCTGTCTTAATATTGCTAATTCACAGTCTTGAAATGTCATTTTATTATCGCATATTTCTGGTTTGAATTTCTTGGTTTTGATGTTTTTTTTATGATATTTATGCATTATAAAATATCATAATATTTTATTCATCATCATTTTGGATTTGTCTAAAATAACTTCATAAATATCTTATTTGTTCTTTTGATAGGAATCATGTTCGATATATTTTTTATTCTAGAAATAGCCTCATTTATACCATTTATCCAATACGTCTTATCTCTCGATTGGTCATTATTATAAACATTACATATTATCATGTTATCAATATTACGAACCGGGATTTGATTCGTAGCTACAACAAAAACAATTATTTTATTATATTTTCGTTCCATATATTTTTTCAATATTTCTGCGTATTTCAATTGACCAAAATACAAAGCAATAATTGGTTTTGAATCATTCATAATATTTCGGAATCTTTCAATTCGTCGTTGATATTTTATAAGAACTTCCGCGTGATAGTCTTGCCAATTATCAATAATAGTTCCATCATCATTTACTGGGTATTCATGTGGATATTGTATACCATATTCGTCCATTTGCCAATGATTATCTAATGTAAAATGTAAATGTTTATGAAATTTTTCGAAATCATCTTCAATACAATTGATAATTTGATTATTATTGGTCACTACCCAGTCAAATGGTAACGAAAATTTACGTAATTCTAAATCTTTTGCTATAAGTGCTGGCGCACAGTTTATACCGAGTGTAATTATATTATATTCCATAATAAATGAATATAATAATCATAATATATTATTCATCATCATTTTGTATTTTTCTAAAATAATCCATAGCCAATGCCATAGGAACACATGCGCTTTTATTATCATTAAAAAATTTTTCATATTCGGTTAATTGTGCGTCTTTGTTATAGAATTTGAAAGGCACTATTTGACAACCATAATCAGTTACAAATTGTTTATAATTAGGATTTTTTATGTATTTCTTGTTAGTATTCGCGTCTGGCATAATAACATATAGATTTTTTACACTTGTACGATTTTCTTTACTAAATGTTTGATTATTGTTCATACCATTTGATGATTTTGCGAAAGATGTTAATCCTCCTGCTAATAAACCACTACCAGCAATAGCAGCTGATGTTAATAGTTTTAAATTAGTATCAATTTGTTGTTTTTGTTTTTGTATTTCATTCCCAATAGTTGAAATAGATACAGGTTGTGATATTCTGTTATTTAATATTTCAGGGGTTTTTATAATATCTTTTTGTTTTGCTTTATCAATAGCTTTTTGTTTTGCTTTATCAAGAGCTTCTTGTTTTGCTTTATCAAGAGCTTCTTTATTTGCTTTATCAAGAGCTTCTATTCTTTTTTTTTCGGCAGCCGCAGCAAGAGCATCTTGATGAGCTTTTCTAGCAGCATCCTGTTGTGCTTTTCTCGCGGCAGCATCCTGTTGTGCTTTGCGTTTCGCTTCATCTTGTGCTTTTTTTATTAATGCTGCTAAATTTGCCATTTAATATTCTATATAATCTTTATATTATAAAAATATTATATTTATACAAAATTATACAATAGTAGGTGGCAAAGTATGTTGTTTTAATATTTCATTATATTGTAATAAAAATAAATTGATACCACCACTTTCCATATTAACATATTTCGTTAAATCATAACAATTTTGTTCTTCAAGATTACATGAACAATAGTCCTTGTATTTAGGTTCAATCGTTTTATCTATAATTAAAACCACTTTTCCCATTAAATCGGCAAATTTAGTATCTTCGGTTACTTGACCGTTATATAATTTCGATTTCAAAGCATAATCGACAGATTTAGCAACGGCTTTATAAAAATCTTTCTTCAATACTTCATTTTTCTTAAAATTATCTAGATATGCGTTATCATCAGAAAACCCGGAATATTCTGATTTATCTACCTTTGCTGGTTTAATTCTTAATTGTATAAACAATGGGTCACCATTATTTGGTGAATTAGATGAAAACCCATTCGCTACAGCGGCTTCTAAAACTTTATCTAATAATATACTATTTTCAGTTTCTAAGTTTTTGAATTTATTATCTAATACATATGAAACAACGGGAGT
>Ga0114968_10004671_pt1 | contig 10187 bp, 11 predicted proteins | sample M_130807_EF_Meta_FD_87020 | JGI IMG/M metagenome (GOLD analysis project Ga0114968, IMG submission 87020) | Freshwater microbial communities from Lake Montjoie, Canada to study carbon cycling - M_130807_EF_MetaG | ecosystem: Environmental > Aquatic > Freshwater > Lake | place: Lake Montjoie... | reverse complement strand
GCAGGTCCACGGCCAGTTCGGCATGCGAGTCGGCGATGGTCTGGTTTTGGCAGACCAGGCAGCGCAGCTCGGTCGAGAGCTTCATGACGCGCGCCTCCAGCGCCGGATCGGCGCTGGCGGGGGCCGCTTCGTTGGCCAGCGCCCAACCGCCAGTGCAGGCCAAGACCGCGCTGAGCGCCAGCGCGCGCCACCGCCAGAGTGCAATGCGTGCATTAGCCATGGAGTTGTTTGAGCAAGGGGTCTATGGTGTCCCGCAGCACCTCGGGGGTGAGCGGGCCGATGTGCTTGTAGCGGATCACGCCCTCGCCGTCGATGACAAAGGTCTCGGGCACGCCGTAGACGCCAAAGTCGATGCCCACGCGGCCATCACGGTCCGCCAGCGAGGCGGTGTAGGGGTTGCCAAAATCGGCCAGCCATTTCAGGCCAGCCGTTGGCTCGTCTTTGTAATTGAGGCCATAAATAGGGACCTGGGATGACTTAGCGTAAGCCACCAGCAGCGGATGCTCTTGGCGGCAGGCCACACACCAGGAGGCCCAGACATTCAATATCCAGACCTTGCCGCGCAAATCGTCTTTGGCAATGCGCACTGCGGGCTGGTCCAGACGCGGGAGCGAAAACACGGGCGCGGGCTTACCAATCAGGGGCGAAGGCACCTCGCGCGGGTTGAGGCTTAGGCCTGCGCGCAAAAAATACAAAAGTACCAGCAAGAGCCCCAAAGGCACCAAATAGCGCAGGTGCTTCATGGCGCCGTCCCCTGGCTGCGGCGGTAGCGCCGGTCCGAGATGGCCAGCAATCCGCCCAGCGCCATCAGCAGGCAGCCGCCCCAGATCCAGTCGATGAAGGGCTTGACATAGACGCGCACAATCCAGGCCCCGCCGTCCACCGCCTCGCCCAGGGAAACATACAAATCGCGCGTCAGGCCGGAGTCAATGGCGGCCTCAGTCATGGGATTTTGTTGCACGCGGTAGATGCGCTTTTCAGGGCGCAGTTCGGCCACCAGGTGGCCGTCTTTACTGACATGCATTTGCCCCTGCGCGGCCACATAGTTAGGCCCTTGCAATTCTTTGATACCGTCAAAGCGGAAGGTGTAGCCGCGCACGGTGGTGGTGTCGCCCACCGCCATCTTGACATCGCTCTCGATCTCGTAGGTTTTGACCATCACCACGCCAATGCAAAACACCGCGATGCCCAGGTGCGCCAACATCATGCCCGCCAGCGCCCGGGGCAGCTGGCGCAGCCGTGCACCGGCGTGGGCCCAGTCCGTGCCATGCGGATGCACGCGGCCCCACAAATCCGTGGCCACCGAGCCCATGATCCAAAACGCCATGACCAAGCCCAGTGTGGAGACGGGGCGCACCTCGCCAGCCAGCCAGCCCGTCAAGAGGGCCGCCAGCACTGCCACGCCCGCCGCCCAGCGCAAGCGCAGGGCCAAGGCGGGCAGCTGCGCATCTTTCCAACGTGCCAGCGGGCCGATACCCATTAAAAAAACCGCAGGCGCCATCAACCACACAAAGACCGCGTCAAAGTAAGGCGGGCCTACCGAAATTTTGCCCAAACCCATGGCATCGAGCACCAACGGGTACAAGGTGCCCAGCATCACGGCCAGTGCGGCCACCAAGAGCAGCACATTGTTGGCCAGCAGGCTGGATTCTTTAGACCACAGGCCAAAGCGCTTGCCAATGCCTACGTCTGGAGCGCGCCAGGCGTAAAGCGCGAACGAGCCGCCGACAACCACGGCCAAGAAAGCCAGAATGAACTGCCCGCGGGTCGGATCGGTTGCAAAAGCGTGGACCGAGGACAAGACGCCCGAGCGGACCAAAAACGTTCCCAGGAGCGAAAAAGAAAAGGCCAATATCGCCAGCAACACCGTCCAGGACTTAAAGCTGTTGCGCTTTTCGGTCACCGCTAGCGAATGGATCAAGGCGGTGCCCAAAAGCCAGGGCATGAGCGAGGCGTTTTCTACCGGGTCCCAAAACCACCAGCCCCCCCAGCCCAGCTCGTAATACGCCCACGAGCTGCCCAGCGCGATACCAATAGTTAAAAACATCCAGGCCACGGTGGTCCAAGGGCGGGTCCAGCGCGCCCACTGGACATCCAAATTGCCGCCGATCAGGGCTGCAATCGCAAAGGCAAAAGCCACCGAAAAACCCACATACCCCATGTAGAGCATGGGCGGGTGGATCACCATGCCGGGGTCCTGCAGCAAGGGGTTGAGGTCGCGCCCTTCCAGCGCAGCAGGGAACAAGCGGTCAAAGGGGTTGGAGGTGAGCAGCATAAAGAGCAAAAAGCCCACCGCCACCAGACCCATCACCGCCAAAATGCGCGCCGCCACAGGCACAGGCAGGTGCCGGCTAAAGAGCGCCACGGCCACCGTCCACAGGGCCAGCATCAGCACCCACAGGAGCAAAGAGCCCTCGTGGCCGCCCCATACACCGGCTACACGGTACTGCAAGGGCAAAGCCGTGTTGGAGTTGGACACCACATAGGCCACCGAGAAGTCATGGTTGACAAAGGCGCTGACCAAGCAGCCAAAAGCCAGGGCCACACAGAAAAACATGGCGTAAGCAAGTGGGCGGGCCAAAGCCATCCAGTCAGCGCGCCCGATTTGCGCGCCGGCCAGGGGTACGGCGCCCATCACCAAGGCAATCCCCAGGGCCAGCCAAAGGGAGAAATGTCCGATTTCAGGAATCATAGTTAGGGGCTCGTGACCACCGTGGCCGCCGTTTTCGCGTTGGCCTGGGCGGCGTTTTTCAGGGCTTGGGCCGCCTCGGGCGGCATGTAGTTTTCGTCGTGTTTGGCCAGCACTTCTTTGGCCCGAAAGACACCGCCTTCAAGCTTGCCTTGGGCGACCACGCCTTTGCCTTCTTTAAATAGGTCGGGCAGGATGCCGCTGAATTCGACGGGCACGTTTTGCGCCGTATCGGTCACCGTAAAGCGCACCAGCACGCCCTCGCGCTGCACGCTGCCGGCCAGCACCAAGCCGCCCACACGGAAGGTGCGCCCGCTGGGTGCCTCGGAGGCGGCAATTTGGCTGGGGGTGTAGAAGAACACCAAATTGCTCTGAAAAGCATTGAGCACCAACGCGGTGACGGCACCCACCACAGCCAAAATGCCCAGGGCAATGGCAAAGCGCTTACGACGTGGCGTCATGGTCGGTTTCCTCTTGCATAGTGCGCACGGAGTGCACACTGGCGCGCTGTGCAGCGCGCGCACTAAAAATTTCAATGGCGATGCACAAAAGCACCACCCCATACGAGCCCCAGACATAGGGGCCATAGCCGCCCATGGCCCAAAAAGCGTCCCAGCTCGCCCAGATCATGCATCCACCTCCTGTGCCCATTGCGTGTGGCGCTCACGCACCAAAATAATGCTGCGCACCCGGTACAAGGCCATGGCAATGCTGTAGGCCCACAGCGCCAGCGCCATGAGCAGCATGGCCCAAAGCATGGTCTGCGCCATGCTCGACCCTTTGGTGACCGAGACCGAGGCACCCTGGTGCAAGGTATTCCACCACTTCACAGAGAAATAAATAATGGGCACGTTGACCGCACCCACCAGGGCTAACAGGCCACCGGCGCGGTCGGCGCGGCGCGGGTCGTCAATGGCGCTGGTCAGGGCGATGTAGCCCATGTAGAGGAAAAACAAAATCAGCTCGGAGGTGAGCCGTGCGTCCCAGACCCACCAGGCGCCCCACATGGGCTTGCCCCATAAAGCGCCGGTCCACAAAGACAAAAAGGTGAACATGGCCCCGGTAGGCGCCAGCGCCTGCGTCATCATCCCCGAGAGGCGGGTATTGAAGGTAAAGCCCAAAAACGCCCAAAACGCCATGGCCAGGTAAATCACCATGGACATCCAGGAGACGGGCACGTGCACAAAAATAATGCGGTAGCCCTCGCCCTGCTGAAAGTCGGTGGGCGCCACAAAAAAGCCCAGGTAGAGGCCCGCCACAGCCAAAACGGCCGCAATCAGGCCAAAAACCGGCCACAAGCGACCCGCCAGCGGGTAGAAGGTTTGGGGCGCGGCCCAATGAAACCACCGAATTTTGAAGTTTTCCATTTACTCAAGCGCAATGCGCAATGCCAAAGCACAGGCCCAAGGGCCGAAAAACGCCGCCACGACCAGCATGGCAGTCAGGATGGACATCTGGGCCCCATAGCCCATACCCACCATTTGGGCCTCCACCGCACCGGAACCGAAGACCAAAGCCGGAATATACAGAGGCAATACGAGCAGCGAGAGTAGCACCTCGCCCCCACGCACACCTAAAGTAAGGGCAGCGCCCACCGCGCCCAAAAAAGACAGCAGCGCCGTGCCCAATAGCAGGGAGGAAAAGAGCACCCACATCGTCGCGCTGTCCAGGTCAAACTGCAGGGCCAAGACGGGCGAGAGCAGCGCCAGGGGCAGCCCAGAGAGCAACCAGTGCGCCAGCACCTTGGCCGCCACCAGCAAGGGCATCGGGGTTGGCGAGAGCGCCATCTGCTCGAGTGTGCCGTCCTGGTAATCGGCGGCAAACAGACGCGCCAGCGAGAGCAAACTGGCCAGCAAAGCACCTACCCACAAAATACCGGGCGCGATTTTGCGCAGCATGTCCGGCTCGGGCCCGATGGCCAGCGGGAACAGACTGGCCACCACCACAAAGAAGAACACGGCGGTCAGCACCTCGCTTTTGCGGCGCATGGCCAGGCGCAGGTCGCGCTGCAAGACGGCGGCGACGGCGCTCATGCGTCCAGGCGCAGGCTGCGGCCCCGCGCTCCCAGGTCGACCGGCTGGTGGCTGGTCAGCAAGACCATGCCGCCCTGCGCCAAATGCCCCTGCAGTACACGGGTGATCAACGCATGGGCGGCGCCGTCCAGCGCGACAAAGGGCTCATCGAGCACCCACAAGGGGTTTTGTTGCACTAGCAGGCGGGCCAATGCGACGCGGCGTTTTTGCCCCTGCGAGAGCACACGCACCGGCAAGGCGGTTCGGCCGGCCAGGCCCAGCTCTTTCAAGGCTTGCAGCGCCTGCGCCGGTTCGATGGTGCCACCCGCGATGGCGCCGCCAGAGAGCAGGTTTTCCACGGCGCTAAGCTCGTCCTTGAGGGCCAGCAGGTGGCCCAGGTAGAGCATCTGGGCCGGCAACTGGCAGTCGGGGCTGCCCAGCAACTCCCCGTGCCAGCGCACCTCGCCCTGGGCGGCAGGCGCCAAGCCGGCCACGATGCGCAGCAAGCTGGTTTTACCCACGCCGTTGCCGCCCTCCAGATGCAGGCACTGCCCCGGCGCGAGCGTAAAGCTCAGGCCACGAAACAGGGTGCGGTCGCCGCGAACGCAGGACAGATCAGCGACAGACAGCATGCAGGGGATTATTCATCGGGATCGACGTATTCCTTGGGCAAATGGTGGGCAATGCCTTTGTGGCAATCGATGCAGGTTTTACCCTCTTCTTTGGCCTTCATATGCTTTTTATACGGTGTTTGCTTTTGCAGATCCGGGCTCATGGATTCGAAGCTGTGGCAGTTGCGGCACTCGCGCGAACCGTTGTTTTTCATGCGGTCCCACTCGTGGGTGGCCAACTCCATGCGCTTGGCTTCGAACTTCTCTTTGGTGTCAATCGACCCAGTAAGCTTACCCCATACCTCACCACTGGCCTGAATCTTGCGAACCATTTTATGCGTCCAGTCTTTGGGCACATGGCAGTCCGAGCACACCGCACGCACGCCGGTGCGGTTGGTGAAATGGATGGTTTCCTTGTATTCCTGGTAGACGTTGTCCCGCATTTCATGGCAGGTGGTGCAAAACTCCAGGGTGTTGGTCGCTTCCATGGCGGTGTTAAAGCCGCCCCAGAAAATAATCCCCAGCACAAAGGCGATCGACGAGATCGCCAGCAGCGAGTAGCGGGTACTGGGGCGGTTGATGGCCGCCCACCAGCGCGCAAGGGTTCCACTGGGTTGTTCCATGGGACTGTCTCCTGTTAAAAAAAGAATGGACACTGCAGCCGGCAGGCTGCGGTGTCCGGGCTGTGGCCAGGCGGGCCTTAGAAGTTAAAGAGGTAACTGACCGCCACCACCTGCACTTCGTAGTTAGGCGCCACCTGGTTGGTCGCCAACAGGGTGTTGGGGGTGTAGCCATAGGCCAGGCCGTTGTAGTAATAGTCGCTGCTCAAGAGCTTTTGGTAGACATAGCCCAAGGCCACCTGACTGCTCTTGTCCAGGCGGTAAGACGCATTGAGCTTCAAGGCCGCCAGTTCAGCGCGTACGTCCGGCAGCGCGCCGCAAGAGAAGATGCGCGGGTCGGCGCACGTGATGCCGCCGGTCGTCGTGGTGCTGTAGTTCAGCGCCGTGGCGTAGTTGGAGCTGCCCAGCGAGTAGCTCAGGTCGGCCACCATCTCCACTTTGCCGCCTACAAGGCCACCTTGGCGCAGGTTCAGGCCCACCGACAGTTCGTCGGTTTTAAGCACATTGGTCCAGGTCGCGCCAGCAGGAATAGCCACGGCGGTGACGCTGGCAGCGCCGGCGCCCTGGGCGATGGAGCGCTGCATATCGGTCAGGTCACGCTGCTGGTACTGGCGTGAGGCATAGGCGGTGAAGGCGCCGTCTTCGGCGTAGTGGTAGGCGCTGTCCAAGTGCAGCGCCCAGCTTTTGCCCGATTGCACGCCGTAGGTGGAGTCGTATTTGTCATCGGTGTAGCGTGCGCCGATGTCCAGGTTCAGGTTCTCGGCCGCTTGCAGGTTCAAGCCGGTTTTGAGCATTTGCTGGGTGCGGCTGGCGTCAAACACCGGGTAAAACCCCTGGTAATCGCCGCCGTTGAGGCCCTTGATGGTGCCCACCACGGCACCCACATCGCCACCGCGCACGCCAACCATGGCGACGATGGCGTTGGGGTCGGAGGTGGTTTGGCGCTTGCCAAAGCTGTAGCCCAGGTTGGCGTTGACGTCCTCGCTGGCGGCGACTTTGTAGCTGGCGCTGAGCTTGTCTTCCTTGGTCGCCACAGCCACCACGCAATTGGTGCCTGCCGCGTAGTTAGTGCCGCCAAGCGCATACTGTTTGCACCAGCGCGAGAGCTCGTCGTGGGTGAAGCCCACACGCAGTTTTTGCTGGCCGTCGATGCGGTAATCGGCCGCCGCTTCGGCCTGGCTTTTCTTGGTGCTCAGGGGCGTGTTGGGGTAATTGGCGATGTTGTTGGCGCCAATGGCCTGGACGTTGTAAATCGAGGACTCGGTTTGGTTGTCACGCCCGTCGTATTTCCAAGCCACCGTCAGCTGCACATCTTTGCTGCTGCGCTGGGTGAGCTTGAGGTCGGCATGCTGCGTGACCACCACGCCATTGAGCGAAGCCTTCAGATTGCCATCGGCCGCGCTGGGGGTGATGTACATGAAAGCGTCGACTACGAAGGGATCGTTTTGGGTATTGCGCGCTACCGAGACGGTGCCGCTTAAACGGGTGCTGTCGCCCACCGGATAACTGCCACCTAGGCTGAGCTGGTGGAAGTCATTGCCCGGGGGCGTGCTCATGGTTTGGGCGTTGGCTGCACCGGCGTAGGTGGTGAACATCACCCGGTCGTCGCTGTTGCGGAAAAACGAGCCGTAATAGGCCGCGTTCAGGTGCGCGCCGTCGGCATTCCACTGCAGCGCGGCATGGATGCTGTTGGTCTGGAAGCGCGTCGGGTTGGGCAGGATGGAGACCACTTCGCCGCCCGGTGCGGGTGTGGAGCCGTAGGCCGCCGAGCCAAAGGCCATCAGCTTGGCGCCGCTTTGCTCCAGGTGGTTGAAGTCCAGCTTGAGCGCCAGGCGCGCATTGATGTCCACGCTGGCACTGGCCGCGCTGTTGCGCCGCGTGCTGTCCACATTCAGGTTGTGGTACGCCGCCAGCTGGTCGGTGGTCAAGGTGGTGGTATTGGCCGCCAGCCCAAAGCCTGGCAGCGTAAAACTGTTGCCGCCGTTGGCGCCTACATACGGGGTTTGGTAGCTGTCCCACAGGTTGTGGCGCAACTCCTCGTAGCGCAGGCCAATGCTCCACTGCCCTTGCTCGCTCACCCGCAAACCGACCGAACCGGCGGTGGTGCCCAGATTGCTACCCTCGAGCTCCCAACGGCCCAGGCCCGCGCCCATACCGTAGGCGCTGCCGCCGCGCAGGCTGAAGTTGCCGATCAGGCTGGCTTGCGCCTGGTTCAGGCCGTTGTATTCCCCAAACTTGGCAGAGGCCTGCGAGGTGCTGGCCACCCCCACTTCCAGCGTGCTGGCGGCTTGGGTGAGCGCATCGGTTTCCTCATCGGCGGCCAGGGCCACCAAGGGACTGGCGCACAGGAGCAGCAGTGTGGCGCGTGCCACCCGGCTCAGGGCAAAAGCGTGTTGTTTCGAAGACATGGTGTATTTCCTTCACTCAACGTTGCAGATAGCCGCCTGCGGGGCTGTTAGTGCCATGCACCTGCCGGTGGCAGTTCATGCACGAGCTACCCACCAGGTTTTTGCTGGGGTACAGGGCTGCAGGGGGCGTGGCGGCATTGACCGAGGCCAGGCCACCTTGGCGACCTGCCGCATTGGGGCCGGCCGGTGTGCCGCTGGCATGGGTGCCGTCATGGCACTCTTGGCACAAGAAGGGCGCGCGCGATTTGAGCAAGGGCGCAATATTGGAGCCGTGCGGGGTGTGGCAGTTGGCGCAGTCCTCGGTGACCGGTTGGTGCTCGAACAGGAAGGGGCCGCGTTTTTCCGCATGGCACTGGTAGCAGGTCTCGGTCACGGTGTTTTTCTTGAGCAGCTTGGGGCCACTGGCGCCGTGCGGGTTGTGGCAGTCCGAGCAGCCCACTTTGCCTTCTGCAATCGGGTGGTGCGAGGTTTTTTTGCCGTCAGCGCGTTGGTCTTTGTGGCAGGAATAGCAGACCTCGGCCTGGGTTTTCTTGTCTTGCAGCTTGTCTTTGGGGCGGTGCACGACGTGGCAGTCATTGCAGGCCACGCCGGCGCTTTGGTGCTGGGCGCCGTCCCACAAATTGCGCTGGCCGCCTTGATGGCAGCTCAGGCATTGGCCGGTGCGGTCCTGGTCGCTGGAGGCGGCGTACACGCCTTTTTTGAACACATGGTCAGGCGCAGGGCGGGTTTTGCTGGTGGCACTGCCCTTTAAATGCTCGGCGCTGGCGCCGTGGCAGGACTGGCAACTCGGTGTACGGGCATCACCGCGCACGCCATGGCGGGTTTGGTACAGGCTCAGGACCGGGGCGTTTTCGCTGGCGTCATGGCACTTGGTGCAGATCGCGTCCTTTTTGAGGGCGTCTTGGGCCAGTGCGCAGGGGGCATCGGCGGGCTTGGCGTCTAGCGCCCAGACAGCGGGCGCGAGCAAACTGGCAGCCAGTGCCAGTGCGGCCCCAAATTTTTGATGCATGTGCATGGTATTCCTCGTCAAAAAGTTGCGCTTAATCGCGTACAAACTGAACCGGCTTACTGGGCCAAAATCCACTGCACCAGGTTCTTGATCTGGGCCATGTCTTTAGGCGGCGAGGTCTTCACCACCTTGTGTTCTTCCTCGTGGCCATCAGGGAACTTGGCTTTTTCGCCGGACATGATGTGCTCGATCAAACGGGCCTCGGCATGGGCCTTGCCTTTGTATTTCTCAGCCACTTTGTTGTAGGCCGGGCCGTCTTTGTCTTTGTCGATGGCGTGGCACTTGAGGCAGTTGTTTTGGCGGGCCAGGGCTTTGGCGGCCTCGGCGTCGACTTGGGCATGTGCGCTCAGGGCCAGGCCTAGCAAGGCAGTGGCTGCGATGGCACCCCAAGTGCGGGAAAAAATCGTGCTTTTCATAGGTTCACCTCGTCATGGAAAGGGTTGCGTGGCCGCTGGATCAGGTCCTTTGGTCAGTGAAACGAGTGTGCGCGTGCGCGCCTCTCCCGGCTATCGGACAGGGATGAAAGCGCGCCTAGGAAAACTCCTAGACGGAGGCGGGCTGGGGGGGTGGGAAGCGGCGGGCTAGTCGCGCGGCAAGTCGTCCAGGAGCTGGTGCTCCATGGCGTAGCGCACCAGGTCTACCTGGGTGCTCATCTGCATTTTGTGCAGGATGTTGGACTTATGGGTGCTGACCGTCTTGATGCTCAGCGAGAGCGCCTGGGCGATGGCGGTCAGGCTGGTGCCGCGCACGATGCGGCTGAACACCTCAAACTCGCGGTCGCTCAGGCTGGCGTGGGGCAGTCCAAGGCCTTGCGGTGCCACGTCCATGGCCAGCAGCT
>Ga0114968_10004670_pt1 | contig 10188 bp, 9 predicted proteins | sample M_130807_EF_Meta_FD_87020 | JGI IMG/M metagenome (GOLD analysis project Ga0114968, IMG submission 87020) | Freshwater microbial communities from Lake Montjoie, Canada to study carbon cycling - M_130807_EF_MetaG | ecosystem: Environmental > Aquatic > Freshwater > Lake | place: Lake Montjoie... | reverse complement strand
TTCTTTCAAAAAGTCAACTAAAAAATGAAAGTTAGATGCCGTGCATTCCAACACATTTAAATTTGGCGGCAATGCATCCGGTCTATTCCATAGTTTCATAGAAAATCCATATGTGGAAAATACACATAGAGGGACAATTCCTGTTAGCTCGCCTTCTCTCTTAAAGAGCGATACTGATATGTCTTTATTTAGATGACTTTGATTATAATGATGTGTTTGAATCATCATAGACGCAATTCCTTTTTTCCTATAGTCGCCAGAAACGCATAAGTAATCTACATAATAAGCGTAAAATTGTGAATCCGCAGATCCATTATTTATTTTAACGTGCAAAGGTTTCCCTGTTGTCACGCTAACAATTTCCTTATCGCGTATAGGTTCGTTAGTTTTAGAATCATTTAAAAGTATGTCTTCATAATAAAATGAAAAAAATACGGGGGCGTTTAAATTAGAAAAATAAGGAACTATATTCTCTTTTTTAGGTAGGAACTGGTTATATTTGTTTTGCAAATAATGAAGTTGAATGAAGTTGATAAATTGATTCATTTTTAAATCAGACACCTTTTCAAAAGAAATTGTGTCTATATTTGTAAAGTTAGTGTACTTATTTTTTTCCGGTAAACTATGGTTTATAATTCCTGGGGGGAAAAAATAGTATTTTAAATCGTAAAAATGAAAAACTGGTTGATAAAACCAAAAACCATATCTGAGGCGAATAAAAATATATATTAAAAAGACGCTGATCAAAATTGAAAATATTATATATGGATAGTAAGATTGATTCCACATATAATAAAATATTTTTAAAATGATAAAAATAATACGGATTATTATGTTGGTTTTACAAGAATGTATAAATATTGGTATTCGTATGCAATTGCAAGCAAGTCTATTTTTCCTTCGATAATAAATCCATTATTTTGTGCCATAGTTAAAATATCATTATCAGATTCCATGTAAAGTGTATGTTCATTTTTTCTAATTTTTCCAGTATCTTTATGTTTGAATTTTTCCTCAAAAGTAGCAACATTATTATTAGAGTTAAGCGAAAAGTTACTTACATATTCCATGTTATTAAATATCAGTTTAGTATTTGTAATTCTTTCCTTAGCATATTTTTGAGGAGATACGATTAAAAACGGATTTCCAGGAGGTAAAATAGGGTCAAAATTATCTCGTTCAACTAAATGAATCACTAAATAGCCTCCAGGCATCAACCAGTTCATGCAATTCTTAAAAAATAAATTCTTGTCTTTCATGTAATAAATAGTAAAGTAAAGTGCCAAAATATGAGTAAAAGAGTTTGGGTTAAATAAAGATGAATTTAAAACATCCCCCTCAGAAAATTTATAGTTGGGGTATTTTTCTGAAGCGGCATCCACCATACTTTCTGATTTGTCCACACCAATTGCATTATATCCTTTTTCTTTCAATTTTGCGACATGATGTCCTGTTCCAGATCCAATATCTAAAATAATACTCTGCGATGTAACATCTGTTTTATTAATAATTTCTCCTACTTCATAATCATCTTTCAAGTTATTAAAGACAAGTTCGTCATAAATGTTTGCGTAAAAGTCATCGTAAAGGTCAACATTATTTTTTATTATAAATTTTTCTTGCTGTTCAAATCCTTCACGTTTATGCATTGGTTTGAAAATTGCTATAACTAACAACAATAATAAAACCAGGAAAAGAATTTTACCCCAATTTGAAGACTTATTATAAAGATTTTTAATAGATGTTAGTGGATTATCAATTTTCATTCTATATGTATTGTTGTGATTTTTTTTGTATAAAATTTTAATATATATAATAATGTCCGAATCTGAAATAAATGATATAAGAGAACCTAGTCATTTCAAAGGAAAAACATTCTCAGAGTTCAAAAAAGCTGATGCAAAAAATGAGTTTCTAAATAGTTTAATAAACTCAAAAATTGAGCCAGCATGTTATTGGAGTGCAGAACTAATTTGTGCGGGTCATTTTAAGGATGTTTGGGAAACAATTATATTTTTTTATAGTAAACACATTCATTTAGGAAACCCTAAACTAGCAATTTATTTAGAGTTAAGAATAAATAACTTTAAAGAGATATTAAATAATGGATATTTAAAAGATGAAATTCGCATGCGAAATAGTGACAAAATAAGAAAACTTTTTTGTGAAGTCATATGCATTCTATGCGAAACAAATAGAAAACATAGTTTTGATGATATAAAAATAAAGAAAACAGACTTTGATATGACTCAAATGACAGACAGGTTCAAAGCACCAAATGTTAGCTTTGCTGAGTCAATTTTTAAACCAGAAGACCCGAAAGAACTATACATTGCCCTTAATGAGTTAGCATACAACTTGTCAAATGAAGGTAAAAATACACTTCAAGCGTGCTATTGGATTGAATGGATAATGGAGTTTGAAACTATATGTAAATCTAGAAAGGAAAAATGTATTTGCGAAAGAAGGGCGACAATTCCAGTCGAGGCAAAGTTTCAAAAAGAAATTATTTGGATAATTTGGGATGCATTCATGGTATTTTCTGAGAACTACCACAATCCTTTAATAAAAAAAATCATGAAAAGCATATTAAATTTATTTACACTGCGTTATAATAGCGGTTGCTTTAAAAAAAGACGATACCTTGTTTATTTTGCAGTTTCATTATTAACAGAGCCTTTAATTTTGACTGACGAAATAGTAAAAACGGAAACTAAAGATAAAATTTTGAATATTACTAAAAAAATAGACTTGATATACAAACAAATAAAACAAAATGAAAAGTCGCCAAACACAGACTACTTGTTCACTAATGTTGAAAAATCTAATTTAGAAAAAACAATTGCAAAATTAGAAAAAATGAATACTTTTGGAGAGAGTTATGTTCCGCGTTTATAAATTTTAATTCTGTCATTAATATATATGCCAAGATTAACAAAAAAAAATAGCATTTTGATAAGAAAACGAAAAGGAGGAACAATAAGAAATGTGCATGGCTTATTAGAAAACTTTGAGCGAGAAATAGTAGTCAAATTCTTAGAAATGTTGAACACAATAAAATTATATCACTGGAAAACCTATAGTTATGCAACGCATAAAGCTACTGATGAGCTATATTCTAAACTAGGAGAAAACGTAGATAAGTTTGTCGAAATTTTGCTTGGCAAAGCGCAAAATAGAACTGATTTGCTTGGTGTTAAAAACATAAGGTTATTTGATATGAAAACTCCAGAGGAGTTCAAAAAAGTAATAGAAGAATATAAATATTATTTAGTAAATTTGAATAAAAATAAAGCTATGAACTTGATGTCAAACAGCGACCTTTTTAATATTCGAGACGAAATTTTAGGAGATTTAAATCAGTTTCTTTATCTGTACACATTTAAATGAATTTTTGGGCAATAGATTGATTTTTTATAGCGTTATCCAGCGGGAGCCTGGATTGAAAATGATACTTTTTAATAAATAAAGGTTGTCATTGAAAATGGTAAGGATCTTTCCTTCCCGAAGGGCAAGGAGGGGGCGAGCGGGTGGCAACGTAGTTAAACCTGGGTTCCCCGCTAATTTTTTAGTCAGTAAATTGATGTGTTGTTTATAATAAAATTTTTAAATATATATTTTTATTATAATAATGGATGGAACGTCTGTTTCAATATTAGATTCTCTTAAAACAAATAATTTTGAGGCAGATATTAATAGCGCGAAAAACTTTGAAGGAGAGTCAAGTAGTTCATTTTTAGGAAACATTCCTTGGTATGGTTGGCTAATTTTAATATTAATAATCACATTTTTAGGATTTAGTTTATATATGTATCTAGCAAAAGAAAACGACCCTTTTGGTGGTTTTTTTAGCAACGTTACTGCAAAAATAAGAGAGTTATTAGGTATGCCAGATACTTATAATAGTCCTGCCCTACCTGAACAAAAAATAGAACCTGTTAACATCCATGATTTAAAACAAGATAATGATTCTTCTCAAAAAACAACATTATTCAAAGCATTAAACGCTACACAACCAGAAGAAAGTGCGCATAAGGAAAAAACAAACTATCATGAAGATGATACGAGTAGCGCAATTCAACAAAACAAAACTTCTAGTAAATCTGGATGGTGTTATATAGGTGAAGACCGCGGAATAAGAAGCTGTGCAAAAGTGAACGAATCTGACACCTGCATGTCAGGAAGTATTTTTCCATCACAAGACTTATGTGTAAACCCTAACTTACGCGCGTAAAAGTTTTAAATTATAAAACTTTATTTGCACTAGGAATTGCATTTGCCGAAACAAATCCTTTGTAGCCTTCAGGAAATTTATTCGAACTATTGCTCATATAATAACGCGTTTTAGGATACCACGTCTGCATGTTGTCGTTATAACACAAATTAATAATTTTTCCAGGAACGTCTGACGAAGATGTAGGAAAACAATTAACACTTTTGAAATGCTGAATAACTTTTCCTGTGCATTGGTTAACTATTAAACGGCCATTTAGATTTCCTCCGTCTGGTATTGAATGCCCATTGCATAACTGAGGCAATTGTTCTATTGTATTTGGGTCAACATTAATAATATTAGGATAGTTGACCCGTTGGAAACTATTTGTATTTGGATTTGTATATGACTGCGTTTGTGTAGCCCATGCCTTTTTTCTATTCCAGGCGCCTTTTGCAATTAGTGAGTATTTTTGCGACTTTGTAATATTTGCACTATTAGATTTGTATTGAAGAACGTTTCCTTTGTTTATCATAGATAGCTCGTGTGAAACACGTGCTAAAGGAATATTCTTTTTCAGAGCAGGAATATATGCAGTCGTTACACTTTCATTGGCTAATGGATACGTGCAATTATTTTGAACCCTGGACCACGCTCTAGGGGGATTAGGATTATATCCGGGTCCCAAACAGGACATATATATAAGTCCTTTTTAAAAAATACATCTTTGAAAAGTCAAAGATGTATTTTTTAAATTTTTAGCACATTGAATTTCTAGCACATTAAATTTTTAATTTGTTACTTACTTCATGAAGCTTTTTTTAAATGATGTAGTATTAAGGATTAAACTGATCCTGGGTTCCGTAAAAATACCATCTCATTGACAAATAATTAGGATTTTTCATGGTAACCGCACTAGAACCTGGACTAGTCAGTGTTTTATTTGGACCATTTTGAACAATATTTTGAATAGCTGCAGTTCCTAAAGCATAGTTAAAATACCATAAGTTGGAAACATATCCCGAAAATCCTCCATTCATTCCAATGAAAACATTTCCATAATTTTGCTTGGGGACACCAATTAGTTGTGCGCTTCTAGCAATTGTTCCATTTATGTAAACATCAAGCGTTTTGTTTTGGCATCTAATAATTACGTTAACCCATTTGTTAATCGGAATGTTTGGAATTGTTATTTCTTCATTTATTGTATCATATGTATTCATTATAATAACAAAAGCATTTGTATTTGGCGCAATATAAAGTCCAGGCGCATTGTTAGGGAAATTTAATCCATTGCTAGCTAAATTATCATTCCCTTTGTGAAATATGTGTTTATATTTGCCACTATTATATTGCAAATCATCAATAAAAACCCATGTCGACCATGTAAATTCAATCCCATTTTGCGCGTTCACTGAACGTGCAATTGTTTTTGACCCACTTGCGCTGGGGTCTTGGGGAAAAATAAGTAAATGTTTTCCATCAACCATACCATCGAGCAGGTGAGGAGAAGTGCTATGAGTTAAAAAGTATGAAAGAATAGTAATTCCTAAACGTAGTGCAATTATAAACCCAAATAAAACTAATAATAAAAATGCAAATTTTGCTACTAAACTATTAGACTCTACAAATTCTTTAAACCCTGAAGAACCACTGGGTTTAACAGAGAAAGAATTATATACGGAACTAGAATTATTCATCTTATATATATATTATAAGAAAAACAGAAGAATATTATTATTTTTATATACATGTAAGTTTTATTGCTAAATTAAATTTATATTGTCAAGCTGTTTTGCTCGGCGTCTCCATTATAAAGTGCAACCTTAACTTTGTATTGTCCAAACATGTTAGAACCACCATAACCTTGCGCATAAATATTCCAAGCGGTTTGTGGGTCTGTTGCATTGGGCCAGTATTGTAATTTAGAAGTCCATCCTGCGAATCCACCCGATGGTGTAAGATAAATTGGCGCAGTATTATTAATTTTTGCAATACCAGGCAATAAACAAGTTTTTACTAATTTTCCGTCAATATAGACGTCAAGTGTTCTGCCATAAACACTGATTAATAAATTTACCCATTTTTGTACGGGAACATTTGAAACGTTGCAGGTATGAAGAGTTGAATTAGCAGTCATTGAGGCAAAAGGTTCTAGATTTGAAAACAAAGAACCAAAGTTTTTGCTAATGCCAGATGCACTAGAACCTAAATTTGAATATAAATTACTAGCTGCAGCCGCTACACCAGAAGTAGCCCTACTTGTAGAAGACGATGTTGAAGTTGCCGCGGGTGCAGGATTAGTTTTTGTTGTTGCAGTAGACGCCGCGGGAGCAGGGTTAGTTGTTTTTGAAGTGGAACTTCCAGTGTTTGTTCCAGGATAACAAGCCAATGAAATAGAAAGATTATTTTGCATTGCTCCTAAAACAACCGATGGGCATGGGTCGGTGCCACTTACTCCTGGAATTGAACTTTTACTAGAAGTACTTGGCGCACCCATTCTACCAAAAATCACTTTGGGTTCTCCGTATCGGTAATTCCAATCGTTTACGTAAAACCAAACTGAATAAGTGAAATTTCCCGCATTTGCACCATTTGAACCGCCAGTTAAGCTTTTAGGTTGGATTGTTGTCATAGTGGTTCCGTCTTGAATAAACGATAATGGCGCTGTAGTCGAATAAATTACTTTAATGACAATGTAAAGAAACACAAGCATTAAAATGATCATTAGAATACCTCTTACCTCCATAATATAATATAGATTTAGAAATTTTCTTAAAAATATATTATTTTATTTAATGAAACCATAATTTAACAATCGCCTAATATTCACTATTTCAAAAACCAATTTTACAAAGTTAAATTTTTTGTTAATGCAATATTATAGCTTCATCCACCGAGAACCTAGTTTAAAAATGTTAATTTTCAATAAATAAATGTTGTTATTGAAAATGATAAGGTCTTTTCCTTCCCGAAGGGCAGGAGGGGGCGAGCGGGGGCTACTTCGTTAAACCTGGGTTCCCCGCTACAATACTACGTTTAATAACCAGGAGGAATTTGTGATTGATACCTTGGCGGTATTTGTGATTGATAATCTGGAGGTATTTGCGATTGATAATCTGGTGGTAGTTGAGATTGTGATGGCGGCTGAGAAAGTTTTTGCGAAGGTGATTGCGAAGGCACTTGGGATTTATATTTGTCAGGGATTTGAGACTTGTATTTATCTGGTATTTGAGATTCATAATTAGATGAAGATGAAGATGAAGATGAAAAAGAGCCTTTTGGAATAGATGGAATAGATGGAATAGAGGGAATAGAGGGAATAGAGGGAATAGAGGGAATGGATGGAATAGATGAAGAAGGTGGCGATTTAAATGTAATAGATTGAATTGTTTCTAAATTTGATTGCGCATTTGATTTTAATGATTGAACTTGTTTTTCTAAATTTGATTGAACAGAATTAAAACTAGACTTAACCGAACTAACGCCAGATTGAATACCAGAGTTAATTTTAGAGTTTACAATTTGGTCTCCTTCACCAGCAAGGTTGAACTGGTCCTGTAAAATATTAAAGTTTGATTCATAAAGTGATGGGGGCGTTTTATTTTTTACAGAGTTATAAATATAATAAATTTGCGCAGCATTCAATGCTTTATTAAAGTACACTACGTTGCATATTCCGCCATGTATACCATTGTCGTCGCCAATAGTCAAATTATCTAATTTCATATAAGGTATTACTTCAACTGACGATTTTACTAATTCGCCATTGTAAAACACATCCAAAGTTCCACCAGTATAGTTAATTATAATATTATTCCACTTTTGTAACATTATTCCACCCTTTTTATAAATTATACGCATACCATTTTCATCAACATCATCGGTATTAATTTTAAAATCAGGAAAGGATGATTGCGGACCTCCTTTTAAGTCTTCTACAACCATTAATGTATTAAGTTGCCCATTATACTTGATGTTAGGTTTATTACCATAGTTAAGTAGCGAAATATATTTTAAGTAACTGGAATTCGTACTCGGTGATGCGGAGTCAATGTAAAACCAAAAAGAAATTGCATATTGATAATTGAAATCATCTGAACCATTTAATTTTTTATATGACGCTAGTATTCGCTGAGAGTTAGAAAAAACGGGTTCATTTATAAATTGTGTTCCCCCTTGGAGAACGCTTTTATTTTTAATATACGGCATTGTAAAATATATTGCCAGCAAAAGAATTGCAAAAATTAAGAGAAAAAACGATCCTTTTGTTGTGTTCGCATATTCATCTTTTAGAGAGAAAGAAGGTAACTTGAATCCTCCCCCAAATGGCGTAGCTAAATATTCAAAAATATTAACAAATATGCAAGGAATATAAAATATTATGCTAATTAAAAGTCTTAGCAATGGTGATGACCTAATGATGGAACCCGATATAAATGTTTTATATGCAAGTGCAAGTATAGTAGCAACAATCAAAAGATTTAATATTAGCGATGTAATACTTGACGAACTATCTAACCCGCCTATAGTAGTTACAATCCAATAAATAAAACCCGCAGATACACCACAACCAAAAAGAAACATGAGAGCTTTCAAGAAATAATTATTTAATGCTTGTTCATTCATTGTTTTTATCAAAAAATTTTTTGGATTACTCGTAAAAAATACGAATCCTAAACAGATTGCACAATAAAGAGATATAATTAAACATAATACGTATTTCCTTGCATCTGATCCTAAAAATATATATAACCCAAAGAACAAGCAAAAAAGAAACGCTAATATTATTTTTGTATACTTTTGCTCTGCGCCAAAACTAAAAATAGTTATGAGAAAAATAATTGTAATCGTTAAAACATTGAAATAAGCTGCCGTTCGCATTCCATTTGTATTCTCCTTTACATCTTTAAATGACGTAAGACCTAGCGCAGTAATTGTCCAATAAATAAAACCAGCAAATGTTCCAAACTGAATAAATATAGCAAGAAATTTCAATAACCAATTGCTGGCGTTTTGGTTTAGTGGAGTCAAATCTGCCGGATTTCTACTATATAAAAACAACATTGAAATTATAAGGGCTAGAAAAAATAGAATTATGGGTAAAGTAACATACAAATAGTCTGAAAATATTTTGAAAGGGTTATATATTGCAAGAACTACTATGAGAATAAAAAAAACTACAAGAAACCCAATATAGCTTAGCCTTTTTGAAAAAATCTCGCTAGACTGATTTGTAATATAGTTTGTTTTCATTTTTTATATATAATAATACAAAAAATAATTACATATTTTCCATAGCGGTTTTTTTTCCGTGACAATCTCTACATAAGGCAACCAAATTATCAACTTCATTTGTTCCTCCATGTTCAAGTCTGGTAATATGGTCAACTTCAAACCAAGCATTCAATTTATTTTTACAATGCCCACAACACCACTCTTGCTGAGACGCAATATATTTCTTTTTAGTTTCACTAACAGATCGTTTTGTACTTTTTCCGGAACTCAATAAACGTTTCTCTCCTGCGGGGATTCCCATTCCTCCTAATAATCCTCCTAATCCAAAACTACTACTATTCCTTAAATCATCATCATTTTCTCCCGTAAATGATTCCATAAATCCTTGATTTGACGAACCAGCCGTAAAGTCGAGAATTGGATTTATCATGTCAAGGCTAGACCTATCAATTGGCATATACTTTACAACATTGTTTGCGTGCATTAACATATTTTTACATTGGGCAGGATTGCGTTTCATTAATAAATAAATACTTACCCCAGCTAATGCAAAAAATCCCATTTGAAAATATTTTTTCCAAGACATTATTACTTTTGTGTATTTTCCGTCGTGATAAGTATTATAAATTAAAAATGCTGTAATTCCAAAAATCAATAACTCTATTTTCATCTTTTACTATTTGTAGACATTTTATTTATTTGTTTGAATGAATAAAAACCAATGTTCTAGGTTTTTT
>Ga0114968_10004668_pt1 | contig 10190 bp, 9 predicted proteins | sample M_130807_EF_Meta_FD_87020 | JGI IMG/M metagenome (GOLD analysis project Ga0114968, IMG submission 87020) | Freshwater microbial communities from Lake Montjoie, Canada to study carbon cycling - M_130807_EF_MetaG | ecosystem: Environmental > Aquatic > Freshwater > Lake | place: Lake Montjoie... | reverse complement strand
CCGCGTCCTTCGCGATAAAAAACACCTAAATTTTGCTGAGCTTGTGCATATCCTTGATCGGCTGAAATTCGGAATAATTTTTCGGCTTCAACGTCGTTCTTCACAAGTCCAGCTCGACCATCTCTATGAAAAATAGCTAAATTATTTTGCGCAGGCCAATATCCTTGATTAGCAGAAAGTCGGTAAAGCCTTAAAGCTTCTAAATCATTTTTAACTAAATTACCAAGTCCAAATTCGTGAAATAAAGCAAGGTTCCATTGTCCAACCGAACTTCCCTGACTAGCAGACAACTTAAATAATTTCAGGGCTTCAATTTCATTTTTACTGATACCACCACGTCCATCACGATAAAAAATTCCAAGATTACTTTGCGCAACTGGATTTCCTTGATTTGCTGACAATCGAAATAGTCTTTCAGCGTCAATGTCATTACGAATTAGGCCACCACGCCCATCTCTTGTAAATACTGCCAAGTTATTTTGAGCACGCGCATTTCCCTGATTTGCAGAAAGTTGATAAAGCTTTAATGCATCGGCATCATCTTTGATTAATCCACCTCGTCCTGTCTCAAATAGATAACCCAGAGAAACTTGAGCTGCTGCATCATTGCGTTCTACGGCTTCTTTATAAAGTTGAATTGTTTCTGAGTCTGCTGAACTGGGCAAAGGTTTGCGCCAAATTTCCGCATTAATTTGTGGCGCCGGAGTTGGTACAGGCTTTGGCGGTTCTGGGGTATTTGACTTGTTGCTAGATTCAGCAACTTTTAAAAGCCTTGCCAAATTGGCTTTAGCTAAATTTGCAAATTGACCGTTTGGAAAACTTAACAAATAAGCTTCATAAGCCTCTTTATTGCCAGCCGCTTTTGCATCCTCCCAAAACTTTTCGTCTTTATGATCTACAGAATTATTTGAAACATTTTGAGCTGTAACCGGACCAAAGAAATAAAAGTTACCACGAGACTCGTTGTAAACCGCAGGCCGTTGCTCATGGTTAACAGTTTTTGCTAGGGTTTCAACAGAATCCTGCACATCCTTCAAGAGATCTTCAATCTTTATTCCAGGCTTACTCATGCGAGCTAAAAACTCACGGGTAAATACTCCGTTAGGGTTTGGGTCCTTTTCACTCAATCTGTCTAAAGCTTGCTGTCCTCTACTTGCTGAATAAACCACCATCTGCCCTTTTGGTGGCTCAATGGCACTCATGCCACGGGAGTTGCCAACGCTTCGGCCTTTTGCCTTGAGCGGGTTGTCTCTACATGCATCCACCATGATCAAAGTGAATGCAGGTTTTGCTTCACTAATTTTGTCAGTCAGAGCTAGGAGCTCATAAGCAGTTTTTTCCACTTCGCTTTCGCTGGTGGCTTCAATATCGACAGGCAATAAATAGCTACCACTTCTAATTTGAACACCGTGTCCTGCATAAAACACGACAACTTCATCTCCACCTTTAATGCCATTTGCAAAAGTTTCAATTGCTTTAACCATACTGCGGTAATTCAAATCACGATGAAGTTGAACCGTGAAACCGGCTTTTTTTAACTCACGCTCCATTGCCTTGGCATCATTGCCAGCCTTTTGCAATTTGTTAACGACTGTGTAATTGTCATTTCCCATAACCAAGGCAACCCTCTTCGCATGCAAAGGAGTTGACAAAAAAAGGCTCAAGAAAAGACTTGCTTTTAATAATTGCATAAATACAGAATTGAAGAAATTGAGATTCATTCAAAAAGTCCTAGCGGAACATAAAACTTTTGGGAAATACCCTAGCGCAGACCAGATACCGAAACGTTGCCGAAATAACCGCTTCACAACCCCATACTGGGCTTCTTTGATATTTTCAAACGCGTCTGTTCTAAATTCTACATTTCAATAGTAAAGTCTGCCGTAATGATCATTAAAGAGTGGTAGGGAGTTTGCCCAACTTCAAACTCCTTATCATCCATGTTATTAAATTATTAAAAGAGTTCATGATGTTGTTACGCTCATTCACCATTGCAGGGTTTCTATTTCTTTTGGGATGCGCAAGTAATGCGCCGCTTACAACGCCAGTCAGTGCTACCGCTGAGGCCGCCAAATTAAACTTCCTAGACATCGCGAAGTTTGATAAAGACCTGTCCATCGCCCTAACGAGTCAGCCCTCTGCCATCGAGGTTGTCTTTTATGACAAAGTAAGCCCCAACAATGTTCCAGAACGGTTGCAGAAATGGATGTCAGTCATTGAAGCCGACGGAGGCAAAATTCTGGTAGAGCCCCCTCCTAATGAGTTGGTATCAAGAAGCCCCTTTGCTGCTCTCAGTCTCATTGGCACATTGGTTTCAAGCATTCAAAACATTGCTCAATTTAGATCGGATCAACTATATGATTCCGCAAAAGGTCGAAATGCGGTCATTGCACTTGAAAGAAATAACAAGGGCGAGGTCTTGGTCAATAGCATCAAGTTTATCAAACGCACCCAATAAATCATCATGAAAAATTTATGGCTCCTCATTGCTCTTTTGACATCACAAGCCGTTTGGTCTCAACAATCTTCAAATCGCACTGCATTGATTATTGGCGTGGGTGAGTACGGTTATACCGAGGCTCCACCGCTAGCAGGGGTCAAATTTGACATGGCCAGTGCTTCAAAAATAGCCACGGCAATGGGTATCCCCGAAAAAAACATCACTTTTCTTAGAAACTCAGAGGCAACAAAAAACAATATTCTTGACGCTTTAAAAAAACTCGGTGAATCCACAAGTGATGGTTCGAGGGCCTTTGTTTATTTTTCAGGCCATGGCACAAGACAACAAGTTGGCAATGATTGCGTTGAAGGCTTATTAACTTATGAAGGTCAAACAATTAGCAATCAAGAATTTGCATCAGCTACTCAGCGTTTGACAAAATCTGCAGACAAAGTATTGACCTTGATTGATGCATGCCATTCAGAAGGGGTTGTGCCTCCAAAGTCTCAAACTCGTGCACTTCTTCAAGATAAATTTACGCCTAAATTCTTTATGAAGTCTGGTGCCGCCAATAACTCCTGCAACGTCGTAGCCAACTACAAAACACGCGGCTTGTTACCTGAACTTACAAAACTTGGCGCCCTTCAAGAAAACTTTGTACAGATTACTTCCTCTCGGCCAGACGAAGTCAGTTTTGATGAGCCTGGTAAAGGCGGGCTCGCCACACAAGGCGTTAGAGATTGCCTGCTGGGCGAAGCGAAAGACACCAATCAATCTGGTGCAATATCGCTTGAAGAAATACAGCAATGCGCACAAAAATTGGTCAATGACAGGCTGAAGAACGCGCCTGGTGTTTTGCCACATCACATAACTGTGACGGGTAACCGCAACTTAATTCCAGTTCAGCGTCCTCCAACGACTGTCGCTGTAGCCACGCCATCTGTAGAGCCGCCCCGGCCAATCGTCGTCCCTCCCCAGGCACCACCTCCAGTTGTAGTTGCTCCTGCTCCTGCTCCTGCTCCTGCTCCTGCTCCTGCTCCTGCTCCTGCTCCTGCTCCTGCTCCTGCTCCTGCGGCACCCCCGCCCCCAATAGTCACAACAGCACCCATCAAGGTTACTGCAGCAGAACCCTTACTGGCTTCATTGGCCACACTGAAAGACATTGAACAACAAAGAAATCCTCGAAGAGTTGTGGATGCCAAAGTTTCCAAACCTGCCATGAAAATTGGCAAAGACAGCCTTGACCTGAGCATCAAGTCTAGCCACGATGGCTATGTTTACTTGATCCTCTTGGGAAGCGATTCAAAAAGCTTCTACGTGCTTTATCCCAATGGATTAGACAAAGACAATGCCATCAAAGCGGGACAAACAATGCGCATTCCCAAGCCTGATTGGGAACTTAAAGCCAATGGCCCAGTAGGGACCAACAATTTGCTTGTCATGGTGTCTGACAGTCCACGTAAGCTAGACAACTTAAAAATGGCTGAGCCCACTGCAGCTCAGCCTTTTACCTATGCCCTTAACGACATTGGTGGACGTGCCGCCCTGATCAATTTTCTTACTAGTTCTGGATCAGATGGAAACTCCGAAAGCTTTGGGGCTAAGTTATTGGCGGTGAAGGAAGTGAAATGAAACTAATTTATGCTTTACTTTTGGTTAGTACCGCAGCAATAAGCCAAACTACCGCCCCGCTTCAAAGCGCGACGGTGAACGACTTGATCGATAAACTCTCCCCTGCTGATGATCAAGCAAAAACCAGAAGTCTTGGTGGAAGAAACTTGGCGCCCGCACCTAAGAGCTTAGATTTGGTGATTCAATTTGATTCGAATTCTGCAAAACTTAAAGAACCAAGCAAACCGCTGCTGGACAACTTGGCAGGAGCCATGACAAACGAAAGATTGGCTGCCCTCCGCTTTAAAGTGGAGGGTCATACCGATGCTCAAGGCACAGCACAGCAAAACCTTAAATTAAGTCTCAGTAGAGCAGAAACTGTTTCGGCTTACCTTGCAGACCGAGGCGTTGCAAAAGACCGCCTATCGGTTGAGGGCAAAGGCTTTAGCGAGCTTCTTATGCCAGATAAGCCTCGAGCAGCGGAAAACCGCCGCGTCAGAATTACAACGCAGCCATGAAAAAAGTATTTGTTGCCGCCATCTTGGTGCTTTCATCGGTGGCCTTCGCGGCGCCATTGTTGGTTACTTTGGAAGAAATGAATTCCTCTAACAATGCACCGCCACCCTTTAAGCCCAAATTGGTCCCAGTAAAAGACGCCCCCTTGATTGAACTTTCAGCGCCAAAGCTTTCAGCGCCAGTCAAAAGTCCAACGCAAATTGAAGTTAAGTTTCAACCGACACCACCCAGCATGGTCAAACCAAACACTTTCAAAGTGCTATACGGTTCATTTGAAATTGACATTACCAAACGCCTTCTTAGTGTGGCCAAAGTCACTGAAGGTGGGGTATCAGTTCAAGAGGCCAATTTGCCTAAAGGCAAGCATAAGCTTCTGATGGTTGTGGAGGACACAGCGGGCCGCCAAGGAAGCAAAGCCATTGAGTTTGAGGTGCAATAGGGCTTAGCCCATAAACACTCTGACGCCCGAGACAATGGCTGTACCCGCAGAAATAAATGGTGCGGCAGCGGTGATCAAAGATTCTATTTTTTCCGTCCATTCGGGCGCTTTGAACTTGCCTTCTTTGTCTCTTTCAATCAAGAGACTAAGCGTAATATTTTTTCGAAGACTAGCTTGGTGAGCAACACGCCAATTTTCGATTAGCAAGCCCGTCAACAAAGAACACGCAATTGCGAAGCCATACTCCAGCACTTCTCGCCACTCTCTAACCGACTCTGGCATGAAGGCGACGCCATCGATATAACTTGTAATAGCCAGCATACCCATGACGGAAATTGACCCCAGCGCCAACATACCAGCAATGCCAATGACCCAATGAATTTTTATTTTTCGAAATAAAAATATCCCCAGTAAAACAGGAATGACAACGGTAATGATGCGAAGCACCAACAAATTCGTATCGTAAATGAACAGCAAAATCCAATGCAGCAAATCCAAAACTGCTGCACAACACAGCAAAGAACCTACAAAAATCAAAATAGATTGCGTTCCGGAAATTTTGGGCTCTGGCTCCACAAATTCAAGTTGTGCTTGTAAATCGCCAGAGACTCCATGCTGGCCCTCTCCGGAAACGGCTGCATAAACCGATCTGGTTCGAAGTTCTGCCACCTCAGTTTTTAGCAAAGCCAATTCATTTGTAAGCGCATCCATGGAAACCATGAGGGGCTTTACCAAGGACAATTCTTTCGTGCAATGGCCACAAACTGCGGCTGTACTTGGAATGTCAAATTGACAATACGGACACTTTATCTGGGGCTGTGTCACTTGGCTTCCAAAGAAATAACAGAATGGCCTTCACGTCCGTCAGTGTCTTTCACCGAGACTTTAAAAGCATGAACGCCCTTTGGAATTGCAGCGGCGGGAATGCTAAATTGATTTCCAGTGAATGCAAACTTTAATCGCTCAGTTAACTCTACCGGCGGATTTTTAAGATATTCAATCTTGAAGCTGTGGCTGTCCAACTGCGAGCCACCTTTAGGCTCCATTGCAATTTTGAACTGAAATGATTTAGCGTCTACAGAGGGATTGCTCAATAACTTGATGGATGGACCCCTGCTGATGGCTCTTGTACCTGCGATGGTCTGATCGGGTCGATTGGCTTCGTCGGCAGTCACCAATTGAACTTGAGCAAAAGCGGCACCATTTAAGCTCAATAACAATGTTGTTAACAATTTTTTAAACATGTGAGTAAATTTAAGGGTTACGACGTTTGTGATGGCTAATTTCAAGGCTTCAATGTATCATTTTTATAATCTACTTCAATTTAATGAATTCAACAAATGAAAATTTCTTTAATTAAGTCTTGTATTGGCTTTTTCATTCTCACTTTGGGTCTCCAAGTTCAAGCGGACTCGAAGTCTGGCTGGGCGGCCTTCCGTCAAGGAGATTTTCAAAAGGCATTTTTAGAATGCAAAGAAGATGCAGAAAATGGTGTCGCCTCTTGTCAGACCCTTTTGGGCAATCTATACAAAGAAGGAAATGGTGTATCGCAAGACAACAATCTCAGCCTGAAATGGTTGAACAAGGCAGCAGAACAAGAAGACCCGAGTGGCCTTGAAATTTTAGGCGACTCCTTGCTGAATGGTCGAAATGGTATTCCTAAAAACATTCCAAGGGCGTACGAATTATTTGTAAAAGCCTCCAAAAAAGGCAACAACTATGCTGACAACCAACTGGGCTACATGTACCGGTTTGGCATTCATGTCACACAAAATCACAACGAAGCACTTCGGTATTTTCAACTGGCTGCTAACAAAGGAAATCCACCCGCCCAAGCCAGTTTGGCAGACATGTACAGACTGGGTGATGGAGTTGCCAAAAATCCTGATCTTGCTTTCCAGTGGGCAATGAAATCCAGTGAACAAAAATGGCCGAGTGGTCTCAACTTACTGGGACTCTTGTTTCGCGATGGCATTGGTGTTCGCCAGGACAGTGAAAGAGCCATAGCGTTGTTCAAGGAGGCTGCTGCATCTAATCGAAGCCCATCCTCCTTCTCCAATATAGGAAGGATGTACTTTGTGGGAACCGGGATTCCCGTCAACATGACTGAAGCTCGCAAATGGTTTGAGGCGGGCGCCAAAGTAAATGATGGAGATTCCTTTGCTTTCTTAAGTGACATTCATAACAGGCTCTCAAAAGACTCTCCTGCTGATGCGGCAAAGGCATTTGAATATGCTAACAAAGCGGTCAGTCTAAACAGAGCTGGGGGGTTTAATATGCTCGGCTATTTGTACAGGGAAGGTGTTGGTCACCCAGTCGATTATCCAAATGCAATATTAAATTTTAAAAAGGGAATTGATTTAGGCAACCCTAACTCCATGGTTCACCTTGCAACAATGTTGGACAAAGGTATGGGCGTTCAAAAAAATTCAAAAGAAGCTTTGGACCTCTATCAAAAAGCACTGTCATTTGCCAATTTGAGTCAATCGAATAAAAAGACCGCTGAAGAATATGTTGCCAAGCAGGCTGCGACATTAAAAGAGTCACAACAAAGCGCTCAAGTTGCTCAAGTTACTGCAAGCGCAAAACCCACTTCTGCGCCGGCTGCAGCAGTTGCAACACCACCCTCACTCTCGACTTCCAGTTCGGCGTCAGTCAATGACGACAAACTTAAGATGGAATTGCTCGACCGGTTGGAGAAAATGCAACTTCAACTCAGTGCCATTCAAGCGGCCTCAAATACAGCTGCGGTGCAAACTGCCGTGTCTACACAAAAATTAGTATTTGCTGACCGTAAGGCCTTGATCATTGGCAATGACAACTATAAAAATGTGTCCAAACTTTTGAATGCAAGTGCCGATGCCAAAGCCATGTCAGCGGCACTCACGTCCATTGGCTTCAAAGTCAGTATTTATTTGGACATTGATGAGAAAAGTTTTAAGCAAGCGCTTCGTGAATTCAAAATGTCCATTCAAGGTGGCGATGAAGTCTTGGTTTTCTTTGCCGGCCATGGCGTACAACTGGGCGCCACCAACTACTTGCTGCCTACAGATATCAAAGGTGACAATGAGGAACAAGTGAAGGATGAGGCCATTCAACTTCAACGCATTCTTGATGACCTGCAAGAACGCAAAGCAAAGTTCTCATTGGCCATTATTGATGCATGTAGAGACAATCCCTTTAAAGGCTCAGGCAGAGCTCTAGGCGGCCGAGGCCTTGCACCCACTACCGCGGCCACAGGACAGATGGTGATGTTCTCCGCTGGATCAGGTCAGCAAGCGCTCGATAAACTTGGCCAGAATGACAAAGACAAAAATGGCCTGTTCACTCGGATTTTGTTAAAAGAAATGGTTAAGCCTGGAATCCCTGTTGATCGAGTATTGCGAAATGTACGCAATGAAGTAGTCACACTTGCTAAAAGCATCGGACATGAGCAAACACCTGCGCTATATGATCAAGCAGTGGGTGAGTTTTTCTTTAAGAATTAGTCCCAATCAAATAGTCCAGAATTAATTTTTCACAGACCAAAAAGCCCCTCACGGGGCTTTATTGTTAATTTCTAAAAAGAAATATGTAGGCGTGGGCCGGAGTCGAACTGGCCTAATTACTTTATCAACGCATATTTTGGCCTACAAATACATCAACTCTGATACCACCTACTGCAAAATTTCTTATCCACTGATAGACATTTTTTTGATCATAAAAAAAATGTACCGAGACATCACCACTAGAACGTACTTCATAGGTTTTTGAGTCTTTTAAATACAAATACTCTTCACAGGTAATAGGCCTAAAACTTTCCGCACTTAGCTGATTTATTACATTTAGAGATTTGCTCATCTGACTAATTTCATCAATCAAATTTTCCAAAGATAATTGACCCTCATTATTTTTCTTGATGAGATCAATCATTTCATTGGAAAGTTCACCTAGCAATTCGCCTTTTGATGTTGTTTGTCCTGTATAAAAACATACTTTGTATGAGCCGTCGTCCGAAACAAACGCTTCAGGAGTACTACCATTTTTAGGTGGATGATTAATCCAGTAAAAATTATTTTCATCATTGTTTGATGCTTCAATAAATTTGAGCTCTTTGTCAGAAATTAAGATGGTTGATGCACCACCATTTAGCAACCATTTACCCTGCCAGACCGAGCCCAAAGATTGGGCAATAGCGGAATGAGAAAAAAAATATACGATGGTTAAGGCAAGCTGTAAAAAGACTCTTATTTCAAAAAATACAAGATGCCGCATATTTACAAATAAGTACACATTTAGCTTTAGTCAAAAGTCAGTCATTCTTTTTGAAAACTGGTTTCTACCCTGACCCCATTAAATTTTGGGAAGTAGCCAATAATTTTATCGCCCTCTTTCTTACCAACATAAACAATCCGTCCACATCCTTGAGTTGGATGTACGCCCGTTTCCCAGCGGAAATAACCATCTTTAAATTTTCCACCGGTTACTTTTTCGCCCTGCCATTTACAAGAGCTCGTGTTGTAAATGTTCTTTATTTCTCCAGAAATTTCACCATTTTCTGTGAAATGTAAATCTACCAGCACACCAGTATTGTATGAATTACCAGAACCACTAGCTTGCGATACAAAAGTAGTTTTGTACAACTCAGCATTGACCAAACTTGTGAATGAAAACATTGAAACAAATACAAACAAGTTTTTCATTTTTCGACTTTCAGATATTTAGTTAATTGAAATGTTTAATTCCACAATTTTCTTCGTATGTAGATAACTAATACGTCAGGATTATTGTTACATAGCATTCGTGTCAATCGCGTGTCTTACGCGTCGCTAATGAGCAAAACATTTTATTAAATACCCACTTTTCTGAGGCTCTACACTTCCCCTTCAACACCAGCACCTCTTCCCTCAAATCTTTGGCCCATCTTCTGCGGTCTCTGCCCTGGGGCATTTGGGGTTCACGAAATCACACCACCCAATATGAGGATGGTGCGCGGAATCGCTGACCGAAACGCTTGCTGGCATTTTCAAGAACTTGTGTTCTGTCCTTCCCTTGTCCTTTTAAGGCCAGAAGAAAACGATCAAAATCACACAAAACAAAAAGCCCCTTACGGGGCAATCTTGTTAATTTCAATAGAGAAATTTGGAGGCGCGGGCCGGAGTCGAACCGACCTACACGGATTTGCAATCCGGTGCATAACCGCTT
>Ga0114968_10004660_pt1 | contig 10200 bp, 9 predicted proteins | sample M_130807_EF_Meta_FD_87020 | JGI IMG/M metagenome (GOLD analysis project Ga0114968, IMG submission 87020) | Freshwater microbial communities from Lake Montjoie, Canada to study carbon cycling - M_130807_EF_MetaG | ecosystem: Environmental > Aquatic > Freshwater > Lake | place: Lake Montjoie... | reverse complement strand
GAGATCTCTCCGCCAGGGCAACGCACCCGACCACGGCCTCGTCTCAGCTGGCCAAGCCGCGGGTGGCTGCTCGCCGCAGACGACCCGCCGCACGGCGGGCCCGGTTCACCGGTTCCTGCTGCTCAGCCGGCACAAACTCGGCGGAGCGATTCGCCGGCTTGGTCTCAACGGTCTGAAGCCGCACCAGTTCCCGTCGTCCGCCTAGCACCACTTGGCTGAGTTCCTTCAACCGACCTTCCAATTCGCCGAGCACCTGTTCGGCGTAGTGGTTGGCCCCCTCTTGAACCGTGGAGGCCTCATGGCGGGCCCGAGCAATCAGGGATTCGCACTGCTGCTGGGTCTGCTGGCGGAATTGGAGGGCGTCGTTATGGAGTCGCTCGGCCTCGGCCTGGCTGTCGCGTTGGATGCGATTGCCTTCCTGGCGAATCGTTTCGAGCTCGGCCATGGCCTGCTGCCGGCTGCGTTCATGCTGCTCGAGCAGTTGGCGGTTCCGTTCGGCGGCTTCCTGGTCAAGGTGCTGGCGTCGGGCCTGGGCCTCCTGTTCCAGCTGCTGCCGCCGGACGGCGAACTGTTGCTCCATCTGGGCCATGCGGGTCTGCAGCTCCTGCTCGGCCTGGGCGGACTGCTGCCGGGCTGAGAGGATCAGCTGCTCCCCCTGTTGGCGAGCCTGCTCGCGCAGTTCGCTGCCCTGCCGCTCCGCCTCCTGCCGGACGGACGCGGAAGCGATCAGGCCCTCCCGTTCCCGACGGGCCTGGCTGAGAATCTCCTCCGCCTGCTGGCGGGCCTTCTCGATGAACCCTTCACGCTGACGCAGCAGATCCTCGGCCTGGGCGATCTGGGTGGGTAGGGCAGCGCGCAGGGCGTCCATCGTCTCGATGGCGTCCTGCTCATTCACCAGGCGACCGCCGCTGAAGGGGATGCGGCTGCCTTCCAGAACGATGTCCTCAAGCTGGTCCAGCTGGTCGAGAACGGTGATCGGCGCCTCGCTCATGTCATCCGGGGAGTGATGGCCGATTAAAGAGCCTTCTCAGGTCCTGCGCCACTCCCTCCGGCACCATGTGACTCACATCGCCACCAAAACGCGCCACTTCCTTGACCACCGAACTGCTCAGGAAGCTGTGGTTCACGGCGGTGGCGAGGAACAGGGTCTCCAGATCCCGATCAAGGCTTTTGTTGGTATGGGCGATCTGGAGCTCGAACTCGAAATCGCTCAGGGCCCGCAGCCCCCGCAGGATCACCCCAGCCCCACAGGCACGGGCGTAGTCCACCGTGAGCCCATCGAAACTGCCCACCTCCACTCCTTTCAGGTGGGCTGTCGCCCCACGGATCTGCTCCAGGCGCTGCTCGAGCGGGAAGGCGGGCTGCTTGAGGGGGTTCTGCAGCACGGCCACCCTGACGCCGTCGAAGAGACGGCTGGCCCGCTCGATCAGGTCGAGGTGGCCCAGGGTGAGGGGATCGAAGCTGCCGGGATAGAGGGCGCGCATGGCCTGGGAGGGCGGGGTCATCTCCCTAGAGTCACTCCAGGACCGCACCGCCCGAATCATGACTGAGGTCAGCCTCGACGCCGCCGCCAAGAAAACCCTGCTTCGGAAAATTCCCCACGGCCTGTTCATCTGCGGCGTAGCCGAGGGTGACCAGGTGAACGGCTTCACCGCCAGCTGGGTCACCCAGGGGTCGTTTGAGCCGCCGCTGGTGGTGATGGCGGTGCGCGCCGACTCCACCAGCAACGGCATGATCCGGCGCAGCGGCCGCTTTTCGCTCAATGTTCTCCGCGCCGACCAAAAGGACCTCGCGGCCGTGTTCTTTAAGCCGCAGGAAGCGGTGGGGGGACGCTTCGATGCCGCTCCCTTCCGTCTCGGCCCCCTTGGCCTGCCGATCCTGGAGGACGGACTGGGCGGGGTGGAATGCGAGCTGGTCGGCACCGTCGACCATGGCGACCACACGGTGTTCGTGGGCGAGGTGAAGACGGCCACCCTGCTGCGGGAGGGTGATGCCCTGGAGCTGGCCGGCACCGGCTGGCAATACGGCGGTTGAGGGTGACGGTCGCCCCTGTCGCCCCGCCGTGAGCGTTCGCACTGAGGACCCCCTTCGCCAGCCGGAGCTTGCCGAGTCCGGCTCCGATTCCTCCCTAACGGGAGCAGAGCCGGCAGCCTCGGAAGGCCTGCATGCCCTCGCTCCAGCCCCAGGCGCACTGAGCCCTGGAGGACCTCTGGTGTTGGCCGACGGGAGGGATGAGGAACGCAACGCAGGAAGCGAGTCTCCCCCAACCACGGCCAGCCTCCAGGACTCCCCGGCCGTGCCGCCCTGCCTGATCCAGCAGCCGGCGAAGCTCAAGGCGCGCCTCAAGGAGGTGCCTTCGGAACCGGGTTGCTACCTGCTGCGGGATGGCGAGGACAGGATCCTCTACATCGGCAAGGCCAAGGTGTTGCGCAACCGGGTGCGCAGCTATTTCCAAAGCGGCGGCGGCCATGCCCACAGCCCGCGCATCGCCCTGATGGTGCGGCAGGTGTGCGAGATCGAGTTCATCGTGACCGACAGCGAAGCCGAGGCGCTGGCGCTGGAATCGAACCTGATCAAGCACCATCAGCCCCACTTCAATGTGCTGCTGAAGGACGACAAGAAATATCCCTACCTCTGCATCACCTGGAGCGAGGCCTATCCCCGCATCTTCATCACCCGTCGGCGCCGCTTCCGCTCCCCCCTCGATCGCTTCTACGGGCCCTATGTGGATGTGGGCCTGCTGCGGCGCACCCTGGCCCTGGTGAAGCGGGTCTTTCCGCTGCGCCAGCGCCCTCAGCCCCTCTACCGCGACCGCACCTGCCTCAACTTCGACATCGGCCGCTGCCCCGGCGTGTGCCAGGAGAAAATCAGCTCGGAGGCTTATCACCAGAGCCTGCGCAAGGTGGCGATGGTGTTCCAGGGCCGCAACGACGAGCTGCTGGACCTGCTGCGCGCCCAGATGGAGCGCTACGCCGAACGGCTGGATTTCGAGGCAGCCGCCCGGGTGCGCGACCAGTTGCAGGGCCTCGATGCCCTCACCGCCGACCAGAAGATGAGCCTCGGCGATAGCTCGGTGAGCCGCGATGTGGTGGCCCTGGCGGCCGACGGGCGGGTGGCGGCGGTGCAGCTGTTCCAGATGCGGGCCGGCAAATTGGTGGGAAGGCTGGGCTTCACCGCCGATACGGTGGCTGCCGATGGCGGCGCCCTCGATCCGGGCCGCATCCTGCAGCGGGTGGTGGAGGAGCATTACAGCCAGGTGGAGCCGGTGGAGATTCCGCCGGAGCTGCTGTTGCAGCACCCCCTGCCCCAGCAGGAACTGATCGGCGAATGGCTGCAGGAACGCCGCGGAAGGAAGGTGCAGCTGGCGGTGCCCCAGCGCCAGCAGAAGGCGGAGCTGATCGAGCTGGTGGAGCGCAACGCCGCCTACGAACTGCAGCGGGCCCAGCGGGGCGCCGAGCAGCAGCAGCTGGCCACCGAGGATCTGGCCCAGCTTCTGGAGCTGCCCACGCCGCCGCGCCGGATCGAAGGGTTCGACATCAGCCACATCCAGGGCAGCGATGCGGTGGCCTCCCAGGTGGTGTTTGTCGATGGCCTGCCGGCCAAGCAGCACTACCGCCGCTACCGCATCCAGAGCAGTTCCATCCGCGCCGGCCACTCCGACGACTTCATGGCGATGGCGGAAATCATGCGCCGCCGCTTTCGCCGCTGGGCCCAGGCCAAGGCCGAAGGCGCCGATCTGGCGGCCCTGCGCCGCGCCGCCGACACGGCCCTCCACACCGGCGGGCTGAACGACTGGCCCGATGTGGTGATGATCGATGGCGGCAAGGGCCAGCTCTCGGCCGTGATGGAGGCGCTCAGGGAGCTGAACCTCCACGAGGACCTGGTGGTGTGCTCGCTGGCCAAGCAGCGCGAGGAGGTGTTCCTGCCGGGGGCGAGGCAGCCCCTCGAGAGCGAAGCCGACCAGCTCGGGGTGCAGCTGCTGCGGCGCCTGCGGGATGAGGCCCACCGCTTCGCCGTGGGTTACCACCGCCAGCAGCGCGGTGAGCGGATGAAGCGCTCCCGTCTGAGCGACATCCCGGGGCTCGGTCCCAAGCGGGTGAAAGAGCTGCTGGCCCATTTCCGCTCGATCGATGCCATCCAGCTCGCCAGCCCCGAGCAGATCGCCGCCGCCCCGGGGGTGGGACCCGCCCTGGCCAGGCAGGTGTGGGAGTACTTCCATCCAGCCTTGGAGGCGGAGGCGGGTGAGGAGGGTGCCCGCTCGGAACCGGTGGCGTAAGGGAGCCGGTTCGGGGGGATGACGCCGGTGGCGCTCTCCGTGCCCCGATCCCCAGGGCTGAACCGTCAGGATGGGTTCCCCATGGCAACCCGCCCTTGCCGTCCCTGATCCGACTGTGGTCCACCCAGCCGCCTGCGGGCCAACGGCCAGCAGGCCAGCCCTGGGTGGGTCTGTGGCGGTGGCATTCGGCGGCTTCCTTGGTGGCACCACCCCGGCTGGCCCAGCGGCTGGCTGGAAGCCTGAACCTGGTCCTGGTTCTGGCCTTGGTTCTGGTGCTGGGCGCGCTGCCCGCGATCGCCGCTCCAGGCCTCTGCGTGGGCCCGGTCTGCGGCGATGAATTCAGCCGCAGCGCCCAATACCACTGGCAGCTGCGCCTGCGGGTCAACGATCAGCAGGGCCACCGCGAGCGGCTGGTGGTGGATTGCCGCAGCGGCGCCCTGAGCCCCCAGCAAGGGCTGGTGGAGCGGGGCTACGCCGGCGCCGTGGCCCGCAGGGTCTGCCGGCTGGCGGGGGAAGCGGATGGCTGAAGCTGGGCGTCTCCGTGTTCACCATCGGCAGACCATGCGATGACGGTCGGGATCCTGGTGCTAGGCGATCAGCTCAGCCAGCAGCAAGCCGCCTTGGCCGCCCTCGAGGGGAGCCTCGGACCCCATGAAGCTCGCCAAGGCTGCCGTGTGCTGCTGGTGGAGAGCGCCGCAAGCCTGCACCGCATGCCATTGCACCGCCAGCGACTGGTGCTGCTCTGGAGCGCCCTGCGCCACTTCGTGAGCGAACTGCGCCAGGCGGGCTGGCAGGTGGACCATCGGGAAACCGAGAGCTTCGGCTTGGCCCTGACCGAATGGTGCGAGGAGCACGGCATCACGGAGCTCCACGCGATGGAGCCGGCCGACCGACCGGTTCGTGAGGCCCTGGAGCGGATCATCCGCCACTGGGAAGGGCCCGCTCCCAGCCTGATCTGGCATCCCTCCAATGCCTTCCTCTGGAGCCGCGGGGCTTTCGCAGCCTGGGCCTCCGGAAGGCGCCAGCTGCGCATGGAGCTCTTCTACCGGGAAGGCAGGAAGCACTTCGGCGTGCTGATGGAGGGCGAAGGGCCCACCGCCACCCCCCTCGGCGGCCAATGGAACTACGACCACGACAACCGTCGCCCCCCCACCAAGGGTCTGGCTGGTCCGCCACCGCTGTGGTTCGAGCCAGACACGATCACGCGGGAGGTGATCACCAAGGTGCGGGGCCTTGATGCCGCTCGCGCCGCCCAGAACCTGGCCCCGTTGCCGGGGGAGCTGGAGCCCTTCGGCTGGGCGGTGACCCGCCAGCAGGCCCTGGCCGTGCTGGAGCACTTCATCGCCACCCGTCTGGCGGGGTTCGGCCCCTATCAGGACGCCATGGTGAGCGGCCAGCCGACCCTCTGGCATTCGCTGCTCTCCCCGTTCATCAATCTGGGTTTGCTCCATCCGCTGGAGGTGATCCAGCGCCTGGAGGAGGCTGGTCGGCCTGCGGGGGCGGTTTCGCCGGCGTTGCGAGGCTCCGCGGTGATTCCTCTGGCCAGCCTGGAGGGGGTGATCCGCCAGATCCTTGGCTGGCGCGAATACACCCACGGCCTTTACCACTGGCTCGGACCTGACTATCCGAGGCTCAACCATTTCCAGGCCTCCAGAGCCCTGCCGGCCTGGCTGGAGCAGCTGGGGACCAGCCGCATGGCCTGCATGGACACGGTGCTCGCCGAACTGCGGGCCACGGGTTACGCGCACCACATCCAGCGGCTGATGGTGCTGGCCAACTACGGCCTGTTGGCGGGTCTGGATCCCCAGGCCCTCACCACCTGGTTCCACCGCCAGTTCATCGATGGCCACGACTGGGTGATGCAGACCAACGTGATCGGCATGGGGCTGTTCGCCGACGGCGGCCGGCTGGCCAGCAAGCCCTATGCCGCCAGCGGCAACTACATCAACCGCATGTCCACCTACTGCAAGGGCTGCCGCTATGCGGTGAAGCAGCGCAGCGGCCCCGATGCCTGCCCCTTCAACAGCCTCTACTGGGACTTCCTGGCCCGCCACGCCGATCAACTGCGCACCAATCCGCGCATGGGCCTGGTGATGAAGCAGCTGGAGCGCCTGCCCGAGGCGGAACTGGCCGCGATCCGCGCCACGGCGGCCGCCCACCTGGATGCCCAGACCCCAGACCCCGCGGTCCCGCCGGGGTGACCCCCTAGCCTGGCCTTCGACCGTTTCCGGGCGATGCTCCTGGCCTTCAGCTGGCCTCCCGAGGCTTATCTCTGGTTCAAGACCCTCCACATCGTGGGGGTGGTGGTGTGGTTCGCCGGGCTCTTCTACCTCGTGCGGCTGTTCATCTACCACCGGGAGGCCGCCGAGCTGGAGCCTCCGATCCGGGCGGCGTTTGAGGCCCAGTATTCGGTGATGGAGAGGCGTCTGGCCAACATCATCACCACCCCGGGCATGGTGGTGGCGGTGGTGATGGCGGTGGGCCTGCTGAGCGTGAACCCCGCCTGGCTCCACCAGGGCTGGATGCACGCCAAGCTCGCCTTCGTGGTGGCCCTGCTGGCCTACCACGCCTTCTGCTACCGCCTGATGGGCCAGCTGCAGCGCGGAGCATGCGCCTGGAGCGGCCGCCAGCTGCGGGCCCTCAATGAACTCCCCACCCTGCTGCTGGTGGTGGTGGTGATGCTGGTGGTGTTCAAGAACCAGTTCCCCACCGGCGCCGCCACCTGGTTTCTGGTGGCCCTGGTGATCGCCATGGCGGCCTCGATCCAGTTCTATGCCCGCTGGCGACGCCTCCAGTCCGAGGCCGCCAGCCTGGCCGCGGCCGGAGCCGCAGACCCCCAGGCCACCGCGGGAGACGGGGGCCGTGCTGCGGGCTGAGGCTCAGGAGCATCCGCTGGCGGCGGTGCTGCAGGAGGTGGGTCCGGAGAGCTGCCCGGGCCGCTTCAACTTCCACTGCCATACGGTCTGCAGTGATGGCAGCCTTGCCCCCGAAGCCCTCGCGCTCCAGGCCCTGGAGATCGGCCTCGAGCACCTGGCCGTGACCGACCACCATGCCCTGGTCGCCCATGACCGGATCGCCGCGGTGTTTGCGGGTGAGCGGGCGGCGGGGAGGCCAGCTCCCACCCTCTGGCGTGGCGTGGAGATCAGCTGCCTGCTGGAGGGTTGTCTGGTGCACGTGCTGGGCCTGGGCTTCGGGCCCGATCCGGAACCCCTGGCCCCCTACCTGCAGGGCGAAGCGGTGGTGGGACCCGGCCTGCGGGCGGAGGCCGTGGTGGCAGCGATCCGATCGGCCGGCGGTCTGGCCCTGCTCGCCCACCCCGCCCGCTACCGGCTGCCCCACCAGCGCCTGATCGCCGCGGCGGCCGAGGTCGGCCTTGATGGCGGTGAGGCCTGGTATGACTACGCCATGGCGCCCCGCTGGAGCCCCACGCCGCTGGTGTGCGAGGCGATCGCCCGCAACCTCTCCGATCGTGGCCTTTTGCTGAGCTGCGGCACCGACAGCCACGGTCTCACCCTCCGGGGCCGCTAGGGTTCCCTGACAGAGTTCTTGCCGTTCATGGGTCTGTTCGATCGTCTGCTCGGATCCCGCTCCAGCGAGGTGAAGGTCTCCGGCCAGCCAGGGCCAGCCAAGGCCAAGAAGGCCGAAGAGGCCTTCTACCTCGATCCCGATGCCTCCACCAGCCTGGGCAACATCGACTTCATGCGGCGCTCCAACACGATTCGCCGCACCTTTCCCGGCACGGCCGACAGCCCCGGCCAGAAGGAGATGGTGCAGGAGGTGGCCTCAATGGAAGCCCGCCTGGAAACCATGACCCCTGGTCTGGCCGGCATCAGCCCCGACACCGAGGTGGACGTCAACCTCACCGGTGGCATTCCGAAGCCCGTGAAGAAGACCTTCGCCCAGCAACTCTCCCCCGCCCAGCTCGCCCAGCGCATGAAGGGCAGCGCCGTGGCCGTGAACCAGCCCGGAGGAACTGCCGCCGCTGCTCAGGCCAAAGCCAACGACAGCAGTGACCAGACCGCCCCCCCGGCGGCCGGCCGCCCCGGCGCGATCGACCCCTTCAAGTCGATGGCCAAGGAACTGAACGGCTGAGATTCACGGCGCCTCGACCAGCGCCTCAGTGGCGAGCACCAGCTCCCGGAGACCCGTGAGTTGCTCCGCTGAGGCGCTCTCCCACAGCCCGCGGTGGTGGGCCTCAAGCATCCGCTCGGCCATGTCCCGCAGCGCCCAGGGATTGCAGCGCCGTAGGAATGTCAAGACGGCTGGATCCTGGAGCCAGCGCTCCGTCAGGGCGCCGTAGCTCCAATCCGGCACCCGTCCGGTGCTGGCGTCGTAGGCGAAGAGGTAATCGAGGCTGGCCGCCATTTCGAAGCCCCCTTTGTAGCCATGGCCCTGCATGGCCTCGATCCAGCGGGGGTTGAGCAGGCGAGAGCGCAGCACCTTGTCGAGCTCCTTTTCCAGCCGGTGCACCCGGGGGCGCTCGCTGCGGGAATGGTCGGCGAACCAGAGCTGGGGTGGGGTGCCGCGCAGCTGCTCCACCGCGGCGCTGAGGCCCCCCTGGAACTGGTAGTAATCGTCGGAATCGAGCAGGTCGTGCTCGCGGTTGTCCTGGTTGTGGAGCACCACCTGCACCTGGCGCAGGCGGGCTTCCAGGCCCGAGCGGTCCGGGGTGGCTTCGATTCCCGCCTGGCTGGGATCCCCTGCCCACGCCGCCGGGCCGTCATCGGCCTGGGCGCCGGTCCCGAGGGCCGGGCCGTAACGCCAGGCGCTCCACTGCAGAAAGGCCTCACCGAGATCGGAGCGGCTCTCCCAGTGGCCTGAATCGATCAGGGCCTGGAGGCCGGCGCCGTAGGCCCCCGGCGCTGATCCATACACACGCCACGCTTGGCCCTCCCGGCGCGCCGAAGCCAGCAGCGGATTGTCGGCATCCGCCTCATCGAGGCTCGCCACGAGGCTGCAGGCCCGGTTGAACCAGCCCACCAGCTGAGGGAAGGCATCCCGGAACAGGCCGGAGATGCGCAGGGTCACATCCACCCGAGGCCGGCCGAGCAGCGTCAGGGGGAGGACCTCCAGATCCACCATCCGGCGGGTGGGGCCATCCCACACGGGTCGCACGCCCATCAGCGCCAGCGCCTGGCCGATGTCTTCACCGCCATTGCGCATCGTGGCCGTGCCCCACACCGTCAGGGCGAGGTGGCGCAGGTCGTCGCCCTCGCTCTGCAGATGCTCCTCCAGCAGGAGTTCCGCACTGCGGCGGCCCAAATCCCAGGCGGTCTCGGTGGGAAGTCCCCGCAGATCCACGCTGTAGAAGTTGCGGCCGGTGGGGAGCACATCCGGTCGCCCGCGACTGGGGGCACCGCTGGGACCGGCGGCGATGCGCCGGCCGGCCAGAGCGCTGAGCAGGGCCTGGCGTTCCGCGTCGCCGCAGGCCAGCAGGTCCGGCAGCAGCCGCTGACGGATCGCGCGCAACACCGAGCAGGTGGTGGGGCCAGGGCCCGCCTGTTCAGCGCCCTGGGCACCGGACCCCTCCGATACCGGCAGGGCTGCGTCAACCTCACGCTGAAGAAGGCGAAGGGCCTGCTGCTCCAGCAGGGCGATGGCATCGCCGCAATGGCGCAGTGCGGTGGTGCCCTCCCCAGCGACGACGCCAGGGCCCCCTCCAAGCGGATCCGAGCGTTCAGAGCCCGATGGATGATCCGGCCGCTCTTGGGTGGGCATGGGGTCGGCCGGAGCTGGCCGGGCGAACAGCTGCTGCAGGCGCCGGCGGTCAGCCTCCTCCAGAGGGGCCTCTTCCCGGTCGGCCCAGGGGTCGAGCGCAAGGTCCAGGTCCCGGGCGAGTGCCTGGGTGAGACCCGGCAGGCCTCCCTGGGGCGGACGGGCCAGGCACAGGAGCAGTTCGGCCAGCTTCTGCGGCTCGGGAAGGG
>Ga0114968_10004659_pt1 | contig 10201 bp, 8 predicted proteins | sample M_130807_EF_Meta_FD_87020 | JGI IMG/M metagenome (GOLD analysis project Ga0114968, IMG submission 87020) | Freshwater microbial communities from Lake Montjoie, Canada to study carbon cycling - M_130807_EF_MetaG | ecosystem: Environmental > Aquatic > Freshwater > Lake | place: Lake Montjoie... | reverse complement strand
TTGGCGCGCACGGGCGCCACCAACAGCAGCGAGACGGCGAGAGCTGACTGAACCACCAGAGCCTCGCCGAGCGTTGGTTGCTGCGGGCGCAGCTCTACGATGGCGTTGGAGGGCAGGTTGACCAGGCGGCGGATGGGGTAGGAGGCACGTAGGGAGGGTTCAGCTGAGCGCTTGGCGTGTCCACCCTCTGGGCGCGCGCCGCCGCCGCCCCGGTCGCGGGAACCGGAGGTTGGGCGGGCGAAAGGCCTAAACGGGTGGGGCGCTCTGTCATGCCCTTCGACATAATACCGAGCAGCGCACCAAAGTGGCGTCAACCGTGTAACAGAAGCTCTGTTCGGCTCACGCCACTGGAATATTGCTGGGTCGCGACCGGTGCCGCTTCACCGCAGCCCAGTGCCGTCGAAGCGCATTCTGGGGCGAACCGGCGCCGGCTTTCTCCAACAGCAGATAAACCATCTGTCCAAAGGGCTGCTTTTTACTTCGGCTGCTGGGCGGCGGATTGCCGGTCGCCTCAAGCCAGAGCAGGGCGAGTTCCGCTACCAGGTCGTCGACCGCCTTGTCCGCCGGGTGGCCGCCCTTGTGGGCTGATTTGCGCGCCGCCACAGGCTCTCCAACTGGCTTCAGCCGCAGTAACTCTCCCATGATCATTGGCTCAACGTGTGGGGCGGAGTTGTATCCGTCATCGCGAAGCTGCCCATACGATTGGGCCCTGCCAGCCGCGATCAGGCCCGGCAGCTTGTCGAGGAGTTCCTCGTTCGGGCAAGTCTGCGACCAGCCGCATAATCCCTCCCATGTCAGATCGGCGCCGCCATTCAGGTCGGGATGACGCACCTTCGCACGGCGCAACAGCTCCTCTCGGGCCAGTACTGGTAACCGCGGAAATTTGCGCCGGATCTTTGGGGTGTTATTTTCATCCCCGCACGCTAGGAAGAGGTCGCGCAAATCTTCACGGGCCGAGCGGCGGCGATGGTCTTCCGCCTTACTTTGACGATACCGCCCAAGCGCTATCTGGATCCCGGCTACGAAGGCGTCCATTACAACTGGCATCGCTTTCGATCCACTCGCTAGCAGCAGACGCCATAGCAGGTCTCGGTCCGCTGCCGTGATTTCAAGATCGTGTCGGTGCTTATTGTTTGGGCCGGGAGGGGGCGAGATCATCTGGTTCGCTAGCCATGTTGCAGATTGTGCATCTAACTCTGTTCAGGCGGATATTGAAACGCCTTTAATTTCAGATCTCTTTCTGTTGAAAGCTTTAATTCAAACGGGACTACATCGGCGGGTTGTTATCATGCTTCTGGCTTAAGGGTCAGCGCTTGAGCAGCGCGATCATCTCACGGCTGTAAGCGGTTGTGGGCTGCTGGATAATGCAGTCGCGGGCCCCGATTTCGATAATGAGGCCGTCCTGCATAACCGCGATCCGGTCGCACATGTGGCCGACGACCGGGATGTCATGGCTGATGAACATCAGGGTGAGGCTTCGTCGCGCCTGGATGTCCTTCAACAGATTGAGGACTTGCGCCTGGACCGATACATCGAGAGCCGAGACGATCTCGTCGCAGATAAGCAGTTCGGGCTCCAGCGCCAGGGCTCTAGCGATGGTGACACGCTGGCGCTGGCCGCCGGAGAGCTCGCGCGGCAGGCGGCTGAGATGACCAGCGTTAAGGCCAACTTCCTCGAGCAGACCGATGATGGTGGTTTCATTGGCGGGGACGCCATGGATAAGCATCGGTTCGTGGACCAGCTGCGCCAGCGTCAAGCGTGGGTTCAACGCGCCGAATGGATCCTGGAAGATATATTGGATCCTGCGACGCAGACTTCGGTCGAGTCGGGCCGTGTCTGGCAGGAGAGCGCCGTCAAAACGGATTTCTCCCGCCGACGGGCGCACCAATCCGACGATCGAGCGCGCGATCGAACTCTTGCCGCTGCCGCTTTCGCCAAGGATGCCGAGCGCTTCCCCCTCCCGGATCTCGAAAGAGACGCCCTTAACCGCCCTCACCGGTTTGGCCAGGGTTCCGACGCCGGGGTATGAAACCTGCAGATCGTGGATGCCGAGCAGCACCCGGGATGACTGGATGGCGCGCTTTTCGATGATGGGCGGGGAGGGGACGCCAAGCGTTGGCAATCGCGCTACAGAATCCGCCAACGTCGGGCGGCACGCCATCAGGGCGCGGGTATAGGCGGTCTTTGGCGTCGTCAGAACAGCGGTCGTATCGCCTACCTCCACCGCACGACCATTTCGCAGCACGATCATGCGGTCAGCAATCCGTTTAACGACGCCGAGATCATGTGACACGATGATCATGGCCATTGACCGACGCGCCTTCAGGCGCGCAAGCAGATCCAGAATGCGCGCTTCTACGGCCACATCCAGCGCGGTCGTCGGTTCGTCTGCGATCAGTAGCGAGGGGTCGCCTGCGAGCGCTATGGCGATCATGACCCGTTGCTGCTGGCCGCCAGAGAGTTGGTGCGGGTAGCGCCGGGAGATGCCCGGCACGGCCCCGAGTTCCACTTCATCGAGCAACTGGATCTCGCGGCCCTTTGGGCCACCGGCGGCTGCTACGGCCTCGGCGATCTGCCGTCCGACCGTCATCAAAGGGTTGAGGGCCTGCGCGGGGTCCTGGAACACCATGCCGATGCGTCGACCGCGCAGCGCACGAAGCTGTGTCTCGCTCATGCACAGCAGGTCCCGGCCCTCGAACATGGCGCGACCGGTAATCGTCGCCGCAACACCAACCGGAATGAGCCCGGTTAGCGCCAGCATGGACATGGATTTGCCTGAACCGGTTTCGCCGACCAGCGCAAGCGTTTCACCAGGTTCTACAGTAAACGACAGATCAGCGACGGCTTCGACCAGACCGGTCTGCGCTTGGATGGCGACTCGCAGGGATTCGACCCTGAGCAGGGACATACTCTCTGTCATCGGAGCCGGATCCTCGGGTCTACGAAGCGCTGGGCGATATCGGCGACAAGATTGGCGATGATCACCGCAATGCCGAGCCAGATAATGATGGTCTGCACCAGGGGATAATCGCGCCCTTTGATCGCCTGTAGCGCCAATGTCCCGATCCCGGGCCTGCCGAACACGATCTCCATCGTGATCGCTCCGGTGAGTACGTTGGAGAAGATCAGTCCGACGAGCGCCAGTGTCACAGTCATGGCGTTCGGCAGGATATGCGCGAGCACGATCCGGGTGCGACTCAGCCCCTTGGCGCGTGCGGTGCGAATAAAATCGGCGCTCTCGATTTCCTTCATGTCCTCGCGCAGGATTTTCGCGATGGAACCGGCGATGTCTATGCCGAGAATCAGTGCGGGGGCCGACAGGTTGCCGATCGCCGGGATCATGCCAAGCCATACAGCGAAGACGACCACTGCGGCGATCCCTGTCGAAAAGGTCGGGACGGTGATTGACCAGATGGTGATGGCCTCAGCCAACCAAACGAAGGCCGAGCGTGGATAGATCGCCGCCAGCACAGGAAGCCCGATCCCGAGGCAAATTCCAATGGTCAGCGCACTCAGTCCGAGCGTGATGGTTGAGCCGAGGACGGCGCCGATCAACTGGGTCACCGGAATGGCAAACCGCGACGAAAGACCGAAATCGCCACCGGCGATCATGCCGAGCCAAAGCCAGAATTGTTCCCCCCATGAGCGGGTCAGGCCCATTTCTGCGCGCAGGTTCGCTTGCTGCTCGTAGGTCAGCGCTCCCTCAAGGCCAATGACATCGACAACATCGCCTGGGATCATCCGCAGCAGAAAGAACGTCAGCACGACGATTCCCACGGCGATAGCAAATGAGCGCAGCACTTCGGCTGCGATTCCCAGGGAAATGCCGCGCAGTTGCGCCATCATGTCATGATTCTCCTGCGGGCCGGGTCGAAGCGGCGGCGTAATTCGTCGCCGATCATCGCAAAGGCGAAAGTCAGGACCGATAAAGCGACAATCGGCGCCAGGAGCACATGCGGCGCCTCCTCGGTGTAGGATGAGGCTGAGGCGATCATTCGCCCCCATGTGGCGTATTCCGGCGATACGCCAAGGCCGAGGAATGACAGCACCGCTTCCAGGACGATGCAACGAGGAAGGATGATCGCAAACTGGGTGACAAGCGCGCCGGTGATGTTAGGCAGGATGTGCACGAGCGCGATGCGCACAGGACTTGCGCCAAAGACGAAGGCGGCAGCTACATAGGGTCTTGCAGCCTCTTGCAGATAGCTGGCGCGGGTGATGCGAGCGAAGTCCGGTGCGAAGGCCAGCCCAAGCGCCAGCACCACCGACGTGGTTCCCGGCTCGATCGCCACGACCAATGCAAGTGCAAACAGGACGCCGGGCAAGGCGCGAATGAGATCGACGATACCGAAAACAAGGAGGTTGCCGATGCGCCCGGACGCCATGCCGAAGAGTGCTGCAAGCGTCCCGGCCAGCAGCGCCACCAGCGCCGCGACAGTGCCCAGCACCAGGCTCAACCGCGTGCCGACAATGAGGCGCGCGAATACATCCTGGCCAAGGTCGTCGGTGCCGAGCCAATGGATGTCGCTCGGCGCTGCATTGACTGTGCTGGAAAAATCATTCGGGTCATGGATCGAGATCCAGGGGCCGACGCAGGCGATGGCGAGCGCGGCGCCCATGATCACAACCCCGAGCCACGTCCCGAGCCTTAGATGGGGAAAGCGAAAACGCCGTGTGGGACCAGCCACAGGCCGGTCCTCACTTTCGTCGAGCACGAACGCGCGCCCGTCCGGATCAGAACCGGGTGGATAGAGCGCGCGCACCGCAGGGTCCCTCAACGATCAAACCAGGCGAAGGCGATACCTCCGTCAGCGCGATGGGCGGATGTGTTGAAGCCGATGCTCATGTCACGCAGTTCTTTACGATAGGCGTAAAGCGCCGGCGTATGGCCGATTGCGACCGTGTAGTAATTGTCGATGACGCGTTGCCATGCCGCCAGATAGAGTGCGCGCCGCTTTGTGTCATCGACCGAGATGCTGGCCTCGCGCACCAGTCGGTCAAATTCGAGATCGGTTACGCCGCCCCACAGATGCGGGTTCGGACCATCCGACATCAGACGGACGAAACGCAAAAAAATATCGTTGCGGGGGCCGGATCCACCTGGGAAAATGTCCCATTCGTAGCCGGAGAGCGCCTTTTGGTAGCCGAGGTCGTCATAGGCCTTGTTCTCGACGTTGAAACCGAGCCGCTTGATCATCTGAACGATGGGAGCCACGGAGCGGTCTGTGGCCTCGCCAATCAGTCGTACCGTGACCTTGGCCGGATCAACGTTTGCTTCCTTAAGCAGCGCGCGCGCCTTGTCGAGATTCGGCTGACGATGCGGATCAGCATCAGCCATAGCCTTGTCGTAATAGAAATTGCCCGGAGCCGCCATCTGGTTAACGAGCTGACCGCTTTCGCCGGCGCTCAGATTGAGGATCGCCGGCTTGTCGATCGCATAGGAGATCGCCTGGCGCACGCGCAGATCATTGAAAGGCGCGCGCGGTGTCTTGTTGTTGAAGGACACGAAGTACCAGCTGGTGTCGCCGCGGAAGTCTAGCATGACATTCTTGTCTTCGCCCAGAATGTTGCGCTTGGACAGGGGCACTTCGGCGCCATGAAGATCGCCGGAGCGCACGGCCAGCGAGGCATCGGCGAGTTCGCGCACGTCGAATTCCACGGCATCGACATAGGGCTTCCCCTTCATCCAGTAGTCGGAGAATTTCTTGCCCTTCAAAACAACCTGCGGTGTCCAGCTGTCAAAGGTGAAGGGGCCGGTGCCGATAGGATGTGAGATGGTCTTATCCCAGCCCGCGGACTTCGGCGACAGGATCCAGGCCTCGGCGATCAGGTTCAAGAATGGCGAGAACGGCGTTTTCAGTATGACGATGAAGGTCCGATCATCGGGCGCTTCGAAGCGATCAACCGGCTCCATGGCCGACGTCAGCCAGCCTTTTTTGACCTCAGCGCGGATGCGCGAGAAGTTGGCGAGCACATCTTTCGCCGTCATCGTGTCGCCATTGTGGAATTTCACGCCCTCGCGGATCTTGAACGTATAGGTGAGGCCGTCTGATGAAATCTGCCAGGATTCAGCGAGAAACGGCTTCGGCTGGCCATCCTTGGAAACCGACGTCAATGTCTCGGCAAAGGGATGGGTCAGCGAGATGGTGCCTGTGTGGCGATGGAAGTCAGTCGTATCGAGCGTTCCCCAATACAGCTTCAGCACGCCACCATATTTGGGGTCGGCGACGGCCGGTGAGATAATGAGCGCAAGGCCGAGGAGGCCAGCAACAACGGGCTTCAGCAACTGAAGGGACATGCGGGTTCTCCTTTGAAAATCACTCAGTTTTTTGCCAGGGCGCGACCATCCATGCCGTCGATCAAGACGCCAAGATGGTCCAGAATTGTGGGGGCCAGATCGACCAGTGAACTGGGTCGGGTCTCCACCGATCCGGGAGCAAAGCCGCCACCCGCGATCATCAGAAAGGGATGCGTCTCGTAACGACCGATGCCACCGTGGCTACCAAAGCCCTCCGGCTTGCCGGGCTTCGACCCGCTGGTGCAGATCGCGATCCGCCCTGGCACCCCATTGGCGTTGGGCTCGTCGGAATGCGACATGGCGAAGGCGATGGCGAGCCCGTCAGCGGGCGCCTGCCCGATTGACCGCATCGCCTCGCCGGCGAACACCGCTGCTATGAAGGGCTGGGCGCGCAGCCAGTCGGCTACCGCTTCGGTGCGCGATGCGTCGCTCAGATACACCAGCCCCGAGGCGCCTTGCGGGGCGATGACCAACTCGCTCGATCCCGGTGCAGCCTTCAGGCCAGCCGTGATCATAAGTTCCTCTACCGGCACCAAATCGCCAACCGATTCCTGCCCATGATCGGAGCCGACGATGAAGAGCACCTCATCACCGGCGTCGTTCAGCCTATCCACCGCATCGCGAACGCGGGCAAAGCAACTGTCAGCCGCCGCGACCCCCGCCAGATGGGTCGACGAACCCAGCAGATCCGCGTGCATCGAAAGATCGGGGTCCGCAAGCCAGAGCACGGCTAGCGCGGGCTTCATCTCACCCAGCACTGTCTGGCAGAACCAATCGGTGAGCGCAGAGTCGCCGGTGGCGTCGTGGCTGACGACAGGCCATTGCTCTCCGCTCAGGACCTGGCCGCCCGGCCCGAAGGCTCCCGCCCGGTGGAGCACGTGACCATGATGATCGGGGTCGTGGAAATAGGCCGCTCCGGGGGACACATTAGATCCGACGATAACACCGCCAAGATTCTTAAGCCGCTCCGCCAAGGTCGGCGCCCGCAACGTGCGGCCGAGTCTCGTGCGGATCTCGTCCAGAAAGCTCGGGGCGCCGACATCAAAAACCAAATAGCCATTCTTGTCAGGCAGGCCCATGGAATTTCCATGCAGCCCGTGAGATGCAGGGAAACATCCAGTTGCGATCGATGCAGCGCTGGCTCGGGTTGCGGAGGGAAATATCGCGCTATGATGGTCGAAGCGTCGCGCACGTTCAGCGAAAGCATAAAGATTGGGGCACATCTCGGGACGAACAAAATCCGCCCTATGGCCATCACAGATCATCAAGACAACGCGACGCATATTTCACCCACATAAAGTTCGATTACTACATTTTAATGATTCTCGGTTCCGATCTAAAACAACTGTGCAACCTATTTGTGACGTAATGCAGCCGGCGACATTGTGAGATGTTCTTGACCGAAACTGCGTGTGGCTTGGCGAATGTGTTTTTAGGGATGACGCTGCCGGACTGGCCGCGACCGCGATCACGACGGCATACCGGACACTATGAACAGCGTAAAAAAGATATGGTCATATAAGTGCAATCTTGATCGGAGAAAATCGGATCAAGCGGCTTTTGAAAGACATGGCAATGGCATTTGTTTTAGCTCAAATTTCCGACTCGCACCTGTCGGATTCGAAGCCCTTCTTCGTCGAGAATTTCCGCGTTCTGACAGCGCATCTTGCGAAGGCGAAACCCGACCTTGTGGTCAACACAGGCGATGTATCGCTGAATGGCGCGGACCTTGTGTCGGACCTCAACTATGCGCATGAATTGCACGAGAAACTCGGCCTGGCATGGCGCGCCATCCCGGGAAATCACGACATTGGAGACAACGTCGAAATCTCGAAAAAACAGCCCTTCAACGAGGAACGTCGGTCGCGCTGGACTGACGTGTTCGGAGCTGACTGGTGGGTTCAGGACGCGCCAGGATGGCGTCTTCTGGGCATCAATAGTCAGCTTTTAGGTAGTGGAATTGCGGCGGACCAGGAGCAACTCAGTTTCATTCGCAATGCCGTTGGAACGATCGGTGACCGGGCGCTTCTGCTTTTCATTCACAAGCCAGTTTGCGTCGATCATCTCGGCGAGGAAACGGTCTCTGGTCACAACGTGAACCCGGCTCCACGCGCATTGCTGCTTGAGGCGATGGGCGACGTCGAGCCGACGATCATAGCCTGCGGTCATGTTCATCAGTACCGGGAGCACTATGTCGAGGGCATGCTCCACGTCTGGGCTCCGGCGACCTCTTTCTTCCTGTCGCGCCCCTACCAGGCTGATGAGGGTATCCGCACGATAGGCTTTATTGAATACAATCTGCATGAAGACGGTTCTTTCGAAACAGCGTTTACCTGCGTCGGAAAAATGGTGCTCAACGATCTTGTTGATTTTCCAGAGGCCTATGGCGACCTTGCAACCCTCATGAAGACTGGCGCGGATAATTAATATGTCGAAGCGAAGCCTCGCCATCGACGGAGCATCGAATTTCCGGGATTTCGGCGGGCTGAAGCCCCACGGACGCCCTCCGGTCATCGCCGGTCGCCTGTTTCGATCAGCAGCTCTGGCGGAGGTGTCACCAGCCGGCGCGCAGCAGATCGCTGATATAGGCATCCGCACGATCATCGATTTGCGTGGAGTCAAAGAACGCGCCGCCGCCCCTTGCGCTTTCGAGGGCGCGTCGTGGGTCGATATCCGCTCCACACCCGTCAAGCCGTCATCAGCGCCCCAACTTCGCGAGCTACTCTCAAAGGGTCATGTCACATCGGACGACATCCGAAATGCGATGATCGAGAATTATCGCCATTATGCGACAGAGGCGGCGCCATCCTTCGCGCAGGCCTTCAACGCGCTGGCGGATACACATGCCTCGCCATTGTTGATCCATTGCACCGCTGGCAAGGATCGTACAGGCTTCGTCGTCGCGGTTCTTCTGGACCTGCTCGACGTGCCACGCGAGGAAATATTCGCCGACTATGAGACCACGAATTCCGAATGGGACCGCAAATCGGCCTCCGGGTTGGCGTCCAATTTGCCTGATGATGCGCGCGAGGCTCTTATGCGCGCCGATCCGGCCTTCCTTGAAGCGGCATTCGACACCATAGAGAAAAACTATGGCGGAGTTGCTGATTTCGTCATCTCCATCACTGGCAGGCTGGGCATCGTTGATGTGATGCGCACAGGCATGCTCGAGAGACACTGAATCATCCTGGATCAATCCGAAATTCAGGAGCCAGAAATGCTTTTTCCTTATATCTCCGCCGCGGTGGCTCCACTTGTAATAAAATATGGTTTGACCACTTCCACATTCGCGCAGACATTGAACGCGTTATACACAAACGTTCCACATGGACCCGTCGCTTGGGGCTGATCAATCCCATGGGGAACAGAAAGCGCGTGAGAATATTGCTTACATCCGAAGTGAGAGCTGAACGTTTTCTTCCATTTTCCGCTAAAGTCATTTCTGTTATCGAGCCTGAAAATTGCGCGCCCTGAAACAGAACTCTTCCGCTTCATTTTCTAACGCAAGGTTCATCTGAATCACTGACATTCATGTTGAGCATCGACGCCCCTTCTTATTTCGCGAGGTGCGGCAACTATCATATGGCTTTTCAAAAGGCCTGAAAGCTATGTTCGGCCCCGGCCATGATGAAAGGCGGATGTTCAATCCGGGCGCCAAGCGGTCGCAGAGGGCTCGGAACCTCGGAGACCTCCAGCGACGCGAATGACCGGGGACGCTCGAAATCGGTCTGTGGAACCGAGGCCAACAATTTTCGGGTGTAAGGGTGCTGCGGATTGGTCAGCACATCGCGCGTCGGACCGATCTCGACAATCTGTCCCAGGTACATGACCGCGATTCTGTGGCTGACCTTTTCCACGACCGCCATGTCATGGGAGATGAATATGAAGGAGATTCCCATGTCC
>Ga0114968_10004656_pt1 | contig 10206 bp, 12 predicted proteins | sample M_130807_EF_Meta_FD_87020 | JGI IMG/M metagenome (GOLD analysis project Ga0114968, IMG submission 87020) | Freshwater microbial communities from Lake Montjoie, Canada to study carbon cycling - M_130807_EF_MetaG | ecosystem: Environmental > Aquatic > Freshwater > Lake | place: Lake Montjoie... | reverse complement strand
CCATGTTGCAAAAGAGATTGGCGCAATCGCCAAACCACGCCAAATCGTGGTGGTTAACGAACTACCAAAGACTCGCAGTGGCAAAATCATGCGTCGTTTACTTAAAGATGTTGCCGAAAATCGCGCAGTTGGCGATTCGACCACTTTGGCAGATCCAAACGTGATGAAGCTGATCTCCGAAGGGTTAAATACTTCTAAGGACGAAGATTAAGTAACTCGGTAGCACGATCTTTTAGATCAGTAATCACGCTTGGCAAACGCTCATCTAGTTGAGCAAAGATCTTGCTCTCATTTACTTGCGTTTTAACTGGGCTCCAGGGCGACCAAAGCAGAGTGGTTAAAACTAAATAACCTATAACGATAATGCGAGCTAATTCGAGCGCAACACCTGCCAATGAATCAATGGCTTTAAGTGGTTTCCAAAGCAAGCGGGCGTGAAAAAACTTTGCAAATTTGCCGAATACAAATAACCCAAGTTGAGCACCGAGAAATATTGCAACTAAGACTGCAATAACTTGTTTTAATAGTGAATCCCATGAAGCAACGAATTGCAATGAGAAGTAAAGCCCAGCAACACCACCAACGATGTAGCCAAGAGTGCGGAAAACAGTGGCAAGAAACCCAGTGCTGTAACCGCGCTTGATTGCTCCAAGAGCCAGCAGCGCCAACGCAATATCAACAAACATCAGATCACCACCTTTAAGTATTTCTTGGTTAAATCAATTAACTCGTCAGTTGATTTAACTACCCCAATATGTTTGTAAACCACAGTACCTTGCTTATCGATAAACCAAGTCACTGGAACGCCCATGCCAAAAGTTGTTCTAGTGATGCCTTTAGCGTCATAGAGATTAGGCCAAGTTATTCCGTTAGCGACAATAAAGTCTTTAGAATCTTGAGCTTTGGCTTCTTCAACGGCGATTCCAAGCAACTTTACTTTGCCATTTGCATGGTGGTTCAACTCAACAAATACTGGGATTTCATCGGCACACGGGCCACACCAAGAGCCCCAAACATTAACTATTAGAGGGCCACGCAATGATTCAACTGAAATCTTTTCAGCACCGGTTAAACAGTTAAGCAATGTGTCATTTGGTTTTGCTGTTACGTGGTCAACTTCAACACAATCAACTACTTCACCTTTAGTCGCTACTGTTTTTGTAAACGATGAACAACCCGTTAAAGAGAGCGCGAGTATGAAAATTAGAACTTTCTTCATCTAAAATCCGCATCGGTCTTTAAAAGTAAGCGTGCTTTAACTGGATCAACTTCGCCAATGCCAAATGATGGGCAGATCTTTGCCATCGGGCAGGCCCCACAAGCTGGTTTGCGCGAGTGACAAATTCGACGACCGTGCCAGATCATGCGCTGTGACAAGTTGGTCCACTCTTTCTGCGCAATCAATGCGCCAACTTCATGTTCGACTTTGACTGGATCTTGCGATGTAGTCCAGCCAAATCTACGCGACAGGCGACCAAAGTGAGTATCAACGGTGATTCCTGGAATATCAAAGGCGTGGCCGAGTACAACGTTCGCGGTTTTGCGACCAACCCCAGGCAGAGTGACTAATTTTTCAAGTTCCGCCGGTACCTCGCCACCATATTGCTTAACAATTTTAATTGAGAGCCCTTTGATATTACGTGCTTTGGCGCGAAAGAAGCCAGTTGTGTAAATAAGATCTTCAATATCTTCTACTCGCGCTCCAGCAAATGCGCTCACGCTCTTGTATTTCTTAAAAAGCGCTGGCGTCACAGCATTCACACGCTTATCCGTGCACTGAGCTGAGAGAACAGTGGCAATTAGTAGCTGCAGTGGATTCTTAAAGTCGAGTTCGCAGGTTACATACGGGTAAGTCTTGGTTAAAACCCGATAGATCTTGCGGGCTTCTGCTTGCTTTTGGCTATCGACTCCCATGGCGGTAAAGTACCGCTTGTGCCGCATGATGAAGAAGTAGTACGTAGAGCTCCACTCTTTACTGCCCTAGATGATGCTGCCGCCGCTTCTTTGCGCGCATCAATGGATAGCTTAAAAGTCCTTAAAGGCAATATTTTATTTGCTGAGGGCGATTCCGGCGATCACCTATATGTAATTGTTGATGGCAAGTTAAAGCTGGGCACGACAAGTACCGATGGCCGCGAAAATCTTTTATCAATTCTGGGGCCAGGGGAAATGTTCGGCGAACTTAGCCTCTTTGATCCGGGCCCACGTACATCGACTGCAACAGCAGTTACCGATGCCAAACTACTTAGCTTGTCTCATGCCAAAGTTATTCCTTGGCTAAAAAATAATCCTGAGGTTTCATTGCAGCTACTTGCTCGATTAGCACAGCGTTTGCGTCGTACTAACGAAGCAGTTGGTGATCTCGTTTTCTCAGATGTTCCAGGTCGTGTTGCTAAGGCTTTAATTGATCTTGGTGATCGCTTCGGAAAAGTTACTGACGAAGGTTTATTCGTGCACCACGATCTAACTCAAGAAGAGTTAGCTCAACTAGTTGGTGCTTCGCGCGAAACTGTAAACAAAGCTCTAGCCGATTTTGCAGGGCGAGGCTGGTTAAAACTTGATGGTCGCGCGGTTTTAATTACTGACGTTGAACGCTTAGGAAAACGCGGTAAATAATTAATCTGTAATCTCGACAGTTAGTTCAATTTCAATTGGCGAGTTCAAGGGCAATTCTGCAATTCCGACAGCGCTGCGTGCGTGCTTTGCGCCATCGCCCCAGATTGCTAAGAACAATTCACTTGCGCCATTAACAACTACTGGTGCGTTGATATAGCCAGGGACGCCGTTTACATAACCAACAACGCGAACGATCTTTGTAATCTTATTTACATCAGCCACAGTTTCAACTGCTGCCAGACAATTAAGTGCGCAGATCTGTGCTAGCTCTTTGGCACGTTCAGGTGTTATTTCGCCGTCAACTTTGCCAGTACCGGCCATAGCGCCATCAACTAGTGGCAATTGACCTGCAGTGAAAACTAAATTGCCAGTGCGGATCGCAGGAACGTAGGCAGCAACTGGTAGCGCTGCTACTGGTAGTTCTAGGCCTAGTTCTGCCAGCTTTGCGCGAACATCTACTTTATTCATTAGATCTCTCGTTTCATGTAAGCGACTAATTGTTCACCGGTTCCTGGTGCTGGCACAACTTGCACAAGTTCCCAACCATCAGAACCCCAGGTATCAAGAATCTGCTTGGTTGCATGCGATAGAAGTGGAACTGTTGAATACTCGAATTTCTTTGAATCACTCATTTGTTTAACGCTGCTTTCACTAGTGATGAAACGACACTTCCATCGGCTTTGCCGGCAATCTTGCCTTTAATAGCGCCCATTACCTTGCCCATGTCAGCAGGGCCAGCGGCGCCAGTTGCCGCAATTGCTTCGGCAATCATGGCGGCGATATCTGATTCAGTTAATTGAGCTGGTAAATACTTAGCAATCACTTCGCCTTCAGCTTTTTCAAGAGTGGCTTTATCAGCGCGTCCCGCATCGGCAAATGCTTCGGCAGCTTCGCGACGTTTTTTAGCTTCGCGCGAAAGAACGGCAATTACTTCGTCTTCAGATAATTGTCGCGCTTCTTTGCCAGCTACTTCTTCATTGGTAATCGCAGTTAGCACCATGCGAATCGTGCCCGAAACAATCTCGTTGCGAGAACGAATAGCTTCGGTTAGATCTAGCTTCAGTTGCTCTTTAATGCTCATGAGGTAAGCCTACTTAGTAAATTCAACAGCAAGTAATTCAGCGATTTGCGCAGTATTTAGCGCGGCTCCCTTGCGTAAATTATCGCCGCACACGAACATATCAAGTGACATTGGGTCATCGATGCTCTTGCGCACGCGGCCAACCCAAGTTGGGTCAGTGCCTACAACATCTGCCGGAGTTGGGAACTTGTGATTTTCTGGATCATCAACCAACTTCACGCCTGCAGCGTTTTCAAGGATGTCCTGTGCCTCTTTGCGGCTTGGCTCTTGCGCAAATGTGGCGTGAACTGTGAGTGAGTGAGTTGTAATAACTGGCACACGTACACAAGTGGCGGAAACCTTTAGATTTGGTAAACCCAGAATCTTGCGAGATTCATTGCGCACCTTTAATTCTTCGGATGAATAACCATCTTGCTTTAGTGAACCGGCCCAAGGAATAACATTTAGCGCAAGCGGTGCCGGGAACGGACCTAAATCAGTAACGTGCTTGCGAACATCACCAGCAACATCACCGGCATCAGTATTTGCAACAGCCTTCATTTGTGCGCGCAACGAATCAATACCTGATTGACCAGCACCCGATGCGGCTTGGTAAGAAGAGACAACTAATTCTTTTAGTTCATACTTCTCATGAAGTGCGCCAAGGGCAACAATCATGGAAAGAGTTGTGCAATTTGGATTTGAAATAATTCCGCGGGGGCGATTCTTTACTTCTTGCGGATTAACTTCGGGCACAACTAGCGGAACATCGGCATCCATACGGAAAGCACCAGAGTTATCTACAACTACTGCTCCACGGGACGCAGCAATTGGTGCCCACTCAGCAGAAATCTCATCGGGTACATCGAACATTGCAACGTCGATGCCATCGAAGGCCTCAGGTGAAAGCGCAACAACAGTTAGCTCTTCACCGCGACAGATTAATTTTTTACCTGCACTGCGTGCAGATGCGATCAAACGAATCTCGCCCCAGACATCAGTGCGCTCGGACAAGATGCCCAGCATTACGGTACCGACTGCGCCGGTTGCGCCAACAACTGCTAATGATGGTTTTTTACTCATCGACCAGTACCGCCGTAAACAACGGCTTCGCCGGAATCGCCATCAAGCTGGAACGCGGTATGGGCTGCTTTTACGCCCTTTTCTAGGTCAGTTACGCGGCAGATAATTGAAATGCGAATTTCTGAAGTTGAAATCATTTCAATATTAATACCGGCTTCAGCCATAGCGGCAAAGAAAGTAGCGGTAACGCCTGGGTGCGAACGCATTCCAGCGCCAACTAATGAAATTTTTCCGATTTGGTCATCGTAGAGAATCGAAGCGAAACCAACTTCACCTTGTAGCTTCTGCAAAATCTGTGTGGCATTTGTGCCTTCAGACTTTGGTAAGGTAAATGAAATATCGGTTAGACCAGTTGCAGCAGCAGAAACATTCTGCACAATCATGTCAATGTTGATGTCGTTGTCGGCAATCGCTTGGAAAATGCGTGCGGCAACTCCGGTGCGGTCAGGCACACCAACGATAGTTATTTTCGCTTCTGATTTATCGTGAGCGATACCTGAGATGATTGCTTGTTCCATTTGGTCTCCTTCCGGATGATCTTTGACCACCCAGGTTCCTTCGTTGTTAGAAAAACTTGAACGGACATGAATTGGTAAGTCATAACGGCGGGCATACTCAACGCAACGTAAGTGCAGAACTTTTGCGCCACTTGCCGCAAGTTCTAACATCTCTTCGTAAGTAACGCTCTTTAACTTTTGCGCAGATGGAACAACACGTGGGTCGGCGCTAAACACTCCGTCGACATCGGTATAGATTTCACAAACATCGGCGTCGAGTGCAGCTGCAAGTGCAACCGCTGTTGTGTCACTTCCACCGCGACCAAGAGTTGTAATGTCTTTGGTGTCTTGTGAAATTCCTTGGAAGCCGGCAACAATTGCAATCGCACCTTCGTTCAGTGCTTCTTGAATTCGCCCGGGTGTTACATCGATGATGCGTGCGCGACCGTGTGATGAATCGGTAATCACGCCAGCTTGGCTGCCAGTGAACGAACGCGCTTCGTGACCCAAACTTGAAATCGCCATTGCAAGCAGTGCCATTGAAATTCGCTCGCCGGCAGTTAACAACATGTCGAGTTCGCGGCCATTAGGAATTGGCGTGACTTGGTTAGCTAAATCGATCAGTTCGTCGGTGGTATCGCCCATGGCCGAAACCACTACCACGACCCGATTTCCATCGCGCTTGCTCGCCACAATGCGGGCAGCAACGCGCTTCATGCCCTCGGCATCGGCGACGCTAGAGCCACCATATTTCTGAACAATTAGTCCCATGTAGGCAAGTTTGAACTATCAACGGCCACTCTTGCCACCGATAAAGGGTTTATCTCAAATAATGATACGGATTCTCATCCAGATATTGAGATAGTCAGGCTAAATTGTGCGACGGCCCTCAAATGCGCGGCCCAACGTAACTTCATCGGCATATTCGAGATCTCCGCCAACCGGCAAACCGCTAGCTAAGCGCGAAACTTTCATGCCAAGTGGGGCCAAAGCTCGCGCTAAATAGGTGGCCGTTGCTTCGCCTTCAAGGTTTGGGTCAGTCGCCAAAATAATTTCAGTCACGGTGTTATTGGCCAAGCGCGCCATTAATTCGCGAATGCGTAATTGGTCTGGGCCAATGCCATCGATCGGACTAATCGCGCCGCCGAGCACATGATAAGTACCGCGGAATTCACGAGTACGTTCAATTGCAATTACATCTTTGCTCTCTTCAACCACGCAGATTGCAGTGCGATCACGACGAGGGTCGCGGCAGATACGACATTGTTCTTCTTCGGAAACATTGCCGCATTCGGTACAAAACTTAACGCGCTCTTTAACGGTGCGAATTGATTCAACTAGCGCAATTGCGATTTCGGGTTCAGCTTGCAAAATATGAAAAGCAATTCGTTGCGCACTCTTTGGGCCAATGCCCGGCAAGCGACCAAGTGCGTCGATTAAATCTTGAATGGCACCTTCATACATTCCGGTGCTCATCTATCGTCCTTGACAATCTTGGCTCCAAGTTCACGCGCAAGAAGTTCGGGACCAGAAAGTTGATTCTTATCGGTTGGTGACTCATCAACACGCACAGCGCGAGCAGCTGGAGTATTGGTGTCAATCGAGGAATCAACGATTACTTCGATCTTCTTATCAACGCCAACAACGTCTATGAATGCTTGACGTAGAATTACTTCAGATTCGGAACGCAAGAATGAATCGCGCGCACCTGGGTTAACGATTCCAATTGTGATCGAAGTTTCATCCATCGAAACAATCTGCGCGCTAGCACTTAGTAGTGACCAAGTTAAGCGACGCTTCTTTTTAACTTCTTCAATTACGTCGGGCCAAATTCTGCGAAGGCCAGTTACATCTATTGATGAATTTTGTATGGGGGAAGCAGCTTTCACTGGAACCGCCGCTTCGGGAAGAGCTTTTTTAGAATCGGCTTGTTCCGTCAAAGCTGCTTCTTCAATTTTTGCTGGCTTAGGTTCCGCCGCTTTAACGGCGGGGATTGAAATCGAGTCGGCGCGCTCGAGGCGCTCTATGCGACTTAGTAACCCGCGCTCACTAGTGTCGCCACCGGGCAACAAGATGCGGCCGCAGATAAGTTCGAGAATTAGGCGAGGAGCAGTGGCGCCACGCATTTGGGTCAGACCTTCGGCAGCAATATCGGCTGCGCGGGAAAGGTTTGCCGAACCAATTTGATTGGCTTGCGTGCGCATGCGCTCGATCTGATCTTCTGGAAGTTCGCGCAAAATTGAGTTGGCATTGGTTTGTTGCAGCGCATGGACGATCATTAAATCGCGTAGGCGCTCAAGGAAATCACCGGTGAAACGGCGAGGGTCGTGGCCAGATTCAATTACGCGATCGACAGTTTTAAATAGTGAAGCACCATCGCGAGCAGCTAGTGCGTCGATTGCATCATCAAGCAGCGCACCGTCGGTGAAACCGAGAAGTTGGATCGCGATTTCGTATGAAACGCCATCGCTTCCGGCGCCAGCTAGAAGTTGGCCAAGGATCGAAAGTGCATCACGCACTGAACCGCCTGATGCACGAACAACTAATGGCAATACACCTTTAGCAACTTTGACACCTTCAGAATTACAAATCTTTTCGAGGTGTGCAACGAGAATTCCAGGTGGAACTAAGCGGAATGGGTAATGATGTGTACGCGAACGAATTGTGGAAATTAACTTTTCGGGTTCAGTTGTAGCAAAAATGAAAATAACGTGGGGAGGTGGTTCTTCAACAACTTTTAGAAGCGCATTGGCTGCACCAGTTCCGAGTTGATGTGCTTCATCGATAATATAAATCTTGTAGCGAGATTGAACTGGTGCAAAGAAAGCTTTATCGCGCAAGTCGCGCGCATCATCTATTAAGCCATGTGTGGCAGCATCAATTTCAATTACATCAAGTGAACCTGGACCATTTGCAACTAAGTCAGTACACGATTGACATTTTCCGCATGGTGTTGGAGTTGGGCCTTCAACGCAATTAAGCGAACGCGCCATGATTCGAGCTGATGAAGTTTTTCCGCAACCACGTGGTCCGCTAAATAAATATGCGTGATGCGTGCGATCACCAGAGAGGGCGTTTGAAAGTGGAACAGTTACATGTTCTTGCCCGATGACATCAGCAAAAACCGATGGGCGGTACTTGCGATACAAAGCTAGTGACATCGCTTGTGATCTCCGCTCTTCCTACTCATCGGTGCCGAACTCTAGTTCCAAGAAATTATCTTGTAAGGGATCCCTCGCGCACCCGTCAGAGCACGCCTACCCTTGCTGTATTCCTACCCTGGGGGAGTTCGGACGCGATAACGTCGCGCGAGGGATCTGGTCTAAGCATAGTTATTGCTACCGATAGAGTTCACCTGCTGATTAGGTCTGAGCCAGGTTTTACGCTCGGAATGGGCCAAATTTGCTCGGGAGGATTCGCATAGCGGCCGAGTGCGCACGCTTGGAAAGCGTGTATAGGGCAACCTATCGAGGGTTCAAATCCCTCATCCTCCGCTCATTTCATTCGCTTTGTCCAGATTATTCAGCCAGAAATTTGAGCACTACGGCTTTAACTTTTGTATTTGCAATCCAGGCACGTAGCGAAGAAAAGCGAGCGAATGGGAAAAGCATTAATTTTATTATGCTTAATTTCGTATTCTCTGAACTATAGAAGACCCCTGAAATGGGAGAGCCAAATTTGGTAACACTTTTATTTCTTACGACCTTTATTGCATCGAAGACATTCCATCGCCTCAATAAATAATCGAATAGTCGAGTTGGTTCATAAACAAATAAAGGAGATGGCAGATAATCGTTTGGTTGAAATTCAATGCTTTTACTCCAAATGCTTTTAAACGGTACATTGAAATCATGAAAAATGTGGTGCCAAACGTTTGGTCGTGAATCGAATTCAAAAAACTTATGCAACCCGGTGTTTGGATCAACTAAGAGAGAAACATTCACAAACCCATCTAGGTGCGCAGACTTTCCAATTCTCTCAAGGTGCTCTAGAAAATCTAAGGTTTCTGGAACTAAGTAAGTCCGGCCCATAGAAGGCCCAAGAGGATAAATATCGCTCTCTACTGTTGCATAAAACCACTGCACTAAATCACCATCTCGGTAGTAAGCCTCAACGCCAACTCTTTTACTTGGGACGAATTGCTGAAGCAAAATAGGAAACCAGTCATCAGGGAGAAGCGCTAAGTCTTCTTTCGTTACTGATTCAAATATTCTTACTTGAGCACCACCACCAGAGAAATCACCTTTAGCAAGTGCCTTACCTTGCATTTTTACTACGGAATTTGCTAGCTCTGTTTTTGAACTAATGGATTGTGATTCAGGGTAAGGAATTCCTAAAGCTGACATTTTTTCAAACTGACCAATTTTAGAACCAAGCATTTCGAGGTAATTTTCATTTTGTGTAGGTAACAACCTTAATTTCAACTTTAGCGGGATGTCACTTGTGGCAATTTCTCGAATAATCTGATCTGAAGACCATAAGAAAGTCCCCGTTAACCCCATAAGAATTTCTTCTTTTGTGAAAAGTTCTTGAAGAAATTCAGATTGCACGTTGGTTGACAGCACAATTGAAGAATCTACCCACGGGCTTTTGATCAGTTGCATGCCAGGCGCGCCAATGACAAGAATGCTAAACCCTGCAGATTTCAGCCCAATTGGTAAGTTTGATAAAGTTCCATCGGTACTTCCGACCAGAATAAAATCAAATTTCATTTGTGGAATGTAACTGATTGATCAAGACTAAGTGTCCATTTTTGCGCCGTTTATCTTTAAAAATTCCGGTGATTTGCGATCACTGATGAGAAAAATATTGATAGGTAGCTGATTGAAGATCTAGAGAATCTAAGCCCTTACCACTGAACTATTTGGTTGTCTTCCCATAGAACTCCAGTGGTATCGCCGGCGTTAAATTCTCTAGTTGCTAACCAAAGTGCAGTTGCTGCGCCTTCTT
>Ga0114968_10004654_pt1 | contig 10206 bp, 9 predicted proteins | sample M_130807_EF_Meta_FD_87020 | JGI IMG/M metagenome (GOLD analysis project Ga0114968, IMG submission 87020) | Freshwater microbial communities from Lake Montjoie, Canada to study carbon cycling - M_130807_EF_MetaG | ecosystem: Environmental > Aquatic > Freshwater > Lake | place: Lake Montjoie... | reverse complement strand
TCGCCTCGCTTCGATGATCTGCCGGAAGATGGCCGCAGCACCAAGGACTACGACAAGCTCCTCAAGCGCATCGACGGCCAGGGCATCCCCGAATTCGAGAAGAAAGCCGAAGCTGAACGCAAGCGCTGGGAGAGCCTCTTCCGCACGCAGGTGCTGAGCCGCATGCAGAAGGCGCTCAAGGACATCGACAACATCATCTTCCTGCTCAACAAGCAGCTCAAGCGGCAGATCGGCAACGATGTGTATCACATCAAAAAGGAGCCCAATCCCGAATTCCGCTTCTACCGCCATCTCATCGATCTCAATTCGACTCGCGACCCCGACGATCTCTTCTTCTCCAGCCTCGAAGGTGATTTGCGCACCGCGCTCGATCACTTCTTGCAAACCCTGGTCAAACAGGCGAACAGCCCCGAAGCCGCCAAGCTCCTCGATTACCGCCAGTACTTCGACTACGACCTGCTCGTCACCGATGTCCGCCAGCCTGATGCCCGCTCGGTGAGCGTGGACAAGCAAAGCGGCAAGATGAGCGGTGGCGAAAATCAGAGCCCTTATTTCGTCGCCATCCTCGCCAGCTACCTGCACGCCTACAATCGCCACGAGACACGCTGGAAAGAACCCAGCCTCGCGCTCGTGCCTATTGACGAAGCTTTCAGCAAGCTCAGCGGCGAACGCATTCAGGACTGCCTCGCCGCCATGCAGGAGCTCGATCTCCAGGGCGTCTTCAGCATGTCCAGCGGCAACATTCCGTTCGCCTTCAGCCTGTGCGATGAACTCATCGTCGTCACCAAAACCGAGAAACGCGAAGGTGGCAAAACCCGCATCCGCAACATTCCCGCCGTGCTCTTCCGCGATTCGCCCGAAGGCAAAGAATGGATGAACAAGCATGGCTCATGAGCATCCAGACGTCCTGAAAGTCTTCGCCGAACGCTATCGCGATTCCCAGGCGGGCCGCACAGGCGTGAGCAGCGGGGATTTCACCTTCGATTATCTCAAACTGCTCAAGGCCGCTCGTGCGGACTCTGCCGAGGCTCGCATCAATGCCGAGGACCGGCTTCGCGCAGCTGCACGCGAATCCCAAGACAGACTGAAACTCGACACGCATCCTCGCGATGAGCGTCTGATACAGATTGTCCGCCTGTCTCGTGAAAGTGGTGAGGGATGGCTGTTCCACCACCTGCGCGAATCATCGCCAACCCAAGAGCGCAGGCAGTTGGCGGAATTGTTTGAATCGTTCGCCAGTTCATCTGTTTCACCCGCATGGTCAAAGTGGTGCCTTCAACTGGCACAGCATGCACTGGATGGCAGTTCCCTCGCGCCCTTTACTCGCGATGATTTGGCAGGAAATTGCGAACTCCTCACCGTCATCCCTCGCGTACTTGGCTGGCAGGGCGAATCGCTGCTCCGTTTCGCCAGTTGCACGATCTGCCGTGACTCGAAGCGGCTGGAACAACTGCGCCCTCGCCTCGAATCAGCCCTGCGCCAGCTCACGGCTGACAAGATTCAATCGCTCGAAGATCTCGGCCTGCTGGAAAAACCGCGCCGCGTCTTCATTCGTGGTCGGCTGCGCCTTGAAATGGCAGGAGGCATGCTAGATCTCGGTTTGCTTCATGCACCGGTTTCCATCTCCGAAACCGACGTTCATCAAGCCATCGCCATCCACAGCGCCGCCTCTCAGGTGCTCACAGTGGAAAACGAAACCACCTTTCTGGAACTGGCGAAGCTGAACACCAACACTCTGCTCATTCAAACCAGTTACCCAGGCCGCGCCGTCCTCGCACTGTTGTCTCGCTTGCCGGCTAATCTGCCCATCCACCACTTCGGGGACACGGACCCCGCAGGTTTCGACATCCTCCGCGATCTCCGCACACGCTCAGGTCGCACCATTCAGCCGGTGCACATGCACTACCGTCCCGGCGTAAATTCCGAAACCTTGACCCCAACCGAAATCCAAATCATCGACCGCCTGCTGGCCGATCCCCACATGGCAGACTGCCACGCCCCCTTGCAAGCCATGCGCAATGCAGGCACCAAAGGTGACTTCGAGCAGGAATCCCTCGGACGGCCTTCTTTATCGGAGTGGCCGTTCTATAAGAGTGACTGGAACGCCAGTTGACCCGGAGGCTCCGCAGGCGGACGCTCCGCCACCATGGCCACCCCCACCGACCGCACGCACACCATCGCCGTTTTCTGCGACTTTGAAAACCTGGCCATCGGCGTGAAGGACGCGCAGTATGACAAGTTCGACATGAACAAGGTCCTGGACCGGCTGCTGCTGAAGGGCAGCATCGTGGTGAAAAAGGCCTACTGCGACTGGGACCACTACAAAAGCTTCAAGGCCGGCATCCATCAGGCGTCGTTTGAACTGATCGAGATCCCTCATGTGCGGCAGTCAGGCAAGAACTCGGCGGACATCCGCATGGTGGTGGACGCACTCGATCTCTGCTACACGAAGCCGCATGTGGACACCTTTGCCATCGTCAGCGGAGACTCCGATTTCTCCCCGCTGGTGAGCAAGCTGCGCGAGAACAACAAGACCGTCATCGGCGTGGGCGTGAAGCAGTCCACCAGCGGCCTCTTCATCGACAACTGCGACGAATTCATCTTCTACGACGACCTCGTGCGCGAGGAAGAAAAGACGAGGAAGCGGCTGGCGCGCGCGAAGCCGGCTCCTTCCACGGTCAAGCCGACCGCCACCCAGGAAAGGAAGCCCGGCGGCGATCCCGAAAAGGCCATTCAGCTCGTGGTGGAGACCGTTGAGGCAATGCTGGGCCGCAGCGGCAGCGATACCGTGTGGGCCGGGCCCGTGAAGCAGGCCATCCGCCGCCGCCAGCCACAGTTTGATGAGCGTTTTTACGGCTTCACCACCTTCAGCGCGCTGCTGGAGGCAGCGGCGGAGCGCAACCTCATGAAGCTGGAGCGCAATGAGAACGGCTACCGGATCAAGGTATCGACTTCCGAAGAGTAACACGACTGGCACTCACTGCGCACTGCGCTCAAAGGTGACCGTTTTGTTTTCGAGCAAAGCGAGTGCTTCACCGGCCAGATAGAGCGATCCCGCGATCAGCACCCGGTCTTGGGGGGTGGTAGCCTGCAACGCAACAGCGATGCGTGCATGCGTGCTCACAGGGCGGGGCGCAAGCCCAAGCCCATTCCAGATTTCGTGCAGCTTTTCCGGCGGCAGCGCACGCGGCGACTCAAATCCCGTGAAATGCCAGCACGCAGCGACGGGAGCGAGCTCGCGCAGGACAGCGGCGGTGTCTTTGCCGGACACGGCACCAAAGATGATCGTGGCTTGCTGATCACTGAACTGCTCGAGCCAGGTCTGCGCCAGCACGCGGGCGGCATCAATATTGTGGGCGCCGTCGATGATGCAGCCACCCACTCTTTGAAAACGAGCGGGCCATTTCACCTCGTGCAGACCTCGTCTGATCACCTCCTCATTGAAGTCGAAGCCGACAGTCCGGAGTGACGCGACAGCCATGGCAGCATTCCAGCGCTGATGCGGACCCGCGAGCCCGGTTTCCTCATGCCAGGGTGTTTCAATGACCGTCAGTGGTGCGTCGCGCTCGTTGGCGGTGCGTACGATGACCTCCAGCGCCTCGGGGTCCTGCTTCATCGTGACCACCGGCACGCCAGGCTTAATGATCCCAGCTTTTTCCGCAGCGATCTTCGCCAGCGTGTCACCCAGCATGTCCATATGATCCCAGCCGATCGGAGTGATCACGCTGACGGCGGGCATGACAACGTTGGTGGCGTCCAACCGACCACCAAGGCCCGTCTCCAGCACCACCCACGGGTTGCCGCGCTGCGCGAACCATTCCAAGGCCAGGGCGAGCGTGAGTTCAAAAAACGTGGGATGCGGGTCCCACCCGGCCACACGCTCGCGCAGGCGGGCGATGCCTACAGCAATCTCGTCAGGCGTGATCATGCGCCCGGCATCGCGAACGCGCTCACCAAAGTGGATCAAATGCGGCGAAGTGAACAATCCCGCGTTGATGCCTCCGGCCTGCAAAATCGAATGCATGAAAGCGCAGGTGGAGCCCTTGCCATTTGTTCCGGCTACGTGGATGAACTGCTGCCCCGCCACCGGCAGATTGAGTTCGCTGAGCAGGCGCTGCACGTTGTCGAGCCCCAGCTTGATGCCGAAGAGCTGCGTGCTGTAGAGCCAGTCGATTTCCGTTTGCGCCGTGTCGTTGATCATTCCTGTGACGCACGGTGCCCGCGCCGCAGCAGGGCGCAAGCGCGGACCAGCAGCACGCCCTGAGGTCAAGAAACAAGATCGATGGCATGGATTCCCATTTCCCACCCCGCAGTCACCGCTATCATGCACGCGCATGTTTGTGACTCCCGCTTCTGACTCCCCGACCTGGATTAAACGCTTCTGGTGGCTGCTGGCCGCCGCTTTCATCGCGCGCATCGGTGTGATGCTGCTGTTTGTAAACGGCGCGGATCTGGCGGGGGACGAGGCCTACTACTGGGACTGGGGCCGCAGACCGGACTGGTGCTACTACAGCAAACCCCCCATGATCGGCTGGATGATGGGCGTGATCGGCCTGCTCACCGGCAATGCCGAGTGGGGCATCCGTTTTGCGGCGCTGCTGCTAGGCACGGCCACGCTGGTCATCATCCACCGCATGGCGCTGCTGCTGTTTGATGCGCGCACGGCCTTTCTCACCGCCGTGCTGGTGCTGCTGAACATTGCCAACGCGGGGCTGAACCTGCTGTTCACCATTGATGCGCCGCTGCTGCTGTGCTGGACGCTGGGGCTGCTGCTGTTCTGGTTGGCCGCCCAAAAACCAACGTCCAACTCCCGCTGGCTCGCACTGGCTCTCGTCATCGGCTGCGGCACGCTGAGCAAGCAGATGATGCTGGCCTTTCCGGCGCTCATGCTGCTCTTCGCCGCCGTTTCGCCTGATGATCGGGCACTGCTGCGCAACCCCCGCATGTGGCTGGCCATCCTCTGCGGCATGGCCTTCATCATTCCAGTGCTGCAGTGGAATCAAAACCACGCTTGGATCACGCTGGAGCACACCAAACATCATTTTGACACCTCCAGCCTCGGCTTCGGACGTTGGCTGGGCCGCACCTTGGAAAACGTCGGCCTGCAGGCTCTGATCTACACCCCCGTGACGTTTGCCGCGCTGGTTGCGGCGATGATCGCGGCGGTGAAGCAGCGCAAACAGCTCACCCGTCAGATGCTTTTCCTCATGCTGGCCTCGGCTCCAGCGCTGGCCTGTTTTGCGCTGCTGGCCTTGCGCCAGCGCATCAATCCGAACTGGCCTGCCGCCTTCTTTGTCCCCGCGTTCATTCTGGCGGCGGCCTGGCTGCGTGGTGCTAAGCCTTTCAAGCTGCATCCCGGCTGGGAGCGCTGGTCCCTGCGTGTCGGCGGCATCTTGGTTCTCATCGTGCATCTCGCCCTCGTCATCATTTTCAGCACGGATTTGAAGGGGATCGATAAACTGGCCAGCCTGCGCGGGTGGAAAGAAGCAGGCATTGCAGCGCAAAAGTTTCTCGACGCAGTGCCAGAGCCTAAGAACACCTTTGTCATGGCGCTGGGGCATCGCTACCACGCGGCGGAGATGGCCTTCTACATGCCCTCCCATCCACGCGTCTATCGCTGGGAACCGAGTGGCGCAGTGCAGTCGCAGTATGAAATCTGGCCGGGGCCGGAAGAACACATCGGCAGTGATGCCCTGATCCTTGATCCCGGCCCTGGCGAGGCCCTGCTGCAAAACACCGTCTTCACCACCGCCTTCGAAAAACTGGAGCATCGTGGCAAGATCCGCATTCCGCTGGGGAAGGAGCTACGCGAGTTCAGTGTGTATCTCGGACGCAATCTGAAACAGTGGCAGCCGGTGCATGTGCAATGAACGCCTGGGATCTCAGCCTCCTGCATCAAATCAACACCGGGTGGTCGCACCCGGTGCTCGACTGGCTCATGCCTGCCCTGTCCGCCATTGAGGCATGGCTGCCGCTCATCGTCGTAGCTGTGCTGATCACCGCATGGCGCGGCGGCAAACGTGCGCGCGTCATGCTGCTCTGTCTCGGAGTCGCCGTCGGACTCGGTGATGGCGTCATCTCCAATACTCTGAAGAAAACCATCGGCCGCGTTCGCCCGCGCGATGCGCGCAGCGATGTGATCATACGCGATCTTGGCAATGCCTCGCCCGCCTTCATGCGTTTGTTCCAGCCGCCAGTGGTCAAACCCAGCGAACCAAACGGTGCCACCCGCGGCAAGTCGTTTCCATCCAGCCACACCGTCAATCTGTTCGCCGTCGCCACAGTCATCGCATGCAGCTACCGCCGCATCGGCATCGGCATGTATCTGCTGGCCGCTGCCGTCGGCTATTCGCGCATCTACTGCGGCGCGCACTGGCCCAGCGACATCCCGCCGTCGATGGCCATCGGAGTTTTGGTCGGGCTGGGAGTGGTGGCCATTGCCAGACGGACTTTTCGTGAAATCTGACCGGAAGTCAGTGGGCCTTCATTCAAACAGCACCCACGGTGCCTTCGGATACTTTTCTTTGGCTTCCTCCGTCACGCTGATGTCCCCTGCAAAGCCTTTGTGAAGGACCTTCCATGCACCCTTGCCATCCTTTTGCAGCAGGGCGGAGAAATCCAGTTCCAAGGCTGCGGCCACATCTTCGTTCTTCGGTTTGCCTCCCGCAGCATCCACATGACCGCTGAAGCGTGCCCAGGAGCCGCTGATACGCACTATTCCAGTGAACACGACCTCCTGGCCGACCTCCGCACTCACAGGCAAACGCATCGCATCCATGATGGCTTTGCGTTCCGGCGAACCGGCCTCTGGCTCGAAGGCGGGGATCTTGGTAAGCGCCTTCTTGAAGACGACTTTGTTGGGCTCCTGGAGGTTCAAGCGGGTTTCATTCTTCGGGTCCTGCAGCAGTTGCCCTTCACCAATGAAGAGCTTGTCGCCATCGAGCTTGAGCACTTCTTCCTCGGACTGGTCGGAGCCTTCGATGCTGTATTCATAGAGCACCTGAATGATGCCGCCGCCGGTGACGATGCCGCTGATCGTGCCATGGGCACCGTGTCCATCGGGCTGCTTCGGCAGCCAGTTCTGTGTGCCGGTGACTTTATCTCCCTCGATGGTGAGGGAGATGCGTGTGTATTCTTTGGCGTTTTCCTGGGCAAAAAACAAGGTTTGCGGTTCTGCGGCTGAAAGGAGGGTGCCGAACAGGAGACACGGGACAAGAAAATAGCTGATCATGGCATCGAAGAGAAAAAGGAATAAAACACACTGCCTTGGATCAGGGCACCGATCACAAACAGAAATGCAAACATCCATAGCAGGAGCTTGCGCCTGCCGCGCCAGAAAAAGGCGAGACCGGCTGGAATGCCAGCTGCTCCTGCGAGGATTTGACCTCCGAGCATGCCGCAGATCAGCGACATGTGCTGGTTCGGGTCCGCCCTGCCCGAATCATTTGCCATCACATCCGCAACAAAAGACAACCCGGCCCAGGCCACGTGCACCATGATCCAGAGGATGGCGAACAGAACACCCAAAATGACGAGCAAGGCGCTGGTGCCTTTGGGGGACGGGGGCGATGTGGAAGTGGCGCGCAGAGCAGGCTCGGCCGGTGGTGTTTCTGGCAATAGCGCTTCATTCATGGTGATAAAATGGGTGATTAAGCGCCGATGACGGACCGCAAGCGACGAGCTGCTGCTTGAGGGCCATCTGCATGGGCGAAGAAATGATCCGGGCGATCAGCGCAACTTGAGGGACTTGATCACCGCCTCCGGGTTATCCGCGTGTTCGGCCATAGCGGCTTTGGGATACTGGGTAAACATGAGCATAAATTTGTCGCTGCCCTTCTTAACGTATTGCACAAAATTAACCACATAGGGATCATTCCCGTCCATGACCTGTCCATTGTCAAAGGTGGCGGTCTGATCGGCATTCAACAAAGGCGCGACGGCCAGAGCGGCCAGCCAGAGGAGCAGAATGTATTTCATCGAGGTATCGAGTTTGCGTGACGGGCCTGTTAAACGCTGCGACGATTTGAAAACCTACCACGTGCACTGTCAACCAAGGCTCGGTGACTGTTATTCCTTCTTCTTCTCACAGCGGCCACTCGATCTCATTCTCGCCATGCATAATCTCAGCGAGGACCGGTACATCCAAAAAATGTTCCAACACCATCCGGTTGCTGATGCTGGCCGCGTCGCGCTCCTCCCGGACGTAGTTCAAAATAATCCCGGCACAGGTAAGGCCGCGAGCCTGGATGTTGCGAACCGTGAGAAGCGTGTGGTTGAGGCAGCCCAGCTTGTTGTTCACGACGACGATCACCGGCAGCGCCAGACGTTGAGCGAAATCAGCCAAGGTCGAAAACTCATTCAGCGGCACTTCCCAGCCCCCGGCACCCTCGACGAGGACGTGATCGTGGCGCTGCACGAGCTCCTGAAAGCGAGCGATCACATCGTTCAGTTCAAAACGGCGGTTTTCCATCAATGCAGCGGCGTAAGGTGCTGCGGGCACCTTGAACCACACAGGATTGACCTCCTCGACAGTCAGCCCCTCGCTGCTGGCATTGGCCAGATGGATGGCGTCATCACGCGCCCCACAGACAAAGGGCTTGAAGCCGGCAACGGTTTTCCCGCTGCGCTTCAAAGCTTCGAGCAGCAGACACGTGACGTAAGTCTTGCCTGCGTCCGTGTCGGTTCCGGTGATGAAATAGTGGCTCATGTCATTCAGTCTCTAATACTTCCAGGCAAGATAAAGCAAGCCTCCGCCACCGGCCAGACATAGCAGGCCGACACAAATGGGAAACAACTGCTGATACAACAGGGCCGCACCCAGAAAAATGGGCAGCAGGGCCAAGCGAACTAAAATCAACCATCGCCGGTATCTCTCATGTTCGCTTGGCATATCGTTCAAAGCATCACCCGATCTGCGCAAGAACTGCTGAAGCAATCTTGTCGGCCTGCGCTTCGAGGTATTCCACATCCCGTCCTTCAACCAGCAGGCGGATCAGCGATTCCGTACCCGAGTAGCGCAGCAGCACGCGACCGTAGTCCCCGAGCTTCTTTTCTGTTTCTTTGATGATCTTGTCAGCCTCGACAAGCTGCTCAATCGGCGGCTTCGTGCGCACGCGCAGGTTGCGCGAGCACTGCGGGAATTTTTTCAGGCACTTGCGCAGCTCGCTCAGCGGCTCGCCCGTTTCCTTCATGATGCGCAGGATCTGCAGGCCTGCGATGAGGCCATCGCCCGTGGTGGCCCAGTCACCAAAGATGATGTGACCGCTCTGCTCGCCACCGAAGTTCAATCCGCGTGCCCGCATTTCTTCCAGCACATAGCGATCACCCACACCCGTGCGGATGACTCGCCCGCCGAGGCGCGAAACGAGATCGTCGAGGCCGTAGTTGCTCATCACGGTAACTGCGAGCGTGTTCTGCTTCAGCGTGCCTTTCCGCAGCATGGATTCCGCGGCGATGGCCATGAGTTCGTCACCGTCGAGCGCGATGGCCTGCTCATCACAGAGCGCACTGCGGTCGGCATCCCCATCATGGGCGATGCCCGCCTGCGCCTGGCACTGGCGCACAATGCGCTCGATTTCATCGGCGTGTGTGCAACCGCATTCTTCGTTGATGTTGAAGCCATCCGGTTCGGAGTGGTACACCTGCACATCGGCCCCGAGCTGCTCCAAAGCGAGCGCGCTGGTGAAGGACGAGGCGCCATGCGCGTTGTCGAGCGCGACTCGCATGCCGTCGAGGCGGACGCCTGCCATCGAGGCAACCGCATGCGCTACGTAACGGTCCACACCATCGGCCAGTTTGGTAATGCGGCCAATGCCACGGCCTTCCGGACGTGGCGTGTCTTCATTGCCGAGCACGAGGCGCTCGATGGCGACCTCGGTCTTGTCATTGAGCTTGTGGCCGTCGCCATGAACGAATTTGATGCCGTTGTCCTTGAAAGGATTGTGCGAAGCCGAAACGATGACACCAAAGTTCGCGCCGAGCTGGGCGCTGAGCATGGCGACCGCTGGCGTGGGTAGCTGCCCTGCGAGGATGACATCCACCCCCGCCGAGTTCAGCCCCGCAGCGAGTGCGGACTCCAGCATTTCGCCCGAAGCACGCGTATCGCGGCCCAGCACGGCTTTGGGACGTTCGCCGCCCTCGGGTTTGCCTCCAAGCACGACGGCCGCAGCCTGCGCGAGGCGCATGACGAACTCAGGAGTCATTGGG
>Ga0114968_10004653_pt1 | contig 10207 bp, 8 predicted proteins | sample M_130807_EF_Meta_FD_87020 | JGI IMG/M metagenome (GOLD analysis project Ga0114968, IMG submission 87020) | Freshwater microbial communities from Lake Montjoie, Canada to study carbon cycling - M_130807_EF_MetaG | ecosystem: Environmental > Aquatic > Freshwater > Lake | place: Lake Montjoie... | reverse complement strand
TAACACTTCTGCCAATAATGATAATTTTTATATTTAATATCTTTGTGAAGACGTAGTATATTCGTTGTTATATCTGGGTCAGAATTTAAATGATTTGTATATGCATGATGTAATAATACGTGATGATGTTTCCAAAGCAACGAGCTGCCGCCTATCCAATCCTGCGCATGGCCCCATAATTGATTAATTATTGGGGAACGAGAAACTGCTCCGTGATTCGCGTCGTGTTGAATACATAAGCCAATCATTGCCATTAAAATACCAAGTAGGAATGACTTTGCAAAGTTATATCCATATATATAATTATGATATTCAATATATATCTCAATAATCATTATAGAACATGCTTTAATCCACCATTCATAGTTTGCATATTGATTTGGAACTGCAATTCTAATATTATTCTTTAATTCATTAAATATTTTAGAGTTCAATATATATTTATTGTCTTGATTGTTATAAGCGTCTTCTAATCTTCTTACTTTGTATTTGTGTAGGATATGTGTGCGTATATTATTATGATAATGCAACATATAATAATGTATCGTTGCATCTTTGCCTCCAAAAATATTTAACATATTAGAACCTCCTGGGTGAACCTTTGAAAACTGTTGCAAATCATATACAGTTCCTTCTAATATAACTTCGTTGTCTGCGATGTCATATATGTTGTTGTTCATAGTATTATATGTTATATATATGCTATTAAATAATTTTTATATTATATAATAAAAAATAAATGTATATAGATATTATGGGAGATATGGGATATTCTAACCAATTATAAAAGGGGTTTCGTTGATGACATTTGGAGGGCGTGTGGTAATAAACATGTCTTTCGGAGTATATTTTAAAAATACATCGTCAATTATAGATTTGAAAAGAGTAATCGCAAATGTTCTACTTAAATTTTGAACTTGTGATGTTAATTCTATATATATTATTCTGTCTAAACAAGAAGCAATCTCTAACATCATATCATTAATTTGGTCATTTGGTAATTTTTTATACTCACCCCAACCTGATTTTTTGTTCATAAAAGCATGTATTATTCGCCGATAATCTTCAAATAAATCCTTGTTTAACTTTTTAGTTAGGACTGTATTATTAATATTCTTAATCTTTTTCGAAAATCCATAATCAAAAATTATAATGTTCCATTTGCAAGATTTCAAATAATAATCGTTGCCATTAAAAACATAATGATAATAACCTATTTCGTTATTTTGTTGATATAGGTAATTACCATAATGCGAATCACCATGAACATATCCAACCAAAATGTGATATGTTGCTATAGATATGAATGTTTGGAATAGTAAGTTTAATAATAATTCTCTATCTTCTAATAAATCACGGTTTGATAGAAGCATTTTAAGATCACCGTCAGCAAGCTCATTTATACTAATTAGTCTTAGTTTTTCTGCAATTCTATTAGTGCAAGAACAGCTTCCATATATCATAAGGAAATGTTTAGAAAGTCTTTTTAAAATTATATCATTAGTAATCTTTGTCATAATTTTAATTTCAAGAATATTATCGCTGTCATTCTTCATAATTTTTGTCGCAATTGGATGCGGTCCTATAGTGTTAGGAATACTTGTTAAATAAATAGAACCATATTTACTTTTACTTCCTATTCTTTTAATAAGATTTATAATGTTTCTAATTGTATATCCTTGCACACCATTAAAAACCTTCTTTTCTAAACAGTCATTATATTTCAACAAACTTATTTTATTTTTAAGTAATTTAAAACGATTTATACGATTTATTAGTTTATATCTATTAGTTTTTACTTTATCCATAATAAAATTTTTAATTATCTTTTCTTTTGCTTCAATATCTTTTGAAAATACATGTTGTGATGAATTATAATGAGGTTTGACAGAAAATTTTTTAGAAATATTACTAATATATTTTAATGATATTTTGCTGCTTTTGCTATTATTTTTATTCAATATTAATCTTCTTTTAATGGCAGCCTGCAAAGCTTTAATCTTGACATCTTTGTCAATACTTTTATTGCCATCTGTAGATTTCTTAATATTTGAAATCTTTTTCATTAAATTAATTACTTTCAAATAATCTACAGACCCTTTACGAGGCATACACCATTTATCGCTGCCTTCGTTGTATTTTTTCAAAGCTTCGATATATTTCATACTATAATACCTTGTTCCTCTATATAAATACTATTATAATATTTTAATATAACAAAAATAAATGAAGAGTTAAATAATTATTGACGTTGTATTTTCTCTTGATATTTTTTTAAATTATCTAACGTTTCTTTTGCTGTATCATTCAAACTATACACAAACTTTGGCAAATTCATAATGGTCTTCCATCGTTGACCGTCGTTGTTATTTTTTCGATTTGGGTAAAGTTTATTACCAATTAATTCCCCTTTAGATAACATAGTATTTAATTCGTATATTAAATCTTCTGGAAATGTATGAAGAGTGGAAGGATATGCAGTGTAAATATTCATTCCATTATGAATAGGATTAGTATTAAAAAAAGGCAGTGATATAACATGTGAATTCAATGGATTTGCAAGATTAGGGATATTATCATATGTTGTAATTGTTCCATGACCTAAAACTGGATTTATTTTATTAATTACCCTAAACAATATACCTCCTAATTTAATATGTAGATATGCATGAACGTGTCCTACAATTTCCTTTGTATAATCGTATTTGTCTTCTACAACATAATCTATTACAAGATTATTATCATATTTGCAATTATCTAATTCACGTTTAATATCAAAAGATGAAAGATATGTTGGGCTTTTGGTAAAATGTTTAATTTTAATACATATCTCATCTAAATTTTCATCTGTGAATTCAGTATTTGTATAATAATTTATAGGTTTAGTGCAACTTTCTATGCATCTTAATATATAATTATATATAATTACAGTATCAAAGCGGTAATGAAAATCCTTGGTGCTTGTAAAAAGTATGTCTGAAACATATCTCTGTTTATTTGGATGCATCTCTTTAAATACTTCTGTTGTATAAGGGTCTTTTATATTAACATAATAATCTTCAGGCACATTATGAGGGGGTTGTTTGCTCATATTACTTACTGAAGTAAATGCCTTCATTTTATCAGAATATTTTACTAATGATACTCTGGGAGGTATTGCAATATTATCGTCGCTTTTAAATTTTCCTTTTAAAAATGGGTTTTTCTCTTTTTTCTTCTTCTCATATAATGGTAAATTGTCATAATTATCTTTCTTACGTTCGTATATTTTTAACTCTTTTTGCCAATCTTCCATATCTTTTTCATAATTTCGTAAATCAATTTTATTAGGTTCATTGTCTATTTCAAATTCTTCAAGCTTTTTTTCAATTTTTTCAAGATCTTCTTCTTTTCTTTTTATATTTTTCTCCTTTTCCACCCGGTCGTACATTTCTTCTTTTCTTGCTTCTTCAACCGCTTTTTTTGCTGCGTCAACATCATTATTTAAATTGTTTAAACGCATTTTGTATAATTGCAATTTTTGTTGAAATGTTGGTTTTCTTGGCATCTGTGGGTCAATCTTTATATCTACATTATAAGGGTCTTTGATATATTTATAGATTGTATTTTTACTATTATTATCTCTATATAATTTTAAAATGCAATCACATATTGATATTAAGGTATGATATATATCATTATCTTTTTTCATATGTTCTGCAATTTGTGAATATATGTAATATATATAATGGTTTTCATTATCTCTTGGTCCATTATTAAATCTTTGTAATTCTGCCATTCTTTCACCATTTAAATAATTTAGAATTTCTGCTCTAAAATCAGTATTAATATAAGACAAATCAAATAGTGGTTTGCAATATAGTAATGTTGCTTTGTTCTCAATAACAGTGTTAATTGCATTTTCTGTTATTTTTGATTCATGCATATATAGAACATTTCTAATGTCCGAACATAAATTCATTATCAATCTTACTAAAGACAATTGGCTTGTTCCGATATTGACACCAAAATTCATTAATAACTCATCAAGTGTCTCTCCTCTGTATGTTGTATGAGAAAGATAAATAATTTTATATATATGTATATATATATTGCTTGTAAAATGAGTATTATAATTGAATGTTTTTGAATGAATAAAATATTTTATAAAAAGATAATCATAAAATATATTTAGATTAGGAGCATACGCATGTGAATATTTGCCAAATGGTAAACATGATTGTATATATTTACAATCATCCACTGTCAACACATCTCGAACACGAGGTTTTGTTTCCAAAATATGCTTAACTAATTTATTAATAATTTTTTGATACAAAATAACATATTTACTTTTTGGGTCTATTGATATATCAATTGTTTCACCTGTGAATGGGTCTGTAGTAGGGTTTTTTTTCCAATTTTCTGCAATTAAAATTATATCTATATCAGGCGACTTTGATTTGGCAACTTTTGCTCCATTGGGTGATGCAGTTGCTGCAGTAGCAGGGCCAGCTGATATATTTCCGTAATTTGGTATATTAGTAAAAACATAGTTTGGATATTTAATTTCACACCATTTAATGATCAAAGGATATATCCCGCCTTTAGAAATAATTGATATACCCACTCCAGTCAAAGGATTAGGAACCTTATTATCTATTGCGCCATCTCTTTCAATCTCTTTCAACCAATTAGAAATGTATTCTTTATCTCTTGCATATAATGCCTCTAATTCCGCAAAAACCTCTTTTTCCTTTTTATTACTTGCTGAAGCCATCCCTCTTCTATATATAAATAATATATAAATAATATATAAATAATATTCATAATATAATATATAATTATGAATATTGGAGGCACTGGATGCATTGAAGATATAATAATATATACGACTAAACCCTATTTTATGTCAATCGCAACAATAGGATATTTCAGTATGATATATATACTTTCAAAATATATGAAGGGTAAGAAACCATATTCTTTAAAACCCGTTATGCTAATATATAATAATGCTCAAATAATGCTTAATATATACATGATATACGGGTTGAGTCAGGTAGTTTCATATCCAAATTTTTATGGTATAAATATACCATATACAGCTAATTTAAGATATTTCGTATATATTCATTATTTATCTAAATATTTTGATTATTTTGATACTTTCTTTATAATTTTGCGCGGAAAAGAAAAGCAGCAGCTGTCGTTTCTTCACGTTTATCACCACAGCACAATAGGCGTTATTTGGGGGTTCCTATTGCATAATGAGCACGGAAACGGAACAGCATCGTTTGGTTGTTTCATAAATAGTATTATACATTTAATTATGTATAGTCATTATATATGCACATCATTGGGATATAACAATCCATTTAAAAAATATATTACACGCACACAACTATTACAGTTTGCAATCTGCTTAATGCATTCTTTAATTGTAATAGCGTTAGAAGATATTGTTCCTAAACAATATGCGATAATAGAGTTTGTATATCAAACAAGTATGTTGATACTATTTAGTCAATTCTATTACAATGCCTATTATTCAAGATGTAATTACAAAGGTAAAGGTAATTACAAAATGATATAAAAATAAGATGATATATATATATAAGCTACAAGCGCGTCACAAATACACTAATAAATATAAAATGCAACAACAATATCGTAATAACAAGAGAAACTTCGATCAACACTTTGATGAACTCCGGAAAAACGAGCAAACATCGAGGGCAGGACTGGGATGGGATGTAGGCGAGGAAGATAAGCTTCTGTCAATGCGTTTGGAAAAAGCAACTTATGATGATATTGCAGCGGAACTTAAAAGGACCTCGCGCAGTATTCAAACGCGTCTATATCTCCATATTTGCAAATTGGTTGATGTTGATAATGAAGATCTAAACGAGCAGATTAAAAAATATGATATTGATTCAGAAGATTTCGCAAGTTTTAAAACAAAACGCGAAGAGAAGATGAGTAAGTTCGAGTATAGGAAAGAACATAATAGTAAGCCTACCTACAGGAAACCTGCGTATTATGATGCGTCATCAAGAGATGATAAAACGCAATATATTATTCCATCTGAAAAAAAGGGATATAATGTAAGGAATGAGCAATATATTAGTCCATATGAAAACAAGGGATATAATGTAAGGAATGAATTGAATATTCTACGCCAAGAAGTATATGAACTACGGAAACAAGTAAATGGATTGGGAGGGTCTTAAATTATTAATTGATATTGAGAATTTTCATTAATAATGAAATAGAGCTTACTAATGTTTCTATTTTAGTTATATCATCCATAAGATTATTCGCAGGTGCTTCAATATTTGCATTATTTTTATCTAATTCAACAATTAATGTATCATTTCTTGTTGATATTTGAATATATTTAACATTGCTTACGTCAATATATATATTAGACAAAATAAGATTTTTAACTGTCTTATTGTTGATATTATTGTGTGTATTATTAATAAACATTGAATTATTATAATTATTATCTGCAATATTTGCTAATTGGGTAATATTGATATTATTTAATATATTTTGAGTATCAATATTGCTATTATCTTTAATAATACGATATACCTTTTTAAAGTTTCGAATACCTACTAAATATTTCATATAAATGAATTTTTCATTACAAAATAGATTATTATTACTATTCCGTAATTTTAAGCTTTGTTTTTTGTAATTATTGCCCCCTCCCTTATTATACATATTTGGTATAATATATCCATCAATATTTATAATTGCATTGATAAATGTAACTATTACAATCATCCAGCCAACAAAATTTAATTTATTGGCCATCTTTTGATATTCAAATATTTATTGAATATTTGCAATTAATCATTTTTTAATATATATAAGAATAAAATTATATAAAAAATGATTAATACCTTATAACAATATCTGTTAAGCTTATATATCTTTTCAAGATATGGAATATGATGACGATATTTGGAATATATTAACAAAAATGAAGAGCGAAAATGAAAAAAGTGCAAAAAATAATTCTAATTGTTCTACATCATTAGGTAATGGCGATATAACAAATGGAACCTGTGTGTGCGGTTGTAACGAAGTAATTAGTGAAGATAATATGCAAATATGTAAGAATTGTTCTTCTATTGTTTCAAAACTTATAGAGAATACTGCTGAATGGCGTTTTTATGGGAATGATGATAATCGCGACGGAGACCCTTCGCGATGCGGATTGCCTACTAATAATTTATTGCCTAAATCATCCATAGGTTCTATGATTGGTTGCGGATACAAAGATAATATAGATATTCGACGTATTCGTATGTTTCAAATGTGGAATAGTATGCCATATGACGAAAGAACATTATGGAATGTATTTGATAAAATGACAGGAAATACTATTAATAATGGAATACCTCAAAAAGTTATAGATGATGCAAAAGTTCTTTATAAAAATGCGTCTGAAAAGAAAATATCACGAGGGGATAATAAGGAGGGATTAATTGCGTCTTGTATATATCACGCTTGTCTTTTAAATAAGATTCCTAAAAGTTCGAAAGATATTGCGGCAATGTTTAACATATCTCACGTAACACTTAACAAAGGCAATTCGCGTTTTCAAACACTTTTACAGATTAATGTATCATCACCGGAACCTATGGATTTTATTGCACAATATGGTAATAATTTAAATATGCCTATTAAAGATATAGAAAAATGCAAGCTATTAGTTAAATTAATTGAGGATAATGATATAATGAATGACAATTCTCCTACATCTTCTGCGGCAGGTATATTGTATTATTATGCAAGTGTTAAAAATCTCGGTTATGCAAAAAAAACGTTTGCCAAAGCTTGCAATGTATCAGAAGTAACTATTATTAAATGTTATAAAATAATTAATAATCATCACAATTTCATAATGTCTCGTCAAAATAATATATTTACTGAAGCCGAATAATTATTTGTTTATATTATCGTTTAATATTATTAATATATAATAGTTTAATATTATTAATATATAACCCTTTAATATTATTAATAAAATGGAAGATGAACTTTTTACATCAATTTGCAATGGAGACATACAGAATAGTATAATGTTAAGCACTAAAATAATTTTATTACATGAATCAATAGATATTTTAGAGAATATTTATATAAATATATGCGCGTATATTGGTTCATTTATATCCTTGTATGATATAAGTAAATTAATTGATATATATAGTTCTTTAAAAAAAATTATAGAGAATGAAAAACTAATAATCAAAGATATATATGTTATTATCTCAAAAATGTGTATATTATGCGATATATATAATAAGCATCCTAATGCAAAATGTGGTAATATGTCAATAAAGGTTTTAAAAGACAAGATTTCTACCTTATTTAATAATAATGATTTGAAACTATCGCATAATGGTATTATGCGGTTTGATGGTATATTACCTCCACATGACCACGAAAATTATGGTATGGCCATTCGGATTGTTGCAATAATAATTAAAACAATTAAATCGACAGACAATATATCGGTGGATGAAGGGAATACACTTGTAGATATTTCAAATAAATTAAGACATATTATTGATTATCTTTTGAGAAGTAAATATAAGTTTGAAACAAAGTTTTATAGCACAGATAATGATAATGCATGGTTTTTATGGGGTGTATTCTCTGTTCTATATAAAAACGATATATTAGACAATGCCTTTTGGTTGTATAATTATGAATATAAAAAAAAATATCGTTCTAAACGAATTGGTATATTATGGTCGCTTCCTATTATAAGTATATACACGCATAAAAGTGATATATCCAAAGGATGGACTTCGCAAGAAAGTAATGTTATTGCAAAAATCGAAGAAATATCTATTAATTTATATAATGAATTAAGAAGAAAAATTATAAAAGATAATCCAGATAAGTTTGAAAGAGCAAATAAAGAAACAGTTGATAAGCACGACGGTCTTAATTATATTTTAAACTTTGTTCCGGTTATAGATAATAATTCGAGGGCAAATATTGATAAAAACGCATCAAAACCCAACGAAGAAATTAGATTTATATCATATTAAAAATTAATATTTATACAGTTTTTTATAAAAATTGCTTTATTTTATTTTCTAAATGGTTTTAACAGCTCTTCGTCAATGACTGATTATTGCAAAATAAAATGCGAAGATATGAAATTGTTTATATTTGAATGGGTTATTTTACATCCAGAAGCAGGGAAAGGTATTAAATATGTTCGCAATCTTAACAAATCAAGCTTAATAAAGGTATGCTCATATATAGATGGTAAAATTAGTAAAGATGCAATGATGGAGGATATTATTGCACGAAAGAATTATTTTAGGGAAACTTCTAAAGAACGGCGTGATAAAAATAAAGAACAAACATAGAAAATATATAAAGTTATTCTATATATATTATATAAATAATGGCTGACGACAACGCGATTGATGAGAATTTTTTTACGGTTATAGACAACCCACAAAAAGCATATATTCTTGGACTTGTTGCTTTTAATAATACAGATAATATTGAAAACTTAAACGTTGAAATCAAACTTAATAATGTTAAAGAGAACGATAATAATATGAAATGTATTTCGTATTGTTATTACAAGGATTTGAAAGAAGAAGAAAAGAGATTCTACCCGTATTTTAATAATATTGATATGCTTATACAATATCTTCGTAATATTGGGGTTGTTAAATATACAGAACTAGGTAGTATCAATAGCGTTATTAAACTGAACATAACATCTCAAAAAATTAAAGATGATATTGCAAAGCATGTAAATATTAAAGATTGCAGAGGCAATGACTTATCCGCTTTCATTGCAGATTGTTATAGTCGTGATGCAAACATTTGTAATCAATTCGTCAAAGCTTATATTGAGAAATATGCGTCAATTATTTATGATATTATTAATATTACTTTCTATAATGAAAATACTGCAAGTAGTATCACTGCAATATATAATATACCGTATATTCGACAGAGAAGTATTAATAATGAGGTGATACAATATAATAGTGTCAATATGATTGATTTGTTAGGTATGATTTATACTAATTATGATTGCCCGTATTATAATAATTACATCTATACATATAATAATTGCGATGGTAAATCAATTCCCAGTATCAAGGTTTTTACTGATGATGAAAGTGCAATAATCCCGAGTAAAACACGATATTCTGATGCTGGTTATGAT
>Ga0114968_10004652_pt1 | contig 10207 bp, 21 predicted proteins | sample M_130807_EF_Meta_FD_87020 | JGI IMG/M metagenome (GOLD analysis project Ga0114968, IMG submission 87020) | Freshwater microbial communities from Lake Montjoie, Canada to study carbon cycling - M_130807_EF_MetaG | ecosystem: Environmental > Aquatic > Freshwater > Lake | place: Lake Montjoie... | reverse complement strand
TTTCTTATACACCAATGGATATTTTTTGAAAAAGTCATTTAAGTTTTCTTTTTTCAAACGTGTCTCCATATAATAACCACCCAATACATCTTCAATATCATCACCTGTCGGAACAAAGAAAAAATCTTTATCCTCATAGTCCATATATTCCATTGTATAAAACTCTTCCTGAACTTTTTCCATCAGTTTGACACACAACATCATTCGTTTAGCATCAAGGTCTGAATTAGTGTGAAATCCTTTTTCTTTAATGTACTTAGCCTGTTTCTCTAACTTGAACTTGAATACCTCAAAAATATAATGGTCATCCCAATCTCTGTCTTTCCAAATAACAGGAAACCACTTGATTAGATTACCAAAAGATGTAGAAAAGTTTCTAACGGGATTTCTAAAATATTTCCAAATAAAATCACTTATTTTTTCTTTCATAATTCAAGAATAGCTTTCTTACTAATTAAACTTTTATTTAAAAAGACAATACTACAATCAAAGTCCAAAGAATATTTTATTAATTCTTCAGAATCTTGATACTTTTTAACATATAAATCAATCAGATTTTCTGCAGATTGAATTTGTCCGAAATTAGTTATTGAACCAATAACTTTACGTATCCATTGAAAGTCCCTATCCATAGGACAAATATACATAATTTTTCTTAATTATACAACAATGCAGTTAATTGCGGATTACTTTTTTCATACATACGTATCATAATCCCTGCTTCAGAGTTTGCAAAGTTTTCTTGAGATACGGTGTTAAACCCTTGCAACTTAATATTTCTTTGACGAGCAAACTCATGAACCCACTCGTGAGCAACAGTTCTTAATATGTCAATTAACATTCTTCCACCAGCAAGAACTTTAATTCTACCAAGTATTTCACTACCTGTAGTCATCTTACCAAAACGTTCACCAAGAAGTTGGATGTCAACATCTTTTTTAAGTGGAGAGTTTTTTTGGCAAAATCTCAAGAAGTCCTGAATAACATTTATCTGTTCAGAACTAAGTCCACTAGATTTATCATACAAATTTACTTTCATCTTAACAATAAATATCTTATATTTCTTTTGTATATATAATTATGAAAAAGAGTTTTTTTGAAAAAGTCTTAAATAAAACAAACAAACAAGACATTGACCAATGGTTTGGTAAAAATTCCGAAATCAAAGTTACGGAATTTTCACATTCAATTAGTCAGAAAAAAAATATTTTATCAGTAAAATTATACCCAACAAATTATGAATACGCTATTGAACTTTTTCCGGAAGGCCTGGAAATTCTTGTCTTACATACTATCAAAAGTCTTTCACTTCCTGAGGATTATATATTAACAACATCTATAGAACACTAAATTATGCCACATCCAATCGTACACGCTAAATCCTCAGCAAAAAAATTCGGAGGAAAATGGGAAGATTATATTGAAATCCATGAATGGTTTGATAATACGAAATCATGGTATGGACATTCATTACACAGAATTTTTCGACATCATTCAGAGGGTATTTTTGAAATGGAGCAAAAATTTGGTCCGGAATTTAAAAATAGTGATGGAAAAACTGTATATACCCGTTATGTCGGTGAACAACATGTAATGGAAGATTGTAACGGATATATTCCGTCTGGAAAAGAATGGGTGTTAGCATTAGAAAATAAACAAAGACCTTTATGGATGATTAAAACGATGAAGTTAGAAATTAATGATTGATATTTATTGTTATGGAAGAATTATTAAATAACCCTGAAACTATAAAAAATTTTAAACTTTTACATTATATCTTATTAAGTAATGGTGTTACTCGTATCAGTAATGACTTTTATGTTGATTACGATGGAAATGTTGATTATCACTTTTCACCTTGGACTAATAAAGGTGGTGCTTATGATATTATACCTAATAAATTATTTGATTTTTTAGATAATTTTTTTGATTCTATAAAAGATGAAGTTTTAGATTCTTTAGAGGCTATTGATGAGTCTAGAGCAACGGTATCATGTGAGTATTCAACAAGAGATAAAACTTTTACAATTGAAGAAGATATTCAAACAATGGGTTATGAATCATCTTACCAAGAGTTTGAAATTGATGAAAAAGAATTACTTGAAGATATGGTTCAGTGGAAAGAAGAAGGTAAACTTAAAATTAGAGTTGATTTTAGCGGTGGTGGTGATTCAGGTTATATTGACGATTTTGGATATTACAATGATGGTAACGACAAACATGATTTATCAGCAGTTTGGGAAACCAAGTTATACAACATTTTGGAAAAAAATCATGGTGGATGGGAAATAAATGAAGGTTCTGAGGGAACGTTCATAATTGATAATGATAACCAATCTATAGAATTAGATTTTCGTATGAATGTTGAAGAATCTTCAACAGGTTACGAATTTAAACACCAATTTGAGTTTTAATAAACCTGAATAGTTCTTTGTGGTCTGTCATCACCAAAGTCAGGACAGAAATAAGTATTATTACCATCGTGGTAAATTGTTCCACCAACTCCATTAGGAATTTTGTGTGTTTCATGGAATTTTTCATCCAAGTCAATTTGGTGATTTCCATCATGAATGATAAAACATAAGTTTTCATAACCACATTTATATTGTTGGTCTTTATTTTTATGTTTCATAAACTCGTCAAAAGACATTACATATCTTGCATCTTCGTTAAGGTATCTTTTAACGATAAATTCTAATTGGTTTTCTGTGATAATAAACTTTTTCATATTCTATAAATATAAGGGTTAAGAATAAATTCCTTGACTATAAATTTTCCATTCTTTTTCTCGTCTGTCTTTGTGACTAAAATCTAAAAAGTTAACTTTAACTGAGTTAGAATTTGGATTAATTGTTAAAGAACTACTTAATTTCGGAGCCTTTGTTGTACAACCCGCAAATCCGACTTGATAACATAATGATGATAACGCATCAACTTGTTTTTGATTTAAATTAGGATAAATCGCTAATAGCTTACTCGCTAATTTATTTAAAGTTGTTTTTAAATAAACTTTAGCTTTATCTTTTGTTATTGATGGGTCTTTAGGTGTTACTTTTTTTCCATCAGGATAATAAACTGTACCATAACCAATTGTTGGAGTTCCAGATGGTACTCTACCTTTTAAACAACAATCAGATTCACCTCTAATACATTTACCACCTTTAGCATCATCATAAACACAAGGAACAAAAAACTCAATATTACCTACAAAATTTACAAGATTATCTGAAACACCTGTAGGTTTTTGGGTACTATTCTGTATTTTTGTTTTCATCATTTTCATTGCTGCGTCAAGAACGCCTCCTGAACTTGGTGTCATTTGGTCTTTTGGTGGTGCCATAGATGACCATTTATCCATAAAATTTGGTTCTTGATTTGATTGTTTAAACCCCATAGTTTTATTAATATCATCAAAAACTGATTGTTCATTAATATTTGGTGTTAAACCCATCATTGATTTTATCTTACTTATTTCAGTCAATAAATTTCTCATACTGATAAATACTTTTTAATAAGTATTTTGTAAATTAATATAAACCACAAATCCCCTCCAAGTGAGGGAATTTTTTTATTCTTTAATCTCTTTCATCAACTTACCCCACAAGACTGTCTGTAATAGGATAAGACCAACACTTAAAACGAATACAGGTAATGATGGTGAGGTTACCATTAATACAACTGATAATACAAGGGCGAACATTGCTGAAGTCAATTTTAGTTTTAAGTTTTTCATAGTGGTGTTAGTGTTAATTGTTCTACAAATATAAGCAAAAAAACTCCCAATCGGGAGTTTTTCATTATTTTTTTTAAAAAATTAACGTCTTCTAATGTGTCTTCTGATACTCTCAGCCATTGGGTCCCTTGGTTCATCATCTGCCATATCAACATCTGGTTTAGAGCCCATTATTCTTTCATCTGTATCCATATCATCATCACCTGAGTACATTTCTTCACCTGAATCCATTTTATTTTCTTCATAATCACTGATGATAGATTCAAGTTCCATTGCTTCTTGTTCTTTACCTTCAGTATCTCTTAATTGATGATAAAGTTCTTTAAGGTAATCCCATCCAGCAACACCTAAAAGTGCAATAGTTGTTCCGACCATTGTGGCAATTGCGCCAACTGTACTCATTGCCTCAGGATTAAAGAAGTTTTCAACTTCGTTAACTCTATTTCTTTTATTTCTTTTTGTTTCTTTAACTACTGTCTTAATTAACCTAGTTAATTCTGATTCTGATAATCTTACTACTTTTTTCATTTTTTTGTTTTTTTATTTTATTATCTTGGTGGTTTTCTATATGCGTACTTAGGTACAATAGGAGCAACCTCCGGTCTTACTTGGTAATTACAAAATGGTCGGTTTACTATAACTACCGCTAATTCATTGTTTAAATAATCTTGTTTTATACCACCATATCTTTTTAATTCTTGGTATTTATTACCTAAACCTTTTTCAAAATGTGAAACACAATCCCATCTAAATTGTATTGGAAGATTAGTATCTTTTGATTCTCTTTTAAAAGCACCTTTCATTAAACCAGTTTTACCTGAAAAATCCACAGATTCGTTATCATTTCCAATTTTTTGAACAGTAAACGCAACTGTTTTACCACCTTTATATTCAGGAAACCAAACATCTTTTATTCTATATGTTTCAGACGCTTTTAATAATTTTTTTTCACCTGTATATCTATTAAATCCATAATCATTATACATAACAATTTCTGAACCTGTAATACCTGTAACATCATTTCTTAATTTGTTTGCGTCCGGAAGGTTACTTTCCTCGATTAAAACTTTTTTAATAATATTAACTAAATCGTTTTCAGTTAATCTAATTACTTTATTTTTTTTCATAAAAATACTTTTATACTATAAATACCAAGAATTTTATCTTTTACGCTTTTTTATATGAAAAAAAAATAATATACTTGAACATGACAAAAATTAAAAACGGTGATAATGTATCTGTTCATTATACAGGTAAATTAGAAGATGGTTCAGTATTTGACACATCTTTAGCTGAGGGTAGAGAACCTCTTACAGTAACATTAGGTCAAGGACAATTAATTCCAGGTTTTGAAAACGGATTAATTGATATGACTGCAGGCGAAATGAAAACAATTGAAATTGAGCCAGAAAATGCTTACGGAGATATTAACCCTCAAATGGTTAGTGAAGTTGCACTAACCCAAGTCCCTGAAGGTGTTAAAGCCGGGGATATATTACAAGGACAAAACCAATTTGGGCCTGTAAGCGTTGTGGTTACAGAAATTAAAGAAAGTACTGTTGTATTGGACATGAACCATCCATTAGCAGGTAAGAAACTTATCTTTGATTTAGAGGTTGTATCAGTAAACTAATACAATTTCATTTATTTTTCAAAACATCCCACATCTGTGGGATTTTTTGTTTATATTCGTATTATGAATATTTTCTTTTTGGATTGGGATACAAAAAAATGCGCAGAATACCATTGTGATAAACACGTGGTTAAAATGATACTTGAAACTGCTCAACTATTATGTGGAGCCCACCATGTAACCCACCAAGCGCCCACCAAGTACCGCCCAAGTACCGACCAAGTACCGTACAAGTTATCACACAAAAACCACCCTTGTTCAATATGGGTTAGAGAGTCATTATCAAACTATCTTTATCTATGTGACTTAGGACTTGAGTTATGTAAGGAATACACTTATAGATACGGAAAACGTCATAAATCACAGGATGTAATTGAGTGGTGTTTAACAAATAAATTAAACATTTGTGACAAAGGTTTTACTGAACCACCAAAAGCAATGCCCGATGAATACAAAGTAACAGACGTTATAGAATCATATAGAAACTATTATAACGGAGCTAAAAAAGATTTTGCTAAATGGAAAAATAGAGACGTACCTAAATGGTTTAACCCTGCATCAACTGTTGCATCTGAGCAACTAATTGACCTTGTTTAGACTGTAGTACACGAATTCTACCCATTTGTTCATCATTAATCTCAAAGTCTTCAGCTTTAATTTCATTAATTTTGTTATCTAAATGAGTGTGTTGTGATAATAAATTAGTATACAATTGTGATTTTTGTTCTTGTGTCATAAAATAAAAATAAAAATAAATTTAAAAAAATAAACCCCTTTTTACAAGGGGTTTAAAATTACTTGTTTGACCAATTAAAGTTTAATACAGTGAAAGAAACTTTTTTTGCTGACCAATCCAATTCAATTGAAAGAATTGTAAATGCTAAGACTTTAACAGTAATATTGATTTCGTCAATTTCCTGTAATTTTAACCAAAGGTTGTTGAATTTCATAATAATAAGTGTTTATACTATATAAATATAGTTAACTTCCACAATAATCATCACATTCGTCTAACAATTCACCATCGTCATAAATTTCTTGGTTGTAATAGTCTTCGTCAGGGAAATTGTTTGGTATCATATTGTTTTTATTTTAGATTACAAATATAGTGAAAAAATTTAATTATTAGGTTTTTTACCAATCAATTCCAGGACCAAATTTCCTTTCATCAATAATATCGTTTATATATAATTCAATATTGGGTAACAAATCTTCTAATCTATATTGAATTTCCGCCCTAATATTATCAAAATCATCTCTTAACTGAGTTCTGTAAATATTAATGAGAACTTTTATCTTACCTGACATTACAATATCAACAACCTCAATCTTATCAACAGATTCAACTTCGTGTAATTCATCCATCTCACCCATTCCCCACTCCTCAGATTCTTCCCTTAAACTATCTAATTTAGAATTAATCAATCCCTGAATTAAATTTTTTGTCTTTTCTAATTGTTTTTGGTCTATGATATATTTCATTATTACTTACTAGAAACAGGAGTTACTAATTTAACACCTTTAAAAATTTTACAGTTTGGTAAATTACTTGCACATGCGGTACCATCATCAAATCTCCATTGTCCTGGTTTGTTATTTACATAATATGTCCCATTACCATTTGTCCCTTTCGCTTTGAAGGTGTATGAAAAATTTCCACTTTTACCTATATATGCGTCCCCTGATGGTGTTTTTGATAGTCCCGGAACTTTTCCAAGATTAATAAAATTTTGTATAGGAACGGATTGTATAGTTTTATTGTCCCCATAATGAGGCCTTTTTTGTTCGTTAACAGGGTTTGATGGTAAAGGTAAAGGTATTTTAAAAATTTGTTGTAACATGAATAGTATTGAATAACCCATAAGTGCTTTCCCAATACTTTTTGTGTTTATTTTTTTATTTTTGTTTTTATCATTTTTAAAAAATTTTATTAATTTTTGTATCCATTTTGGTTTTGGGTTTCTGTTACTAAGTTCCATGAAATATTGTTTAATTTCAGATTCAGTTTTAGTTGCAAAGAAATTTTCAATTACAGGACCAAGTTGGTCATCAGGAGTTGTTTCAATTTTAAGTTCAAAAGTTGATTTTTCATCACTTTCATTAATAACTCGTTTAACAATGTTAATTAAATCTGATTCAGTTAGTCTTATTACTTTTTTCATAATAGGTTTTTATTTATAAATATATTAAGATACAATAATGTTCACATCAACATATTGCCAGTCTCTGTTTATCATTGTTCTATATTGACCCAAATTTTCTATAATACAATCCCATACAGGGTTTTCAAACAATTTGTCATTATCATACTTTATATCATAAACCAAGTGAACCATTTCATCATAATTTTCAATAAAATGATGAACCTTTCTAACAAGGTCATCAACAAATATTTTTTCAATTTCAAAAGTGATGTCTATTCTAAAAGATTCACTACTTTCCCAATACATTTCAAAGTTATCATCAACAATATATTTTCCATATATTGTATATATTATGCTGTTATTATCTCTGTATTTTATCTCAACGGTATCTGTATTTAAACATTTCCTTAATTTTTTTTCATTTTCTTTAGGAATATAAAACTCTCCTTTATTGAAATCATTTAATACTATAAGTGATGGACGTTGATATGATTTAATTGATACATTGGCAAAATTTCCAACAGTATCTAATTCATCATCAAGTAAAGAGCTGAGTGCATTGTATGAAAACGGAATGTTATTTGGATTTTTTATCTTTAAGATTGGAACCTTAACTAGTTCATTATCCAAATAAATACCAGTATATTTGTCATCATGATAAATTATTAATCCGTGAATCTCTTTTGACTTAAAATAGACGGACATCACTTTAGAAAACGCTTTGTATTTGGAAGGTAAAACACTCATGTATTATATTTCGTATTCGTCAGGGATTATTTCTTCAACGTCTTCTTCTGTCGTATTAATCAATCGGTTCATATCTCTCCAATCAATACCATTGATTGATAGAATATGTACCATTGTCATACCTGAATTAAGTTTTTTATCGTTAAGTAACGCCCATTCATCCGCAGTATCATCCTCATACATTTTCAAATAATTATATAAGATTGCAATATCAACTTCATCAGTAACTTCAGGTATTATTACATCAACATAAACGTCATACATTTCTCCAAAGTAGTCATCTGCCACTTCAACAGCTTTTATTTGAACAGGAAGTCGGTACCTTTTGGACAAATCGTCAAGATAGAACTCAATACTACCCCCTAACTTTGAATCAACCAATGCTTTTAGATATGGATATTGGGAAACTTTTTGAATGAATTGTTTTAACCCACCAAAAAACTTGGCAATATCCAAAACGGAGCCTCCTTTATCAATTAAACCAATTACTTTTTGTGAAAAATTATCAGACATATAAGATAAATACATTATAAAACAAAAAACCCCACTCATATGAATGGGGTTAATTATAATAAATCAATAACGGGTTTTGCAAATTTCTTAACAATTCGTTTTGAATTAATCTGAAGTAAATCAAATGACTCAAGAGCAAATGGACGACCACCAACCTTTGTCATAAACTCAGATTCAATTCCAGGTTTAAAATTTCCAACAGGTATTGTCTCACCATATCCAGGAAAATCAGAATTGTTTGTACCGAACAAATAATTTACATCACCACCCTTCTCCAAAATTAAAACACTATCTTGACAGAACATCTCACCAAGTTTTTTTATCTTATCAGTAAACGATGGGTCGTTAGGAAGATTAACAACAAAATAACTATCCTCACTAACTTCAATTTGATTGTCAGACAAAAAGTTTTCAACGTAAGTTCCCTTAACATTTGTTACACCATACCCCAAAGAAATAAGAGCCGACTTCAAATGTTTATTACGAGATTTATTATCTCTAATATTAAGTTTTTTTCCGTCCTCATTATCAACACAATTTATAAGAGAACTTCTAAACGCAGTAATAATTGAGCAATCGTATTTTTGAATAAATGAATGCACACGATTTAAAGATGACTCGTTTAATACATTACCAAATTTGTTTATCATTTCTCTCATTTGTTCACTCATAATAATAAATATTAACAAAAATTATTCTTCTTCATCAAAATGTCTCTCAATATTAACAGGTTCCACAAATGTCCCCTCAAGTTCAGACATTTCTTTCTTATACTCCTCAACAGTCTCAACTGAATAGATGGGAGTAAATAATGGACGACGATTAAATGGAACATTATCTCTGTTCTCCCATTCCTCCAATTCTTTTTCAATATTAGGGATTTGTCGTTTTACATATGAATATTTATACCACTTCTCGTAGTCCTCACGTGTAGGAACAAATTTAACATCACCGTAGTTTTGAACATTCAAATTAGGGTTGTTTGTATAAACATTAAGAATACCCTCATCACCATTATACTGATAACATAACTACTGAAGAGTATATGGGTTTGTTATACCTTTATCTTCCCAACTTCTTCCATAAGAATTAATTTTACAGATATAAAAATATCCATCCTCAAAAGAATAAATTTGACCATTAATCTTGTCTTTCAATTCAACAAGTTGTTCTATTGTATAATTAGATAAATCCATGGAACAAATATAAAACAAAAAACCCCATCAAACAAATTAATGGGGTTTAAAATTTTTAATTTATTTATTTTTTTAAATCTTCATTTAAAAAAAGTTTAACATCTCCAGATTTGGAGTTGATTAATCTTGAAAAGTTTTCAGTTACAACATTCATTCCTCCTGTATGTTGCTCACGTATGGAGTTCTTCTCTTCCTCAGTTAAGTTATTTAATAAATGTTTCATAATTTGTTTGTTTACTAT
>Ga0114968_10004649_pt1 | contig 10209 bp, 4 predicted proteins | sample M_130807_EF_Meta_FD_87020 | JGI IMG/M metagenome (GOLD analysis project Ga0114968, IMG submission 87020) | Freshwater microbial communities from Lake Montjoie, Canada to study carbon cycling - M_130807_EF_MetaG | ecosystem: Environmental > Aquatic > Freshwater > Lake | place: Lake Montjoie... | reverse complement strand
TTCTGCACAAGTTTATGAAAATGCGCCATTCAGTTAGCAGTGAAACACCGAATGATGTATTATATTTACTTGATGTCTATCGGTATATACACCGATGAACATTTCACAAGTTTCGAAAAATGGGACAACCCACCTATGATGGTTTGCCTTTTTACAAGTTATAAATTGGTTTATCGGCAACGTTGCCCTTGAAACTCTAGTGGGACGCTTTTAGAGCGTCCCATTTTTACAAGTTATAAAATCTTCAAGGCTGCAAATACATTTACAAAACAGATTGAGATAGAGATGAATCCACCTTTTTTAGCCATTTGGCTACAAAAACACGGATAGCCCTTAACTTATACCTTAACCCTTAACCGTATATTGAAAAATAATATAAATAATATAAATAAGATAAATAAGATAAATAAAATAGATGTATTCATACTATTAATAAATGGATTTAGCGGAACTATTTAACAAATATCAAAGTGATAAAGATCGTAATGGGTATTCTCATCTTTATTCAGTATTGTTTGACTCGATTAAACATAAAGAATTGAACGTTTTGGAAATTGGTATTGGTACTATGAAAGAAAACGCATGTTCCTCAATGAAAGGATATATGCCAGATTCTTATAAACCGGGCGCGTCCTTGAGAGCGTGGAATGAGTATTTTATAAATAGTAGAATTTACGGAGCTGATGTTCAACCAGATACGCAATTCGAAGAGGATCGTATCAAAACATTGTTATGTGATTCTACCAATCCTATTGTTGTAAATGAAACCATGAATAAATTAAATATTAAATTTGACATCATTATTGATGACGGTTGGCACTGGGATGAAGCGCAAAAAAAGACATTGGTTAACTTTTTCCCATATTTGAATGATGGGGGTCTTTACGTTATAGAAGATATTTATCCAGACAGTTCGTTATCCGGCGACCCTTTTATGATTAAGAATCTCATTGGTAATTATGAATATTTTTACGTTGGATTAAAAAATAACCAGTGTGTTATTCGAAAAAAACGAATAAATGCAAAAGGGTTTTGCTAATTGCTATAGGATAACAGTATGAGCAATACTATGAAAAAATATTATCAAGTGTAAAAGATATAAATACTATTATATATTGTATAATACAATATAGACACATAAATAAAACCGTACGATATGATTTTAACCGTAAATAAAACTAACGATATAATGAAACGATTCCCTGCATTCGAACTTTCCTATGAAACGATATCACATAAGAAAGTTCCCGACCATTACGATTTATGTATAGCTATTCCACAGGGGAAGAAGGGATTTTTATGGTTTACTTTTTTAAACGATCAAAATGTTTGTTTATTATTAACACTAGGTCGTGATAAGAAGGTGGTGCAAATAGAACAGATTGCAAATAATATACCATGTCATCTCGCTATGAATACAGTTATATACGGATCTATTTCTTCAATTTCACAAGAAAATACGGATTCTTTTTTTGTATTTGAAGATATCTATTTTTACAAAGGACTTCCTTTAGCAAAGTTATCCGTTGCTGAAAAACTAGGATTTCTCTACGATTTTTTGCAAAATTCGCCCGAGTGTTTATCAAAAACACAACCCCGTTTTGTTTTGCCTGTTATGTGGAGTCATCCTACACAAGATATTGCGACGATAATTCATACAATTCCATATACGATACACCATCTTCAATATAGATGTTTAACTACCATTTCTAGTCATTTAAACCAACGCAGAAATCAATCTGCACCTGCCGATTCGCATTCTTCATGGTCAATTACATATAAAAGTATGAATGCCAATCCTATCTATCCGGTTATAAATACCACCCCCAGCAATAAAATAAATCCCGGTTATTCCGGTATAACGACGCCGATAACAACAGCGATAAAAACAATGGGTATTTTATCGCCCGATATAAGAACTATTGCTCGGTTGGATTATTCCAAACCACAATATAAAATACCAACCATATTCGAAGTAAAAGCCGATTTGCAATATGATATTTATCACCTATATGCGTATGGCAAAGGTTCTGCACGAGTCTATTGCGGTATAATGTCCATCCCGAGTTGTAAAACGAGTGTTTTCATGAATGGACTGTTTCGAAACATCAAAGAAAATCGGAATTTAGACGCAATCGAAGAAAGCGACGACGAAGACGATTTTCAAGATATGCGTTTAGATAAATACGTGGATCTAAACAAAACTGTTGCGATCGAATGCATTTTCAACTACAAATTCAAGCGATGGACACCAATACGTACAGTACAAACTTCGGATAAGATCGTCCATATTAGTAAACTATAGATGCAAACAAACAAATAAATTCTCATGATACAATAGATAAGAATTTATTGAAATACAATGTCTATGGCAGGATCTTTTCCAACAATATACAACGATAAAATAATTCCTTGTCCTTCTTGGACGGGCACGGGCGGAATTACTGCGAGATACGAATCTTTAGGAGATGCTGTTCCTGTTATCCGCGGTGGAAGCCGTACAAAAAAATACAGAGGAAAAAAGGGAGGAAATAGTAGGAAATCCGGAAAACGCGGGACAAAACGTATGAGGGGAGGATTTATTCCACCACCTGTTCAAAAAAAACCCAAGAATACAAAACGCGTGCAAAAGAAAAGAGTTCAAAAGATTAAAAGTCTTCCTAACCCACTTATAAGTCCATCTAATTCACCGGTAAACACACCATAAAATACACCGCGTACAACATATAATATAATGCAATATGGTTTGCATTACATTATAACTTTATTCTACTTAAGGGCTATACATGTTTTTGTAACCATTTTGGCTACAAAAAGGCGGATTTCTCTATCTGTTTTGTAAATGTATTTATCCACCGATAGCCCTTAATCGACTCCTGGCAGGGCTTGGACTGGGTGAAATATATCGTGCACGCAGTACATTAGTAGGTGTAAGGGTACGAGGTGTTTGAATGAGTACATCCTTTGGTTCAGATTTCTGCAATTCCGGATAAAAGTACAACACTTATCGACTGAAACACATTACATCCTACTGTTGCAACGTATCAAGTATGGAACAGAATCACACAATAAAATGATCATTATAATTGTAATATTCGAGTATCTGTGTATGCAAACTCTACACTATACGTATTTGTTGAAATAGAAACAGATGGATTTGTACTTATTGTGGATTCTCCAATAATACAGGAAGTATTACCTTCACTTCTAAACACAATACTATTACTACTACTAATTACTCGTTTAAATTTAATAAACACGCCTGCCATATCAGATGATGGGTTGGGCAATATTATAGTAATTTGACCATCTGTATCATTCACCGTATATAACCGTAATAATGGCGAAGTCAATGAACATGATGCATCAATTGTTTCAATATTATAATGAATAGAACCAGAAACATTTATATCTCCGCCCACGTTGATACTTCCATTGTTGATGTCAACGTTTCCATTTTCAACGGTGAGTGCTGTACCGTAGTTTCGTCCTCCATTCACTTGTACGGTAGGTATATATCTGTCTGACAAGAATATGGGGTCGCCTTTCAAATTTAATGCGTTCGTCGTAGCATTTCCACCATAATCCACATATAGGATACTTCGTTGATATTCATCGGAATTATCATTCGCCGAATCCCATGCTTTTACGTTAAATCCCGATTTAAATCCATGTGGGATATGGCTATCCTGATTATCATTAGTATATGAACCCTCTAATGTCATACCAACTGTTCCCAACTTTACTATATTGCTTTCATAAGGGTCTTCGACTTCATAAGTAATATCTACACCATATTGAATAGGTGGATAGGGAATTCGTACATCTTCGCCACTGATTCCCATTGAATTTAATCCAATATCAGCAAGACTATAAAGCTGAGAACGAATTGTCTCTACATATGCCAGCATATCGCATAAACTGCTAGCTTCACCTATACCATGAAATAAACCATATTTGCCTGTACGTTTAACAGAGAATGCTGAAATTGCGTGAAGGCCGTTAATTGTATCATTATCATATCCATGGTAAGGATGAGCACTATAATCATAATTGAAATTATAGAGATTTGCATCATTGTTCACTTGGATAACTGCATTCGGATAAGTACTGCCAGAAACAATGAAATTATGTTTAAATGGAATGAAAAATTTACCGGATACATAGTCCGACATAGTTTTGTAATTGGTTGTGCGAACATTTGTCCCAATACCAAAAAATGGATAATCTGGATCAATATTGACGTAATCTTTGGATACGGATGACACAGTCATATCACCCATCACTTTTGCGTCCCCGCGTACATTAATTGTTGGTACAATAATATCATTAATCTTTTTGTACAAAAATACTATATCCTTCATAGTATTGTTTCCCTGTTCATGTGTACCATAACAATAGAACACGGAAACATAATCATGCACATAGTTTTCAAATGAGATAATTCCATAATCACCAGGTTGTAGATGTGGGTATTTTAAGTTTATATTATAGAAAAGATTTGTCCATTGGTATAGTATTTCATTTGATACATTTGGTCTATGCCCGTTCGGATTAAGTAATGTATAGGATGCATTTTCTGGAAGATGATTGAAACAAATATCAATTGTAGGAGAAGAAAGGTTGTAATCATATATGGTTGCATTGAAATAGTTAAGACCAAAATTAATAGATTCGCCGTAAGGAAGAAAATACCCTATACCCAAACATGAATCAGCGTTTTCTCCGTCGGAAGACTTGGACAAGGGGTATTGAGACAAATTATCAATCATGTAATTGGATACTTTTTCATAATTTGGTATAGATTCGATGATTGTTGAACTAATGTCAAATATTTCTTGATTTTGAAGCAAAATATAATTTAAATATGTGGAATATGCTCCAAGATATTCGGTCAATAAATAATTATTTTGATTGGTTTGGTATCGTAATCCACTATTTTGTAAATTTACGCCATTAAGAATGGAAAAAATATTCCCATTGTTGTTAACATAGCTTCTGGATACCTTTATCTTTTGACCAAACACCCATGGGGTTGTCCATATTTGGAAACTCTTGTTAAATAATAGGTTTGTATTTATAAATTTATTATATCCAGATATAGCTAGGGACACAGACGACTGATTATTTGGATCAATTATTTTTGACACTGGATAACCCTGCCAATTTGGATAAAGCCAAAAATAAACCTCCTTAATATTATTTTCATTGATTGGATCAATCTGTTTTACAGAATAATAACTATCCACGGACTGCGTTATTACAGTATTATCAATATTTGTAAAACGGTCTAACAGTATATTACCACTTGGATTAAATAATGCTGTTACTGTATTTTGGCTAGGATCGATTTGACCAAATGTTGGATGAATATGACCGTTAGACACATCATAATTAATTGCTCTTACAAGTTTTTGATAGTTATAGTTAATGCAGCTCATACTATCAGCCAATTGACCAATGACATTCAAAATGTCTTGCATTCCGCTATCATTCACATCTAGAGTAGAATTTGGGTTTTTCATTCCAACCCCCACTTTGTACATATTCGAAATGGTTTTATTAACAGTGTCTACCTTAAAAATATCTTGATCGTAATTATCGGATACGGTAAGTTGACCGGCCGAAATAACATCGCCATGAGAAAGAACACTCTTATCAATAAAATCGACAAGATCGATACCTGTTCCTATCAAATAATTTGTTCCATTAATTGTGAGAAGATTTTGAAATGCAATCTTTTCCTGTCTCTCCCATTGATACCATATGATAAAGTTTTGGTTCGAACTATCAAATCCATAGTAATTCTGATAATATGAGAGAGCCAGTTGAGTACTATGAGTCACGGGAATATCTGTATTTGGCAAATAAAATTTGCTCAATAGTTGACCGTTCTGTTCAGGGTGTAATTCAATGAACATTCTAACAAGAGGTGCAACAGAATTCGACGATACAGGAATACTGTTTGTTTGAAACACATCACCGCTCATAGAATAAACATAACTAGTAGGTAGTCCAAAGCGTTCGTTGAAGACACCATTGTTAACGTGATATGTAAAACTTGTAACACTGTCGTGTTTCGGTCCCCTTATTGTATTAAAAATGTTATTTGATTCAGTTTGTAATAGCAAACAACTATAGTTCAACATACGATTAAGTGAAGAAAACGCTTCAACTATCTTGGTAAAGCGAGTTTTATAAGATGTATTATTCATGATGGATTGCACCGGCAAAAATGACATTACAAACAAGACATCGTGGTGATCGTTTGCTTGTGTAACGGCAGCGCGAATGGAACACATATAATTATTTATACCGTCGTTTAACAATTCTACAAAAGAGAATGTAAATGTTGGTATAGATCCGGAAATATCGTTCATAGAAACCATTTGTTTAATTTCATTGATGATTTTACTAATGCGTACCATGGAATAGGAAGAATCGAGTGTACAATTATTAAACCCAAATAGTTGATCAGGTGAATGTAAAAATGTAACTGCAGTCGTATTGTCTTCTATTGGCGCTCTGAAAATAGCAACATCATTTGTATAAGAATAAAGTGAATTTGGAGACGTAAAATATTGGATGACGGTTTCTTGAAATGAACCATCGATCATGTTAGAGCTCGTAAAGTCATCAAAAAGAGCATTTATCACATAATAGCTGTTTAATTGATAGGGCGCAAAATTTTCCACCAAATTTACAATCTGCGTATTCGACAAATTATCAATATCCAACATTCCTTGTACTTGAAATGGTTGCACATTGATACCCACCTTTTCATAGAAGCATGTGGTATTTTTTACACTATCTGTTTGTATGATGGGATATTCGGCCAAACTAGTAGAGACATTTAATGCACCGCGGATCGATGTATCACCTACAACATTGACCGTTGGTCCATAAATACCCAAATCGTTGAGTTTAATGTCTCTTTGACGAAAAATGAGATCACCATTGGCATTAGTGTCCATTTGTATAAACGCCAAATAGGTGTCATTTTCCATTTGGTATGTTAATGAGACAACATGCTTGGCTAAGAGTGTAGGAAAGCTGTTTAATTTGGTCAATATCTGTTCCATCATTTGTGTAACATTGAAATTCGATCCCGGAATAAAACATTGGCCTACATAATTATTATTCCATTGTGGATACTTCGATGATTGTATACAGATCATTTCATTTATATTGAATACGTTTTTATACGTCCATTTATAGTCTACGTCTGTATCGCGCCATATTCCTGAAGATCCTGCATTAATATATAGACTATACAATAAATTATTAAACCCGATATCTGTATTATTACCCCCATCAATAATAAGCTGTGCATTATTGTTAAGATAGACAGTATCTGGGTTTTCTACAGTCGTGGAATAGTCTACACCAGATGAAATTGCGATCCATTTTGTTGAATCTAAGATATCTCGCATGACAATAAAAAAACTTTGTTTAGGACCATTTGTAAATTCATATGTCATAAAAAGACTATAAAACCCACACGAGGGCATTCTTGAATGTTCATCTATAAAATTCAATAATATTGCAGTAGTATTGTTTGTGGAGTCTAAAAATATTGCTCTATCAGAAACATTCGGAACTTGACTAATTCTTAGGCCTTGGTACATATTATATTTTCCTGTTCGTATATAAAAAATGCTTTCACCTTGATCTGTAGTGGTGATATCAAGTTGGCGTACACCGAATAAATCATCAACCTTGTTTGTTCCATATCGCGCATTTATATATGGATCTAAAATAGCACTATATGACTTAGCTTGACCAGACGGATCATGATGACTTTGGTAGTAATTCTGTATTTGACCACTGTGATCCATGATTAGTTTATAAACGTAATATGGGTAGTACATTCTTTCGCCTAAACTATCTATAAAATTCAATGTAGTGCCAATATTTACAGAAGCAGGTTCCAACTTCATGCTAGTGTTTACATTGTAGGACAAAGTATCAAACTCGCCGGACAAAGTATCAAACTCGCCGGACAAAGTATCAAACTCGCCGGACAATGATGTTATACCATTGGTATTTTGCGAAGAACTATTATACAATGCAGCTAACTGCAGAGAATTAAGCGATACTGGCCTATCTGACATTTATATATATATTATATATTACATAGAACATTTTCTCATTTCAAAATTGTTGAAAACGCCTAGGGCTATCGGAGTTTTTTAGCCAAACGGCTAAAAAACATTAGAAAGTCCAAGTTCTTTTGGTGGATAATATATATTATCCACCGATAGGTTAATGTCTATCGGTAGATAAATACATTTACAAGACAGATAGAGAAATCCACCTTTTTCTAGCCATTTGGCTACAAAAACACGGATAGCCCTTAAAGGTCGCTATCCAGATCCAAGTCTGCGATCGAAATCAAACATCGGGATTTAGGTACTGTCTCGCTATCCTCGTCGCAATTATCCGTGGTTTTACATACCGCCGTATCATTACACCTTTTCTCATTCAAAACGCCCACTTGTGGGCGTGAAATGAGTGAAAAGGCAACGTTTCCATGTGCATTTTCAATGCACAAAGGTGTAACACGGACGGCCTTTGGTTCAAACGACGTTGTCCAAGATGTCCCCAATCCGGCATACCTTACAGAATCCGTTGTCAAAATCCGATAGTTGCATTTCCGATAAAACGTCTTTCGTTGACGCCACTGGTTCTGGAAAATGTCGTGTTTATCAATAATATCAACAATGATGGGTTTTTCATGACGGACGCGCAAAATTCGCCCCACAGATTGCGTAATGTCTGTTTTAGGACTCGCCATGACCAATATCGACAAAGTCTTGATGTCCAAGGCTTCCGCCGCCATGGCATACGTTGCCAACACGATTTGTTTGCCCTCAGTCTCCTGCAAATCGTGTTGTTTCATTCCACCCACGTAGTATCCACACGTTGCAAATCCGCGATGGTTTATTGCTGTATAGAAATATGTCAAAAGCGATCGATTATGACACAAGACCATGATCTGCGATTCGGGGTTTTCTTGGACCAAATCTTGCAAAATTCGTACAATGAAATCGCTTCTTGGACCGAATTCGGAGATCTTGGAAATCATGGTGCTGAATTTGGGATTGCCTCGGAAATCGTATTCCATGAGATTAAACGCGGGGTCTGCCGAAATATATTCTATGCCACGCACACATACGGGGTCGTCATCTTCGCGTGATTCCGTGTATATTTTTTCACCAATAAACATGTGTAGTACCTTGGACAATCCATCCTTGCGGTCCACTGTTGCCGAGATTCCCAACATGTAGGGCGTCATAATTCGCAAAAGGGCTTTGGAGAATTGTTGGCTGCCAATGCGATGGACCTCATCAATAATGGTTAGACCGAATGTGTCGAATGCGTTTTCTGGGAATTCGCGATCATACAGGGTTTGCAACATTCCAATAACAATGTCTTTGTTTTCTACGTCAAACACGGGTCCTTGGATTTTGCCGATTCTGGCTGATGGGACGAATTCTTGGGCTCTTTCGATCCATTGATTCATCAAGAATTCTTTGTGGACAATAATGAGTGTCTTCTTTTTTACCAAGGATGTGATTTTGAGTGCCATTACAGTATTGTGTGTAACAGTAAAGTCGGCTAATACGAATCTGTGATTTCCGTCGATCTCGAATCCGTAATAGTCGTCTACACCAATGGGTTCGACATATATTGGGTATGTTAAAGATCGCATTCCTTCTTCTCCTTTTTCTCCTTCTCCTTCTTCTCGTCCAATCGTTTTCCTACAGGGTATTTCGTGAATAGATATGTAATCCGTGCTACAAATTTCCAAATAAGTGGTTTCGTTTTTTGTTCTTGGAACGTATTCGTTGGCTTCTTCATCATACTCTTGTGAATCGGTGTCTACGTCCATTTGTATTTCATCGCGCGATGTATTGGAGTAAATACTTTGGTAGACCCCCCTAGTATTATTCCAAGATCCATTGATATCCGCAATTTCGTTGATAACATATCCAAGAGATCTAGCAATAAATTTCAAATCGGATCTAAAAGCCCGGTCTTTTTTGAATGATTTGAGGATATATCGATTCGTTTCTCTGACAGTGCCAATTGTATCTATTACCCCCGCCAATAAAGTCAATTGAAACTGAGGACAACGGCACTTTACAGAGTCTACCATAGGGTTTCCATTGAATGCCGCCATCTTTCCGACGTGATAAGGATCGA
>Ga0114968_10004646_pt1 | contig 10215 bp, 9 predicted proteins | sample M_130807_EF_Meta_FD_87020 | JGI IMG/M metagenome (GOLD analysis project Ga0114968, IMG submission 87020) | Freshwater microbial communities from Lake Montjoie, Canada to study carbon cycling - M_130807_EF_MetaG | ecosystem: Environmental > Aquatic > Freshwater > Lake | place: Lake Montjoie... | reverse complement strand
ATATCTTTTGATCCTGAAACATGGAGCTTATTTGATTTTGCAATTTGTTTTAATTGAGGAAGTTTATATTTTTTTAGAACAATATTATTATTAAAATATTCTGAAAAAAATAATGTAATGTTCTCAACATTTGCTTTTTTTTTCTCTACTGATGGAGATATTTTTTTTGTATCATCAATAAATTTATTCACAATATTATTTTGTATATGTAATGGTTTTGAAAACATTTGTATATATACTAATAAATATCTATATTTTTTATTATACAAAAATAAAACTGTTCTCCATGTACAATTAAATATATCATACATTTCCTATTACGAGAACAAATTATTTTATAAAATTGATTTAAAGATTATTAATTATATTATTCATATAATTCTCGCACAGTATCATATTTTAAAATGTCTTCTTTTTCAAACTCAAACTCAAACACAAACTCTACTAAAAAAGTAATCGAATTCTCTGATTGGAATCCAAAGAGTCATAAATATATGGCTCCAAAGTTAAATGATAAGGGTGGCAAGTCTATCATGCTTATCAGTGAGCAATCAAAGCGTTCTTTACATTTGAATACTCCATTATTAATGACCTGGGGCATTGCAGACTTTTGCGATGAACAGGGTAATTCAGATGGTAAATTTAAAATGTCATTAAACTTTCCTAATCCAGAATATAAAACAGCAAGTTCCGATGATTTCTTAAAAAAACTTCTTGATTTTCAAGAAAAGGTCGTAGATGACGCTGTAGCTAACAGTGAATTATGGTTTGGCAAGAAAAAATCTAAGGAACTCGTTGAAGATAGTTTCTTCCCATTTTTGAAATATCCAAAGGACAAGGTTTCAAAGCTACCTGATATGACAAGAGCACCATCATTCAATGTAAAGGTGCCGTTTTTCAATGATAAATGGGATGTCGAACTATATGATACCAATTATAATCCTATCTTTCCTTGTGAAGATGCAACATTGACTCCACAAGATTTTGTACCAAAGATGAGTAAGGTAGCATGCACCATTCAATGCACTGGTTTATGGGTTGGTGGTAAGGGTTGGGGGCTTACATGGAAACTTATTCAAGCAGTTGTGAAGCCAAAGGAGAGTGAGAGCGTTCGTGGAAAATGTCAAATTAAGTTATCTGAACATGATAAATCGACAATCGAATCACAAGAGGTTGAAGCAGAAGATCCTGATGTTGAAGAAATTCCTGCACTTGATAAAAAAGAACCAGTAGATACAACTGTTGAAGATAGTGATGATGAAACTTCCGAACCGATAAAACCACAAGTGAAGTCAGTTCCAGCACCAACTACTCCATCATCAACACCAGTTGCATCAAGTGAACCACCAAAGGTTGTAAAGAAGGTAGTCAAAAAGAAAGTAGCAGCATAATTAGTTAGATAGTGTAGTTAGATTAGTTAGATGTAGTTAATCATTATTATAATAAATCATAAAAGCTTTTTTTATGATTTATTCATCGAATATTTATGTGTAATATAATATCACTTTTTTTACTTACATCATAAATATCATTCGGATTAACAACTGATATACCTTGACCATAAAAGTACCTTTTTTGATATTCTGTTATAAACAACAATTCTTTTTGAAATACAAATTTACGAGAACCTAAAGAAAATTCAATATGTTCTTTACTCCATATATCCATAATTTCACTTTCAATATTTACATGGATATTATTATGTTCATCAATGTATATATTATCTGGCAATATTGGATAGCAATCTACATATATTTCTATATTATTACCATTTTCATGTATTTTTTTACTATCATATACTAAATGATGATGCCATAATGGAACTATAAATAATTCATTATCTATCATTAATTTATATACATTGTTCTCAAACAAATCATCCAATAATGGATGCATAATGATACGTTCATCATTATCGAATTTTAATTTTAATATTCCTTCTATTTTTTCTAAAAAATCAATTGTTAAATGGAGAACCTCTTTGTTTTTCAACATCATTTCATAAACAGTTTTCAATATATGTTTATCTATTTTATTTAATAATTCGATTGATTTGTCTTCACATATGCTCATTATTTTACGAACTATTTCAAATATAACCATATTATTTATATCACCTGCAAACAATGAACTCATAAAATTTTGTAAAATTGTATAATAATCAGTTTTTTCTGATTCTTGAGAACTATTCAAAAAATCATATGCTTCATGTATTTTTATAAAGTGTTCTTTTGCATTTTCATTTTTGTTCTTATCTGGATGATATTTTAAAGCCATCGTTCTATATGCTTTTTTTATAATTTCTTCATCCACTATTTCGGAAGTAGATATATGTAATATTTGCAAGGCTGATTCTCTTGTCATTTTTTGTTTATTCACATTTTTCATATGGTTTGCATTATTTTCATCAAAGTCATTATTCATAATTATTCAGTTTGGATATTAAATAAAATATAATACTTTCTAAGTGGTATATTGGTCTATAATTATTATTAAAATATTTCAAAAAAATATACGTTTTTTGTAAAATATTTGAAATATCTTGCGATTTTAATTTACCTTCCATTATAAAATGCATAAGAATGTACCATAAACATTCTATAACATCGAGATTGTAAATAAGGATATCGTATAATGTATCTCGAAGATTTGTGAAATGTATGCTTTTAGAATTCGAAATTTCTACTATTATTTGATTGCATACAATATTAAAAATATCTTCTGGTATATTTGCAGATTCTTTCATTAATGAAAACGAATATATTTCTTTTATGTTTATCAATGTGCTTGTATCAATATCGTTTAAAATAGTCCTTTGTTTATCTGTTATTTTGTATTGATGACCATATGTAATTTTTTTAGAAAAATTATTTTCAGCGGGCTTTTTCATATTTTTATCAAACATTTTTATATATTGATGTTTTGAAGGTTTTCTAATATTTAAAATGGCACATGCATTTATTATATTTGGAGGGATAAAACTAATATGCTCTGTTAAAATAATAAATTTTACTTGTATGTTCATATGCGGAACATTGAATTGTTGTATATAACTGTAAAATATTTCGAGAAGTTCACTATGTATTGTATGAAAATTTTTACATATTATGATACCTATTTTTTCTTGTTTTACGGATATAATATCTACAATCTGGAAAAAAATATCATACCATAACATTTTTGAATTACAACCAAGAAATGACATATCTATTTCGTAATGTATATCACTCATATGAAATGTATATGACTGTTTTTCACTTTGAACTGTCATTTTCTTTTCATATTTCAATTCACTTGGACTATATTTTTTTAAAAAATAGAGAACCTGTGAATATTTTCCTGACCCAACCGGTCCATATACAATTATGTTTTCAAAATTTTTTAATTTTTTTGGAAAATGTTCTTTATATAATACTTCCATATCACTATGTAAATTGAATTTTTCAACCGAAGATATATATTCATCTGATGTTGTTTCATAAAATTTCATATGACTTCTATAAAATTTTATCACTTTATTTTTATGTTGATTTTACGCAGTGTTATATACATAATATTATTTATAAAGAGCTCTTCTTTTAGTTTTCACATCCAAAAAATTAACTGCGTATGTTAATCCAATGGCTGACATAATTATTAAACCTGCAGAAATGAGACAACCAACGATTGTAATCAACAATTTCGTTGACATAATATCCAAATTCGCTATTGCAATTAATACCGAGAAAAATAATACGACACTTGTAGTTATTGTAATCATTATTTTATATTTATTTAATAATAAACTATTTGGAACAGTTAATTCATAAATATTATTATTATTTGTGGTGTTCTTACCATAATCAAATACTACTAATATAAGAATTAATGAAACAAATTGAATGATCAATGTTAAGAAAATTGCAATTAAAAATAGTATTGTAAAACTATTTTTTTGTTCAGGTAATAATGATTGAGATGAAAAAATATTCGCTGCTATATTTTTTATATTCAAAAAATCTCTTAATAAAAATACAAATGTAAAAAAATTTAATATGAATACACCAATAAACAAGAAAAATTGGGCTGAGTTGCTATAAAAAAATACGAATATATAAATGTATAATACACATAATATAATATATCTAAATAATATTGGAAATGAACTTGTTAATGATACTGATTTCAAAGATGATTCTTTGTCCATATATATTATACATTATACTTTTCTTTTATCCATTTCAATAAAACTTCATCGCTACAATGTCTATATGACTCTTTGAATTTCTGAATATTAAAAAATTGCGGTTTAGATTGATCATCTGTTTTGTAATGTATATATGCGCCATATTTGCCATTTCGAATGGACAATTCATTCGTTAATACTCGTATTATTTTTGAATCATTTTTCTGAGAATTTTCATCTCGTGCTTTTAATATATCTATTATATTGACATTTTCGTAATTAGTAATTCCGAATGATTCCAAACTCTCTTTTTTATTACCATATTCAATATAAAAACCATAAGGCCCTGATTTTAATAATAACGGAAATCCATTATATTCACCTATTTGTTTTTCTATATTCTCATTTATTAATTCATCCATACTGTATTTGCCGTTTTTCAATTTATCTAAATCTATTTTTATATCTTTCTTTACAGTTTTGTATTCATAACTTCCATCTTCGAGAACCTTTCTCAAAACTGGACCATATTTTTCAAAAATAAATTTATATTCACTTGTATCTACTATATCAAATGTTTGTTTCCCCATTTTCTGAAGAGGTGTTAATAAACCGGCGATCTCATCATTACATGTTTCACATATGTTCCATGGATTCAATATATGTTGTCCGGATGATATTTCATCTAACTGACATTCCATTTTTTTTGTATAATCATATGAAAATAAAGAAGTGAAATGATCATATAGAAAATCTGAAACAACAGTTCCAATCGGTTGAATAACTAATTTTCCGGATTCTTTTCCAAATGTTCTCTCTGTTTCCTTTTTATTTATTATATGATTATCGCTTGTCAAACTGTATTCGTTTGATTTCACTGTTGTTCCTTCAATATCTGTTTTTTTAACATATCCTCTTTCTATTATTGTATCTATAATCATTGCATATGTAGATGGTCTACCTATACCTAAATCTTCTAATTTTTTTATTAATGATGCCTCTGTATAGTGCGAATGTTTTCCATGAATCGATATTGAAGATGAAATTGTATTATATTTTATTTTTTTATTTGGAGAACTTTTTAAATATAATAATAATGCAGAACCTTTATTTTGATCTTGTGTAGTATTTACCTTTGTTTCTTCTGCTATTTTCATAAATCCTAAAAAAATCGGAACTTCGACATTATGTTTATATGTAGATTCTAATGGAGCCGTTATACTTACAGAAGTATTATTAAATCGAGCAGCAGCCATGCAACTTTCTACTGTGTTTCGCCATATTAATTTATATATAGTATTTTGTCGAGAACTTTCTGTTTGCAAACATGCGACATCTATATTTGTTGCACGAATGGCTTCATGTGGATTCGAAGAATCTTTGTTTATAATATCATCCATGTTGCCTATATATTCATCACTATCAAATCGTGATTTAATATATTTCGCTGCTATATCTAAAAAAACATCACTATATTTTTGAGATTCTGTTCTCATATAGGTAATAAAACCATCTTGATATAATTGTTGGCATATAGACATGGTTTCTTTGGGAGAGATATTGAATGTAGATGATGCCTTTTGTAATAATGTAGAAGTGTTGAAAGGTTTTGGTGGTATTTTTATCGTTTTGTTTTGAGAACCGATTGATAAATCATGACTAAAATCCTTTGATAATTCTAAAAAATGGAGAACCTGTGTTTCTGTTTCAAATTCTTTTGATAAATCAAATACTACTTTTTTAGGAAAAAATGAACCTGTAATTTTATATGTATATGATGGTGAAACGGTTTGCGATTCGATTTCATTGTCATGCACTAATCTAAGTGCAGGTGTTTGACATCTGCCAGCCGATAAACTATTTTCTTTATTTCTATATACATGTTTCCATAACACCGGTGATATTTTATATCCGACTAAAACATCGAGAACCTGTCTACATAATTGAGCATTTACAATATTTATATTTATAGTAATTGTATTTTGAATCGCTTTTATAATAGCTTTTTGTGTTATTTCATGAAAAATGGCGCGTTTTGTGGTTTGTATATCAATGTCAAATATTTTGCAAATATGCCATGCAATTGCTTCACCTTCACGATCATCATCAGTAGCTATTATAATATTCGATTTGTCAAATTTATCGATTATTTCGCGCATCCATATTACATGTTCTCTCTTTTCTTCAATAATATCAAAAGTAATCTGAAAATTATTTTTTTCATCAATCGATTTTAATCCGTTTTTAATTGTTCGAATATGTCCTTTTGATGAAATACAACAATATTGAGAACCAAGATATTCCTCTATTTTTTTACATTTTGAAGGCGATTCGACAATAATCAAATAGGTCGCTGTATTTACCGATTCAGGTGTATATTGAGATTTATTGCAGTTTTTCACCATTTTAGGTTTGTATTGTTTATTATTTTTCACCATAATATGTGTATAATAGTGAAATTCTTTTTATTTTTCTTTTTTATCTTATAAAATATAAATCTGCCAAAATTGCAAATATCATTGGCATTTGCCATGTAGAGAACATTATTCTATAATGTTTATCTTTGAGAATATAAACTTGAAAGCAAATAATTATGCTGCATGCTAATGCAATACATAATGCAACAAGCAAAATTTGCTCTACTATGCCTAATTTATGTGTCATGAATGTAGTTTATATATAAAATGATATAGAAATATTTTTACAGTAATATAGAGAACTTAGACGAAAAAACATAAAACATGACAAACTATAAAATCATGATACATGACAAGAATTATTCAGATTTTTCATTTGTAAATGATGATACAAACGAAGACGTGATTGCATCAGAAGAAAATCAATTAGTTAAAGTAGATCCAATAAAACAAAAACTCTTTTCTAAAGATGTTCTATCATTTGAAAATAACGAACCAATAATAACATATTCGCATGTTCGCTCATGCATTCCTCTCGCAGGTATTCTTATGCTCGAAAATAATAAGACATTTGGTCGCACACCTAATAAAAAACGGCTATTATATAAATGTATACCTGATGACAAACACCTGCCTGCCTTTCTAATACCATATGAAATACAATTATCATTTTCAAAAGTGCAAAAAAATAAATATGTTATATTCAAATATTTAAACTGGGATCAACAACATCCACATGGTATAATAGTAGAAACCCTTGGTGTTGTAGGAAATCTTGATGTTTTTTACGAATACCAACTATATTGTAAAAGTTTACATGTTTCTCTGAGCGATTTTACAAATAAAACGCGAGAACAATTACAACAAAAAAGTCAAATTGAATATATTGATCAAATACTAAGGAATCCAAACTATAATATAGAAGACAGACGTCATATAAAAAATATTTTTACCATTGATCCTCTTGGAAGTTCGGATTTTGACGATGCATTTTCAATTGAATCATTAGAAAAGCGCGATACATACAAGTTATCAATTTATATTGCCAATGTGTATTTTTGGCTGGAAACATTAGGCCTTTGGAAATCATTTAGTTCTCGTGTATCGACGATTTATTTACCTGATCGACGTAGACCAATGCTTCCAACGATTCTTTCTGATAGTTTATGTAGTCTTCAAGAATGCCATGATCGTTTTGCATTTGTGATGGATATTATTATAAAATGCCCTCCGGATATATCGAATAGCTCAAATAAGTATAAATCAAATGAACATATAGATATAACTCCAACGATTGAATCCATTGAATATAAAAATGTTATTATAAATGTAAAAAAAAACTATCATTATGAAGACCATAATTTATTATATAATAATTCAGAATATACTAAACTATTAATGATAACAACACAATTTGATGCATCAGTAATAGATAGTCATGATGTTGTAGCATATTGGATGGTAAAAATGAATATAGAATGTGGTAATTATATGGCATCAAAAAAAATTGGCATTTTCCGTCTTGCAAATTATATACATTCAGTTGATCAAGATTTTCATAATGAAATTGCACATTTAGATGAAAACACGAAACGAACTATTAAAAATTGGTCAAATACTACTGGGCAATATATTGTATATGATGGTACACAGGTATTAGAACATGAATTAATGAAAAAGAAAAATTATATTCATATTACAAGCCCGATAAGGAGACTTGTTGATTTATTAAATCAAATATGGATATCAAAATCACTCAGTATTATTAATAATGTATCATGTGATGCAGAATATTTTTTCAATAATTGGTTGCAACGTTTAGATTATTTGAATGCATCGATGAGATCAATTCGAAAAATTCAAACAGATTGCAGTATATTACATGAATGTTTTATGAATACTTCTATCATGAATACAGTGTATACAGGAACAATATTTGACAAAATAAAAAAGAATGATGGATCCATAGTTTATATGGTATATTTAGAGAACTTAAAATTATTGAGCCGGTTAAAAACATACGACGAATATGATAATTATACAAAACATTCGTTTCGAATCTTTTTATTTGAAGACGAATATAGAGTGAAAAAGAAAATACGTATTCAAATTGTAGAGTAATATATCATGTTTTTGGAACAAATAAATATAGAAAAAACTTGTTATATAATATAATGCAAATATTTCATTTTATTATATTTGTTTCACAACTATTATTTTTTAAATCAACTAATGCTGAATTTGATCAGCGCGAATATCTAACACCTTTTGAGAATTGGATTGATACCTTTGGTATAAAATTTCAGTCAGAAGAAAATTTTTATGATATATTGAAAAAATGGGTTGTGAATGAGTTATATATTCAAAAAATAAATGCAGCAAACTTGCCATACAAATTAGGCCATAATCAGTTTTCAGGAATGGATGAATTTGATTTTATTAAATATATTATGAAAAATAACGAAATTTTTAATCGTAAAGATGATAGATTGCGAAAATTCGCACCATATAATTCAACAAAAATACCTGAATCGGTTGATTGGGTTGAAGCAGGATATGTAACACCAGTAAAAGATCAAGGACAATGTGGCTCCTGCTGGGCATTTTCGACAACAGGAGCATTAGAAGGAGCGTATGGAATAAAAAATGGAAAATTAGTAAGTTTTTCAGAACAACAATTAGTTGATTGTGATAATCGCATGAATGGAGGAAAAGATCATGGATGCAATGGTGGATATATGGACAATGCATTCGAATGGATAAAAAATAATAAAGGATTATGTAAAGAAGAAGATTATCCATATGTATCAGGAAATGGTCAATCAGAAAGTTGTAAAAAAACTTGTGAAAATGTAGCAAATAGTGAAATATTGCAATATATAGATGTTTTAGAAAGTGATACAGAAATGATGAAAGCAATCGCAAAACAGCCAGTATCTGTAGGAATCGAGGCAGATCAGAAAGAGATGCAATTGTATAAATCGGGAGTATTCACAGGAAGATGTGGAACGAAAATAGATCATGGAGTATTGGCAGTAGGATATGGAAGTGAAAAAGGAGTGGATTATTATAAGGTGAAAAACAGTTGGGGAGAGTCATGGGGAGAAGGAGGATATATACGATTGGGAAGAGGATCGGAATATAATGAAGGAAAAGGAGAATGTGGAATATTGATGGAAGGAAGTTATCCAGAAATGAAATAAAGATAAATGAATAAAAAAAGGAATGAATGTAAAAGGAATAATAATAAGGATACTGGAAGTGATGGGAAAAAGAAAGAGTGGATGGATATTTATGTATTATAAAGATTTTGAAAAATTGAGGGAAACGGAACAGAAATGGATACTAAATCAAAATTAGAAAGAGAATGAAATAAAAGTGCCCAAACAATAAATCAAATATATTTCTGCAGCCAAAAAGGAGGAAAATATATGGTGTTATTTTATGGAATGAGTTCCATGCTTTATTTTGAATAAAGGATTAAATATCATTGAAATCAAAATCAGAGTTGGAGTCAAGAAGATTGTGAGAGGAAAGGTGAATAGAATCAGTAGTAGTAGTAGTAGTAGTAGTATTATTATCAAGAGAAGAGAAAAGGAAAGCATCGGGAGTAGAATCATTAGGAAGGAGATT
>Ga0114968_10004644_pt1 | contig 10217 bp, 2 predicted proteins | sample M_130807_EF_Meta_FD_87020 | JGI IMG/M metagenome (GOLD analysis project Ga0114968, IMG submission 87020) | Freshwater microbial communities from Lake Montjoie, Canada to study carbon cycling - M_130807_EF_MetaG | ecosystem: Environmental > Aquatic > Freshwater > Lake | place: Lake Montjoie... | reverse complement strand
TTTATTTGTTTTTTACTTTTTTGTATTTTTAAGTTTTTGAAAATATTTTTTTTATAAGTTTTATGGTTTTTTTTTCTATTGTTACGTGTATATTTTTTACCACCACCATGAATTCTAAAAACTCCTTCCGGAAAATCATTATCATAAACACCATCGTAAATAGATGGTATCGTACCATATCTTTTTGATGGTGAATTATAAAGAGACCATAATAAACAGTTTTTTGCGGACTCATTTTGTGCCATCAAATCTAATGTTATTTGACGTACTATACTTGGTCTATCAGTTACGCCACCTAATATAGGTCGATGATTTCCATTTATTGGAGAAGTAAAAGGATATTGGGTAGGTTGAACATTTCTATAATATAGGTTTTGCGCATACAAACAACTCATTTCGATATTAATATCAGCAATAGCTTTGCTACCACCATATTGCATGAATTTAAGCATAGGATGTACCGCGTCACCTGGAAGAGCTACAGTATCAGTTCTAAAAGTTTCCCATAAATCACCAGGTGGGGTTATCAGATCACTTAAGTTAGGTTTATTAAAATAAGTTGTAAAATAATTGTTTAAGTTATTAATTTGATTTCTTAAAACGTATTTAGCAGACAAAGCCGTTGTATCGGTAATATTCGCATTTTCAATATATAATCTAAATAGGACTCCGTTAATTGGTAAAGATGTTTCTAATTCCAAATTAAAATTTCCGGTTGCTGGGTTAAAAACTCTAACGTTTTCTTTATAAAAGTGAAAACCATCATTATTTCTGATGTTGAAATAAAATCCTTGTCCCGGTTGAGGTACTTCTGACATAATATTAATGTTTTTACACTTTCCATTTCTGGTTGCAACACACCCACTAGTATTCCAACCATCAATAAATGTAGGTATATTACATAAAACAGTAGGCAATGGACGACATATATTTAAATTTGTTTGATTTAATGCGTTGTCAATAAAAAATTTCTCTAATTTGGATGAATTATTATCACGCCAATCAGTTTTATACCAATGATTATAATATTCTATTATTTTGGCTTTAGTATTATTTATATTTGTATTTGATATTTTTATAGGTGTATTTTCATCTAAGTAAAAAAATCTATTTTTTTTATAAGTTGTGCCTGCTTGGTCCTTTTCGCCATTAAAAATTTTGATTATTCCATCTTCTAATTTATCATCAATAGTAGAACCATTCAGTTTTCCAAATAGTGGACCATTTACTGGTGGATTACTATAATTCGCTAATTTTCTTAAAATTTGTGTCTCCAATTTAAGAAATGGATTAGAATTTGTATTTATTCCAGTATAATCTCCATTCACGACTTGACCTATTTGACTTTTTGTAACAAGTCCTAACCCTTCTAACCCGGTTCTCGCATAGATTTGAGAAATTTTCCAAGCGGCTTTTATGTCTTGAGGTTCACCTTGATAATCAGCATTTTCTTGTGCGCTTTCTTCTTTCTTATGTTTAGATGCGATTTTTTTCAGTGCTCGCTCTTTTTTTAATATATTTTTTAATTGAACATCGAAATTTCTTCTAGAACATGTATTGAAGAAATCTTTTAAAATGCGTACCAAATTATATATAATGGTATTGGCATTCCGTGGTGTTAAGTTTAATCTCGTTCCTAAATTTGTAATTAATGTTTCAATTTGTTCAAGAGGTATATTTAAATGTATTAGTTTTGATTTAAGAAATGCTTGAAGTTTTTGTAATAATTCTTGTCCTTGAAATAATGTGTTACGATTCATAATAACCATCATAATCTCTTCTCTTTCTTGGCTTACAGAAACACTTTCATCAACAGTTAAATTTTGAATAAAAAACAATAAATTATTGTATGACTCATTGTATTCGTCTACTCCGCCAATTTGTTTTTTTGTATAACCACCAGTTATGGATTTTTGGGGGTCATTGAATGGTATTTCATTTATTCTATTATATATATAATCAAAAATAACATTTGCCATATCATCTGTAAATTTATTACAATTAAATATATTATTTATTCTGAATTGATTACAATTTTGTATGTTTTTTTTTTCTTTTAAGCAATCTTTTAAATGTTCAAAAAATACTTCTTCACGATTTGATATTTCATTCGAATTCTGATTAGAATATATATATTCACAAACTTTACGCATAAACAATAAAGTTTCATCGCATGCGAAATAATTTATTGGTAATGTTATATTTTTTTCTGGTAATTCAATTTGTTTCAATAATTCAAAATACATTTGTAAACATTTTATAATAATTAAATCAATTATTATACCATCCTTCTCAATATTATCTGCTGTTTGGTAAATAGACAATACTTCAAAAATATAATATTCAAACGCAGCGTCTATTTCCTTCCATAAAAAATTTACTATATTTTTTGTATTTTCTACTATTGTCAAATCTTTAATTTCCATTTGTACATACCCAAACACACCTAACAATATGCGACAAAGTTCCTCATCAAGAGTTAATTTTTCTTGTTCTTGTTGATTGCCATTAGTTGGTGCGGCTGGCGATTTTGATAATTCTGGTGGTTGTGGTGGTTGTGGTGGTTGTTGTTGTTGCTGAAATACAGTCGTTAAGTTTAATGGAGTTACTCCAACATCATCATCATCATTTTCAATAGTTGGTTGAGTCATGTCAGTATTAACATTCGTAATTGGGTTGCCAGGGGTAACTGTATACTCTCTTCCATTACCACCATCTCTTCCATTACCACCATCTCTTCCATTACCACCAAAAATTTTTAATTTAATAACAGGATTGCCTGTCTGGTCGGCTAAAGATCTAATTACTTTAATCAGTCTATCTTTACCTACAGCAGTATTTGGACTTACATCATGTAAGTAATCATGAATAATAGCTACTAATAAATAAAACTTCATAGTATCATTATCTAATTTTATGGAGGATTCTCTATTCTCGTCGTAAGTTATTTCAGCACAATTAATTTTTATAGGATTTAATTTTTGGTTTTTTTTTGGTGGCATATATATATATATATATATTTATTATATATAATATATATATTAATTTTATAATGTTTTCACCAGAATCAAAAATACAAAAAAATACACTTGTAGCAACACCTACAACAGATACACATGTAGAAACACCGATAGCAATTGATTCCACCACATTAATTAAACTAATTAAAAAAATAACTGATAGAATTTACCAATTAAATAACTCAGACGTTGTTGATGATGAGTACACACCATACATTGTAAAAGCATTATCAAATGTATCGAGTAATGATAATTCATTAAGCGAATTTTTAAAAAATAGCAATAAAACACCAGACCAAATTGTTGAAATAAATCTATTATTGAATTATTTAAAAGAAATAGGAATAGCAGCTTTTGGGACGCCACATGATTTTCACACTAAAACATATACAAAACTAATTTTAGAAAGATGTAAAAATCATTATTATACTATTTTTCCAGATCATACAAATTTATTCGATGAATTATTTAGTTATATAAATGGAGATTTAGAAAAAGCTTACAAAACTGAAAAAACAGAAAAATTAGCTATAATATGGAAAGATATAGAATTAACAATAAAGGATTTTATATTATCAAAATATAACGTACAAATACCAAGTAAATTTGTCTATGAAATTAAAAGCAGTTCTAATAATGATGATGATGATGATGATGAAAAAGAAACTATGGAAATAGATACAAAAGATGATGCTAATAAAGATGGAGATACAAAAGATGGCCGAATTGGTATTGCGTTGAGCAAAATGAATGCTGACAACGCATCAAATAAATATTTGTGTATAGATACAGCACATAAGGCTATGTTAAACGAATTCGCAAATTTGGGTGGCAAAGGTGTAGAATTGAGAAGAACAGTATGTGACATAGACGGAGCAAATCAACCAAAAATGAGAGATGGTTTTTACGAAAATATTCATTTTGATAATCAAATAGATATAGGCGACATAAGATATTCAAGAGATGATAGTGATAGTGAATTGCCTATATTGATTTCACTGTATAAAGATAAACGATATATACCAGTAATGCGATGTCAAACCGAAGCAGGGGTAACGATAATTGCTAATTTATTACAATTGTTTGATAAAGATACAAGTGCGAATAAAAATACAGGTGCGAAAGTACGTTCAAAAAAACAAACAAAAATATTTCAATGTAAATTATTAACTGGAATTAATGAATATTATGTTGAGGAATTAAATGGTAATAAATTAATAAGTAATGATGAAATGATAACTGAAGAATTTATTGATTTTATTAATAGCGATTTAATTAATAGCAACAAACAAAACAAAGTATGGAAAAAATTGGCCAAAGTATGGAAAAAATTGGCAGAAAATTTAAAGCAAATTATTATAAACGCTAAAGCAGCAGGTGATAAAGGACCTATAGATGTAGCTAAAGAATTGGCAGATAAGGAAGAACATAAAGGTAATTATTTTTGGCTTTCAACAGGAGATAATTTAGCTTCCATTGGGTCATCGATAAATAACACAACTATTTATAATAAGCCATATCGTAAAAGTACTTTATCAATTTCACCATTTGAAATTACAAATCCATATGAAAAAATTATAAAAAAATTATTTATTTTGAAAAAATCTATAGATGAAATTGAAAATGAATCGTATATTGAAGATATAGGATATTATATAGAACAGTTATTCAATTTGGATGAAAACGAGAGTCCAAACAAAATTATGGCAAGATATTTTTTAGAATTATATGATAGGTATAAGTTAAGGTTTAGTTATACAAAAAGAATTGTAGATGATTTATATGATAGACTATTAACTAATTTAAATAATAATGAAGGTGAAGAAAATTTAAAACAAATTATAGATAAAATGCGTTCAAAAATACCTGATTTATCGTTAATAGTTACAGAATTAGATAAAATTTTATATGTAAAAAATGAAATGGAATCGGATTATAGTTATAATGAAGATTATGAAAAAGTATATGATACACCAAAACAAACTAAAGTATTTGAAGAAGAAATAGATATAGATGATTTAAACATAGGTTCAATTTATAAAATGAACACAAATGGTTTAATTGATTTAAATTCGCAATATACCGATGAAGAATATAATCAATTAAAGTATAAAATTTCGAACAACAGTTACAAAATAAAAAATCAAACAAAAGTTTCAAATGTTTTTCCAATTGAAGAAGAAAACAAAACATATTTTTGGTTTTTATATTCTATTTATAATGTTAACGACAATTTTGACACTCAAATTGGTTATCTAGTTGACGTACAAGACGGAATTATTGAAAGAGAAAATGAGGGTACAGAAAACAATTTGCCAAATAGAGATGATAAATATGTTAATGAAGAAAGTATAATTGGCGGTAATCCAGAATTGAATAATGGAAAAAAATTAAAATTAGAAGTAAACATCAATGTTTTTAGAGAAGTATTGGATAAATATGATATAATATCAGTATTAGATGATGTATATAATTGGAAAAATAATCGTTTTATAATACCGGATATTCCATCAAGACCATCAAGAACATTTGTTATTGAAAAGGAAAATACAAAAAAATTTTATAAACATATAATGGCTGCTTTGTATTATTTAATTAAAGATACTGAATTGGATGTTGATAATAAAATTATTCAAGAAGATGTGTACGAAATATTATTAAGTTTTATATCGATTAAAACAAAACAAAAATATGATAAAGTAATTGATTTTATTGACTCATTATTTAGCGACTCATTATTTAACAATGAAATGTTTTTTCAAATATTTGATATAAAATTTGAAAAAGGTTTTTTTGTAAATAAAATAGCATATATGGAAGAATTAGCAAAAAAATTGAAAAAATTAGAAGATGAACGAATTAGTCGAAACGTATTATTAGCATCACAAAGTTCAACTGGGTCATCTTATTATCCACCATCGATGAGAAAATCAAATTTGTCAAATACTCATTCAACCTTCGGAACGTTGTCACAATGGTCACAAGCGTTAGTAGAATCAGTAGGTTCGCCTAAAAATTTATCAACAATTTTTGAAAAATCAAATGATGATAAAAGTTTATCCCCAATTGATGAAAAATCAAATGATAATAATGGTCGTAACAATTCAAAAAAAGCCAGACAACCAGACGAAATAGAAGGAAGCCCACCAATAAGAAGATTAAAGGGGGACCAACTAATTGATCCAATGGATGAATCAAAAGGTGGTTCTAAAAACATTACAAAGAAACACAACAAAAAGACCCGGAAATATCATCGAAACAAAAAGACCAAAAAAACACACTCCAGAAAAAAAAGATATTCAAAAAAAAACAAATATAGAAATAAATCCACATAATAATCTAACCAAATGTCAAATACTAGTGATTCTGAATATGTACAAGAAACTGATACCGACCCTGATTCGATTTCAATATCAAACACCGAAATATCATCTACCAACGATGAATCCATCGGCGAATCACTTCCAATAGAAAATGACGATATAATAGAATTGACTATCGACATTTTTGATTTATTAGATGAATATCATACAACCCATATTCTAGAAATTTCATCGCCAAATTATTATAAAAATGCTATCGAAAATACAGCTAATATTCTTATCAACGAATGGATAGATTCCGATATATGCGACGATGATGATTTTGATGATGTATATGAAGAATTAACCGAATTAATCGAGTCCGTATTAGAGATTTTTATAGAAAAAAGTGGGCATATTCAACGCTCAAAAAAATATACATTAGATACTATCAATAATCCGTCATCAATCGATATCCCTGTACTCACAACCAAAATTCAAGAGTTACAAAATATTCCACAACCACAACAAAAAACAAAAGAATGGCATGAATATAGATATAATTTAATCACCGCCAGTAATTTATGGAAGGCATTGGGGAGTGAGGCTCAAGTAAATAGTCTTATTTATGAAAAATGTAAGCCACTGAATCTAAACGGTACCGATTATAATTATACAAATACAGATTCCGCATTACATTGGGGTGTAAAATACGAACCAGTTACTGTTATGGTATATGAACATATGTTTCAAACACGCGTCGGCGAATTTGGTTGTATTAAACATTCAAAATACCCTTTTATTGGAGCGAGTCCGGATGGTATTAATATCGACCCCCAGAATCAACGGTACGGGCGTATGTTAGAAATAAAAAACATAGTGAATCGCGAAATAACGGGTATTCCAAAAGAGGAATATTGGATACAAACCCAAATTCAAATGGAAACTTGTGAATTAGAGGAGTGTGATTTTGTCGAAACCCGATTCTTAGAATATCCAGATGAGTCCGCATTTTATAATGACGAAACTCATGAATACAAAGGAGTGATATTGAATTTTATTGAACGAACAACAAATAGTGTTACCAAAAATACGAATCCCGTATATCATTATATGCCCGTAGATGTTCCCTCCGACCGTGATACCATCATGAAGTGGATACAAATCACAAAGGACGAATTCCGCAAAAAGGGTTTGGTTTTATATTCAACGATTTATTGGTATATGGACCAATTTTCGTGTGTTTTGATACCACGAAATAAATCATGGTTTGAATTAGCAGTGCCGAAAATAGAATCCGTTTGGCAAACAATCGAAAAAGAACGGGTAGATGGTTATGAACATCGTTCAACCAAAAAACGCATACCGAAAATCAATGTGGTATTATCATCAGATAGTTCAAATTCATATATGATTAATAATTTAGTTTTAACAAATTCGATTTGTTTAGTCAAATTGGAGAATTAGAAAATACGCATTTTTACGCGGTTTTTCAAACTAATTATATTGTTTTTATCAGTAAAGAAAAACAATATAAAATCTACTCAGTATATTATTTAATTGGGCCAGCATGGAATCTCCAAAAAGTACTTCCAACGTATCCGACCAAGATGAAATGTATGTAACAAAGCGTAATGGCCAACAAGAAATCGTATCTTTCGATAAAATACTGAAACGAATCAAAAAAATAGGACAGGAAGCAAATATCAAAATCAATTTTACTACACTGGTTATGAAGGTGATTGACCAATTATATAATGGAATTTCATCCACTAAATTAGACGAATTATTGGCAGAACAGTGTGCGTCCATGGCATCGATTCACCCAGATTATAACGTATTAGCAGGTCGTGTAATAGTATCCAATCATCATAGAAATACATCGAGTTCGTTTTTTTATGTTATGTCGCAATTATATAATTATCAGGATAAACACAATAAACATTCACCAATAGTAACAAAAGAATTAATGGATGTAGTAACAGAAAATGCTGAGATGTTAGATAATTTATGTAATTATGAACGCGATTATTTGATAGATTATTTTGGGTTCAAGACATTGGAGAGGGCATATTTAATGAAAGTCGATAAAAAGACGATTGAACGCCCACAACATATGTGGTTACGTGTGGCGATAGGAATTCATGGTAATAATCTAGAAAAAATATGCGAAACATATGAATATATGTCACAAAAATATTTCACACATGCCACGCCGACATTATTTAATGCTGGGACACCTCACCCGCAATTATCATCGTGCTTTTTACTTTCATTAGAACAAGATAGTATCGAAGGTATTTATAATACGTTGAAAGATTGTGCTTTGATATCAAAGTGGGCAGGTGGAATTGGGTTACATATTCATAATGTTCGTGCGTCTGGTAGTCATATTCGCGGAACGAATGGTGTATCGAATGGAATTGTGCCTATGTTGCGGGTATTCAATAATACTGCTAAATATGTAGATCAATGTTTAGACCCAGAAACAATTGTATATACAAAACGTGGTCCAATTAAAATTAAAAATATAGTAATTGGCGATAAAGTCATTACAGATGATGGAAACTATTATTCAATTGGTAAAGTTTTAGATAATGAATATTTAGGTGATTTATACACGTTGGATGTTAAACATACATTGTATCCATTGAAATTGACAGATATGCATCCACTATGGACAATTAAAAATGATAAATGTTATCAACGAAATTTTAACGATGTTATAAATCAATTGGACCGTAATTTATTGGTTCCGGAATTTGTCGAAGTTAAAAATATTGATAAAAATGATTTTATAGGTTTTCCTATACCAAAATATGAAAAGGATATTTCGCAATATACAGAAGACGATTGTAGATTTTATGGTATTTTATTGGGAGATGGAAATATTTCGAGTAATAGAAACACCGCATATGTTGCTTTAAATAAAGAAACAAAACAAGATACGATTGAATTTGTTGAAAATTATTTACAAAAAATCAACACGAAAATTAGTTATACATATCAAAATGATAAATATGTAAGACTTATATGGACACGCAATAATATGTTTAAATTTACATACGAAATGTTATATGATAATAACAAAGAAAAATTTGTTATGCCAAGTATGTTACATTTATCTAAACCAAAAATATTACAGTTGATAAAAGGTATATTAGAAACAGATGGCAAAGTAAAAGACTATCAAATTGTTCTTGAAATAACATCAAATAGTATTGTAGAAAGTGTTAGATATATGCTATTGAGACTCGGTATATTAACTTCTGGAACTATGCGTGATAGAAGAAATGAAAGTCATATAACAAAATATAATTGTTTTATCCAAAATAAAAAGGTTAGTTATATTTTAATTGTTCCTAAAATGCCTATCATTTGTGATTTATTCAAACATAAAAATATTTCTCCAAGTGAATCTTTCACATTTTTTGAATATAAAGATTATTTGTTCAGTATTGTTAATAGCAATACTGTTGTAAAAAATTATTCAGGAAGAGTAATCGATATCGAGGTAGATAATGATGACCATCATAATTTTTTAACACATAATGGCCTTGTAAAAAATGGTGGTGGTCGGAGAAATGGTAGTTTTGCTATTTATTTAGAACCGTGGCATGCAGACATAGAAATGTTTTTACAAATGCGTAAAAATCATGGAGATGAAGAATTGAAAGCCCGAGATTTATTTTACGCTTTGTGGATACCGGATTTATTCATGGAACGTGTGAAAACCGACGGAAATTGGACTCTTATGTGTCCAGACGAATGTCCCGGTTTAAATGATGTATATGGCGACGAATTCAAAGAATTATATACAAAATATGAGGAGAGTGGTAAAGGGCGCAAAACATTCAAAGCACGTGATTTATGGTTTCAAGTATTGGATTCTCAA
>Ga0114968_10004643_pt1 | contig 10217 bp, 8 predicted proteins | sample M_130807_EF_Meta_FD_87020 | JGI IMG/M metagenome (GOLD analysis project Ga0114968, IMG submission 87020) | Freshwater microbial communities from Lake Montjoie, Canada to study carbon cycling - M_130807_EF_MetaG | ecosystem: Environmental > Aquatic > Freshwater > Lake | place: Lake Montjoie... | reverse complement strand
GGTGCGTCAAAGGGGCGCAAGTTAGGTATTCCAGGGGAAGATTTAGCCAACTCATTATCTGCTGCTGATTTTGTTCCTTGGTATAACGCTCATCCAGATTATGTAAACACCGAGGTTGATTTATCTTGTGACACAGCGGTAGTAATTGGTACCGGGAATGTGGCGATGGATGTGGCAAGAATCCTAGCGATTGATCCAACCGAACTAGATCCAACTGATGTGGCAGAGCATGCGCTCGTAAAATTAAAGCAAAGCAATATTCGTACAATAATTATCTGTGGTCGGCGTGGGCCAGAGCATGCTGCCTTCACTGCGCCTGAGCTACGGGATCTGCCAAAACTAGAAAATACCGATGTTTATATTGATGAAAAGCAGGTTGCGGAAGCGACTGAAAGAGCAAATATAGGGGGCGAGATTGAGAAAGATTTAAAACATAACCTAGAGGCAATGAAATTAATTGCTGAGCACGCCAAAAAAGGAGTTGATAGAAAATTAGAGATTAAATTCTTATCAACACCTATTGAAATCAAAGGTAATAAAAAGGTTGAAGAAGTTGTCTTTACGATTAATAAGGTTGAGGATGGAAAAGTTGTTCCTACTAAAGATACATTTACAATTAAAACCGGATTAGTTATTACTGCAATTGGTTATGACGCAGTTGAGTATCCAGGAATAACGATTGAAAATGGTCGGATCAACAATATAGCCGGACACATTGAACACAATGTTTACACAACAGGCTGGGCAAAGCGGGGGCCAACTGGTGTAATAGGAACTAATAAGAGTGACTCAAGTGATGTTGTTGATTTAATAATAGAAAACTTAAAAGAGCCGAAGGTTTCTGAAGGGATCACTACGTTATTAAAATCTGGACATGAAGTAATTGATCAATTTGCATGGGAAAAAATTAACGCCTCCGAAGTAATCTCTGGAGAAATAGCTGGAAAACCTCGTGTAAAAGAGGTGGATTGGAAGCGGCTAATAAGTTTGGGTAGGTCTTGATTAATTTACTTGCTCAGTATTAATGCCAAGATCGTTTAGAACCATTACTCAATTCATCAAAAATCCAATTGTAAGTTTTTTCTAAGCCAAATTCTAAAGTAATTTTTGGCTCCCAACCCATCACTTCTTTAATTAAAGTGTTTTCAGAATTACGTCCCCTGACACCTTTAGGAGCATCAAGCATGTATTTTCTTTTAAGCTTTATGTGTGCAACATTTTCAACAATATCAACAAGATGATTAATCGTTACCATTTGACTTGAACCTAAATTTATTGGTGCTGAGTAAGAAGATTCCATAAGTTTTTGTATTCCCAAAACAGTATCGTCGATATAGGTAAATGATCTAGTTTGCTCTCCATCCCCCCAGATTTGTATTTCATGTGAACCGCTTATAACTGCTTCTGCCACTTTTCTACATACTGCAGCGGGCGCTTTTTCTCTTCCACCGTCAAATGTCCCTAATGGTCCATAAACATTATGGAACCTTGCAATTCTAATTTCCAAACCAAAATCTTCACCAAAGTGCCTACACATTCTTTCACTGAAAAGTTTTTCCCATCCATATCCATCCTCTGGATCTGCCGGGTATGCATCAGATTCCTTCAGTCCAGGATTTTCAGTGTGTAGCTGACGCGATTGATTGTAGACGCATGCAGATGAAGCAAAAAAATATTTATTAACACCGTTCAACCTTGAGGATTCTAGGAGATTAGCATTAATTAGTACGGACATCATACATAGTGCTTTATTTTTCTCGATAAATCCCATGCCTCCCATATCAGCTGCGAGATTATAAACGGTATCAATTTCTCTAGTCACAGCTAAAGTACTAACTGGATCCTTTAAATCTAAACTTCGGTTCTCAACTTTTTCAAATTTCTGATACCAGTTAGCTAAAGGTTTTATATCCACGCCTCGAATATTAGAGTAACCCTGTTTCAGTAAATCATTTATAATCCAGCCACCAATAAATCCACCAGCTCCTGTAACCAGTATATTCTCTGATCGACCCATACAAACCTCTATTCTGGAATTTAACAAAACTTTATTAAAATAGTAATCTTATCTAGAGGAAAGGATACTAGATAAATCAAATTAATTCGAAGATTAAGATGCAGTAAATAATGGAGAAATGTTCAAACTAAATCAATTTTCGTAAACAGAATAAAACTCGGCCTAAATTTTTATGAAATGGACCGAGTATGCCAAATCGACTTAAATTATTCTCACAAGTGAATAACTTTTGTTGTTATAGACTATTAGTGATTTTAAACTACGAGAAGTAATTATTGCTGCGGTTATCACAAAATTAACTACAAATGTTAAATTAATTAGTCGTTGATCCTCTTAAAATTAGCCCTGTAGACCCTATAACAGGCAAAATTGTCGAAAGTACCTAAAAAAGAGAATTATAATTTGATTTTAAGTTTAATAGAAACAGAAAGTACCTTAATTTTCAGCCTATTTACCCTATTCAAAATGCTCATTTTAATCTAATAAAAACGAAATTTGATACTATTATTGTCAAATGCTCAATGATAATCTAGCTATCAATTAAATTTCTAAAGAGTTTAAAATGGAGCATCTGAGAATACAACATAGATTTTCAAGCAATAGATTTTATTGGTTTGTGCTTACAGTACTTTCAAGTCTAATAATTTATATATACGGGCTAAAAGCGAATTCTGATTTAACTCAATTCAATAATACAAATTATGGATTGAAAGACTATGGCTATTGGGTAAGAGCCGCACAAAATTTAACACAGTTAAAAAATCCTTATGAAGAAGACCCACTATTTAAGTCAGGAATATTTTCTTCAACAATATTATATTTTTTTAAATTTATACTGATTAGTAATTTTAATTTCTTTATATTTATGCAACTACTGAATATCGTTGGGCTAGTTATTTTTTTATTGACTTTTAAATACTTGAACACAGACAACACAATATTACCTTTTCTCCTTTTGACATTTTCAAGCACTCGAGAGATTTTTGTTAACGGTCAAGTGACTGGTTTATTGCTGGGGTTATTTTCAACTTTCTATATTTTAATAAAATATATAAATAACCATGAAACTATGTTAAAAAAATATAATTACTATTTGTTAAACACACTTGCAGGAATTATATTCGTATTTTTATTGGACATTAAACCCAATTTGTTTCTATTTCCAATACTTGTTGTATCAATTATCATCCCATGCCGTCTTACTGTGTTTATCGGAATATTCGCATGGTTACTACATCAAGCTTACTATTCGTTATTAATCGGTAATCTGTTATTGATTAGCTGGTATAGAAACTTACTTTCAGTAGTAGGGTATAAAGAGAATCCTAATCTTTACGGTTCGCTTGGTATATGGCAATTTTTCAATCAAATTCAATTTAATCAATATTTGTTACAAATTTTACCATTATTAACTTTTATGTTTTGTGGTTATTTAAGTTTAAAAATTGCAAAGAAACGATCTATGTCAGCAGCTCTTTTCTTGGCATTTTCCACAAACTATTTTTACACATATTTTCATTTTTATAGTTTTCTGCCCATATTAGCAATTATGGTATATTGGATTTTTTTAAGTAAATCTACTTTTTTCGCCGGACTTCTTATTTCAAGTATGGAGTTTAGTTTCAATGTAAACTATTTAAACTCTCTCTTATCAATTGCACTGTTAACACTAGTTTTAATATTATATAAGTTTCCAAAAAAAATGGATTCACATTTTTTTGTAAGTGGTTGGATTACCTATATAGTGATTCGAGAAGGACTATTCTTTTTTATTCCAGCCAATCCGTATCTTATTAAGTCGATTATTGTTATGATTCCATTTATAATAATCGCGTTTCTAGTTGCGAAAGAATGGGTGGCTCCTACAGATGAAAGGGTTGGTTATTAATGCGTATTTCACTCGTAGTTCCGGTTTATAACGAAGAACAAAACATTATTGAATTTTACCGACAAAGTAAAGCGGCACTAAAAAACTTCGAAGATTATGAAATTATTTTTGTAGACGATGGTTCTAGTGATAAATCATGGAGTATAATCAATAGTCTTGTACAGGAACAAGTAATTAAACATATTCGAGCAATTAAATTAACTCGTAATTTTGGTCATCAAGAAGCAGTAATTGCGGGTTTAAAATTAACAACTTTTGAGTTGATCGGTATTATAGATGCAGATTTGCAAGATCCACCAAATTTATTGCTATCTATGTGTAACTTGATTAGTAATGATGTAGATATTGTTTATGGCAAACGAATTTCACGAGAAGGCGAAACTTTATTTAAGAAATTTAGTGCAATTATTTTTTACAGACTATTCCGACTCGTTACAACTTTTGATATTCCCGTAGACACGGGAGATTTCAGAGTAGTAACGAAGCGAGTAACAGATCAAGTTATTGCTATAAATGAGCAGACTCCATTTCTGCGTGGTATTTTTGCGTTTACTGGTTATAAATCTATACCGTATGAATATTCGAGGAGTGAACGTTTTGGAGGTAAAAGCAATTACAATCTGGGAAAAATGATTAAACTCGCATCTAATGCAATTTTCGCTTTTTCAGATATTCCTTATAAATTATTTATGCGGCTAGGTTTTTTTACTTTTTTCTTATCAATTATTTTTGGTGCGTATGCAATTATAACTGCTTTCATAAACGGTTATTCGTCGGGTTGGTTAAGTACATTTTCCCTTATTCTATTTCTTGGTTCGCTCAATTTTTGTTTCACAGGTTTAATTGGTAAGTTTGTAATCCAATCATTAAATTCCACGAGAGCAAGGCCAATTTACTTTATAGATAAAATTATTTAATTAAAGCTGTAATTTCAATCGTATCTAGCGGAATTCTAAATTGATTTTTTTTAACTTGATACGATGGTTTAAATCCAGATTTTTCAAATAATGCAATTAATTCTTTTGGATTACGAATATATTGCCCTCGATCATTTTCAGCAAACCACTTCGCAACTTTTCCAGTGCCTGTAATTATAACAGGATCAACAGTAAACAATAAAGAGTTCTTATTTAAAATAGAGCGACAGCCAGTAAGAAAATTTGTTGCTTTCTTATCATCTAAGTGATGCAATAGTCCTAGCCCAGTTGCAATCATAGAGCCATTAATTGATATATTTTTATTCCACTCAAATTCTCCAAGATCAGCTTGTGTAAATGAATGTTCTGGAAAATTATTTTTTGCACTATTTAAATAAATTTTTGAATGATCTACTCCAAAATATTTAATATTTTTTGAGATTATCCGACAAACACTTGCTGTACCGCAACCCAAATCTAAAAAAACGGGCTTTTCAAAATTTGCTAAATCTTCCACTATGCGATTCCTATATGCTACCCCGCCGACAATATTCTGATACAGATCATACAAAAAATCATATTTTAGGAAATAATGACCAGTCTTAATAATCAGGTTAGTCATGAATTTAAGTTATCATATACTCCATTCATTCGAAACTCGAGCATTGTCTTATTTGATACGATAATCACGTGTTTAGAGTTTCTCTTGCGCTCGTAGCTCAACGGATAGAGCATCTGACTACGGATCAGAAGGTTCGGGGTTCGAATCCCTGCGGGCGCACCAGTCTGTTTGAACTTAAACTCCCGGCACTCTGATTTACTAAAGACCTTCTAATATTATTTATTTTTAGCGATAAAACTAAATTAAGTTACAGATTAAAAAATTTAATCTAACCAAACCGAAGTTACCTTGTCCCATTCAAGAGGTAATTCTAAACTTGAATTACCATTTTTTGATAATTCTGACGGCACCATGACATCTTTTATATTGCCGATTTTGGCGGCTACAATACTAAATGTTGAGTTACTACAGACTAAAATTTTTGCTTTCGAAAATAAAAACATAAGCTCTGAGGGCCGTAGTGCCGAGTCATCTATGTAAAGAATCTTGTATGGAGAAGTATCCGTCGCTTCAATTAATTTCTTTGCTTCTAGCAAATCATTAGAAAAAACCCAAATTATTTTTGAACCTATGTTATTAAGGTTTAGAACTGTCAAAGCATTAATTAGAAATTCTGGGCTTAGTGCACCCCAACTATGTTCCCAACTATCTTTAAACTTACCAAGTCGATAATGGAAAATAACTGGATTTATGGATTCAATTTGACTTAAGAGCTCTCTAAATTTATACCCCTCTGATTTTAACTTGTAATTAAAATCATCATTCCAATAAGCAAAATTCTGCCAATAACCAGTAATAATTATTAACTTAGGATTACGTTTAAAAACAAGATCATATATTTTCTTACGATCGTTCGTATTATAGTTTTCATCTAAAACCAACGTTAAACTTTGTTCAAAAGTATTGAACTTTCTTAAAAAAATCTTTAACCTAAAGTATAATTTATTAATCATTCGACTTAGTTTAAAAAATTTAACCTTGTTCGGTAATAAAAAATCCTCAATTGTAGATTTTCCTGAAGAATGCTTCCTATCAATTTCTGTTTTGTTTATAAAAATTACACTATCACCTATTGATCCGATAAAGTTGGCTATCTCAAAAAGAAATATGTGATTACCAAGTCCACCGGCTAAGTCAAGAATTATTATTCTTTTCATTTTTTAATCATACCAAATATAGACCTAATAAGTTTTGTGCTGCTTTTAATTAACATAAAGGAATATCAGAATTTTACTGCTACAATTTCGGGTTATGAAATCAATATTTGTAAACCAGTTCATAAATTTCAGAATATTTATTATTAATCTAAATAGAACTAATATCACCTTGGTATCTCATATAGGTTTCTTATTCACTAAATATAATTTATAAATCTTGTGTTGATCTATGATAATTTATGGAGCTCGTCAATTAAAACATATTATTAGACAGTTAAGGCTATGATACGTATCAAATATATTTTAAGCCCACTTAATAAGTTTCTAGCTTTAGAATTTGCGTGGTTAGTGGTTAAGTATCTTGCTCGAAGCAAAAGTAATTATCCAAAGCTTCACTTGGTTTTTAGGCATGTAATTGAATTGACTGCAAATAAGTTAAAGATTATCCGTAAGGATAACTCTTTCGCCGGAGAGACTCAAGCAATACAAAATATTTTAAGTAAAATTGGTGATCACTCTCCTTACTTAGTTGACATAGGGGCATCAGACGGAATTACCCAATCTTCAACAGTTAAATTCTTGGTTGACTATAAATATTCGGGACTACTCTTCGAATATGAACCCAAAAATTTTTCAAAATTAGCTTTTCTTTACAACGATAGAATTGATGTAACTTTAACAAAAGCGAAGATTACACCAAACAACATTGTGAAATTTATGGAATCATATGATGTTCCGCAAGACTTCAGTTTACTAAATTTAGATATTGATTCATATGATTTAGAAGTTTTAAGAAGTTTACTAGTTGGTGGTTTTAATCCAAAAGTGATTAGTATGGAAATTAATGAAATATTTCCTCCTAACATTGAATTTGAAGTTGGTTATTCGGCCGATCACTCCTGGCAGGGTGATCATTTTTTTGGCTGTTCGGTTGCATCAGCTGAAAAAACATTAAGAACTCTTGGTTACTCGCTGGTTGAAATTGAATATAACAATGCATTTTTTATAAGCAATTCCTTAACGGACAAGTTTGATTTAAAACGCAATATTTTTGAATTATATGATCAAGGATACCGCAATAAGATTGATAGAAAATCAAAATTTACCGGGAATTCAGATGTTGAATATTTGCTTACGGCCAGCCCAAAGGAGTGTGGCGAGAAACTCAAAACTTTATTTTTAAAGTACGAAGGAAAATTTTCATTAAACATATATTAATAAAGCAACTTTATCAATAAAATCGTGTATCTTTAGAGGCATATTAAGAGTTCAAAAACCTTGCAAATTCATGAATTTTATGTCTAGAAGATTGGTTTAGCTAATATGGAAGTTTATTATGATTCAGAAATGTTTTTACTTCAAAATATCGGAGGAGTATCACGTTACTTCTCTGAAATTTTTTCTGCCTATCTCAAAAACGAAATACTTGGGATAGAACCAGTATTAACTTTTACTAAATCAAATAATCAATATTTGAAAGATATGAATGATAAAAAGTTAATTAAGATGAGTCCAATTCGTGTTCCATATTTTTCGCCTGTATCTGCTAAAAAAATGCTATTGACTTACGGTGTATTAAAGACTGCAAACTCAAGTGTTTCATCTGCAATAAAACTCGGCAAAGCTAGAGGCAAAATGTTTCATGCAACTTATTATCGGCCCAATATTTTTGAGTCTTTCGGGTATAAGAATCTAGCAATCACGATTCATGATTTTATCCCTGAAAAAATTGGTTGGAATGGAATCAAAAACCCACATCTCGGGAAAAGAAAACTATCAAAGAGGGCAGACATCATTTTCTGCGTTTCTCAATCTACTGCAAATGATCTGTATGAAATCTATAAAGTTCCTGAGTCAAAGGTACACGTTGTTCCTCACGGTGTCTCTAATATTTCCACATTAGAAAAAAAGTTAAATTCATCGAGGCGTATTAATGTACTTTACGTAGGAGGTCGGTGGGGTTACAAAAATTTTAAACAATTGGCAGGCGCTATGAACATTTTATGGGAAAGAGGTTTAGACATTCAACTAAATACGGTTGGGTCGAAATTCAGCTCGGCAGAAGTTGAAGAATATTTCAAGCCAAAATTCAGAAAATATTGGAAAAATTATGAAAGCGTTTCAGATTATGAACTAAGTAAACTTTACTCATCAGCTAGTATGCTAGTTGTTACTTCAACAATGGAGGGATTTGGTTTACCGATACTAGAATCTTTTTCCCAAGGAACACTAGTGCTCGCGAGTGATATCCCTGTCTTTAGAGAGGTATGCGGATTTTCCGGGAAGTTTTTTGAAATTGATAACTTAGAATCTTTAGCAGAAGGTATCGAGCAGGGTCTAAGAGAGGCACTTGATCCAAAATTGATTAGCGATCGTTTGTCTCTTGCATCTAAATTTTCCTGGAACAGTGCGGCAGAAAAAATGGCTTCGGTTTATAAGAATTTTACTTAATAAAATTTTTATTAATTTTAATCAAAGTTTTTAAATCGAATGAATCAACCCCATAGTATTAAACGGTAAGTGATAGAATATTCACATATGTTAATCCCAGTAATTGAGCTAATGAAAGACTTTAATGTTAAACCTACAAGCATTCTTCATGTGGGCGCACATCTTGCTGAAGAATCTTCTGAGTATGACAAATATTTTAATGTTCCCGTTTTATGGATTGAAGCTCAACCAAAACTTTGCATAGAGTTACGGAAAACACTGAATCCAAAAACCAATACGATAGTCGAAGCCTGTATCTTTGAAATAGATGATGAACTTTTAACATTTAATATTTCGTCAAATTCACAATCTTCAAGCATTTTACAATTAGGCACACACGCAGAAACTTATCCTGATGTAAAAGTAACTGAAAAAGTTATAGTGAAAACTAAAAGATTGGACACAATACTTAACGGTAAAGAAGTTCCAGATTTCATTAATCTTGACATTCAAGGAGTAGAGTTAAAAGCCTTAAAAAGTTTAGGTATATCAATGAGCAAAGTGAAAATGGTTTACACCGAAGTTAATAAGTGGAATGTTTACGATGGGTGCGACTTGATTAAAGATATTGATGATTATTTAAGAGTATATGGATTTAAAAGAATTACTGTTAGATGGATATTTAGGGCTGGTTGGGGTGATGCTCTATACGTTAATCGAAACGTTCTACCCAGAAATTTTAGGCAAATAATACGAAGTAATTACAGGTTATTAAAGTTCTATATTTTACAAACAAAGGGCATCTTCTCGGTAATAAAAAAATTAGCAAGATAACCACCGTAAAAATTTAATTTTTTCCGTGGTAGTTCAACGACAAAATTATGGAAATAATTTTATTTCAGGCGATCTCAAGATAGATTATGTGAGTTATAATCTTGGTATTCTTTGGGCATGAAAGTAAAAATCAATCATTTAAGAAATCTTTCAGAGCAAAATCAAGCTCGTGAAATATTTGATAAAACCTGGGCCATAGATTCTGGAACTGAAATAACTCCCAACCTATTACAAGCAATGGTTCATAGCGGTGCTTATCTTTCTGGAGCTTTTATTGATGAAAAGTGTGTTGGTGCAGCCTTTGCATTTCCGGCGACAACTGAAGGACTTCACCTTCATTCGCATATGACCG
>Ga0114968_10004641_pt1 | contig 10221 bp, 16 predicted proteins | sample M_130807_EF_Meta_FD_87020 | JGI IMG/M metagenome (GOLD analysis project Ga0114968, IMG submission 87020) | Freshwater microbial communities from Lake Montjoie, Canada to study carbon cycling - M_130807_EF_MetaG | ecosystem: Environmental > Aquatic > Freshwater > Lake | place: Lake Montjoie... | reverse complement strand
TTGTCAATACTTTACCCTAGCAGGTCAACCACTTTCAATTTTTTTGTAGCAGATCATATCAATCAAATAAAAAAGAGACTTTCACTCTACGCCTTCTATTTTCTTTGATTTTTGGTTGGTTTATCTGTTCTTGCTACTCTACTCTGCGGCAACCTTCTTGGGCCGCCCGCGCTTCTTGGCCGCACCCTCGGACCCCTCACTCTCGCTGCCACTCTTGGCAGGCTTCTCTCCTTCAGAGGTGCCCCCCTCCTTCTCAGGCAGTTGAGACGCCGCCGTCTTAATATCCTCTTCAGTGGGCTCCAAGTTGCCCCCATCCTTGAGGATCTTGGCGATCTTCATCGCGTCCTTCTTGTGGACCGCCCGCACCGCGTCACAGAGCGCACGCCACGCGTCACTCTTAGCAGAGGGCTTAATCTCTCGCTTCACCTTCTCCTTCTTCTCCTCCACCTCGCCCTCATCCTCGCTCTTAGATGCCTTGGTCTTCTTTGCAGGCACCTCCTTCGACGCCTTGGCGGTCTTCTTCTCCAGAGCGCTCAGACGCGCCTCAAACTTGTCGTTAGCCTCCTTGCGAGCAGCCGTCTCGGCCACCATCATGACCTTGAGCTCAGCAATCATCTCCTTGATCTCCTTCATAGCAGCCATTCTGAGCTTGAGCGTATGAGACTGTATACTTCTTTTGAATACCTATCCCTGGCAAAGTGGTCGCTTTCAATTTTTTTTTTAAATTGAAAGCAACCATATAATTATGCCCATGTGGGGGCTCTTATGCGCTCTGTTTCAATTTATTAAAAAAATTGAAAGCGCCTCCCCCAGCGTAGATATACTATCCATTTTTGAGGCAAATTGAAGAGCAAAAGAACAGTCTGTAAAAGGACCAAGTACGGTATCTTCCGCCATGCAGTATATCTCAGAAAGCTGCGACTTCTGCGACGACTACGGGGTCTGCTCGAGCACCCCGTGCCCCCACCACCCTCTGATTAACGGTGTAGTGAAAGACTACTATGACGCGGAAAAGAGGGGTGAGTGGTGGGGCGACGAGCTCTGTGACGAGGAGATGGAGCGCCTCGCCAAGCGCTCTGAGGAGGAGATCAAGCGAGACGCCTTGAAGGCGATGGAGGAGGAGGCGAAGGGCCAAGCGGAGCTGCGCTCATACGTGCTGGATAAGACGCGCAAGTTCCACTGTGAGCAGGTGAAGGGGAAGTGGCAGTTAAAGCACAAGTTCAACAGCAAGTGCCGAGACTTCACTCTCCCTGGGGGGTGCTGGGCGGGTGAGGAGGGGATATGCCGGTTTATCCACCCTGGCGAGGAGAAGATCTACGACTTCAAGGGGCAGAAGGTGCTGAAGTTGATAGAGGGGTCGGCGCCGAGGTCGTTCCCTACCAATAACGCGACGTTCTACTCGACTCGACCCACTTCTCGCAACGCCGTGACGCCCTCTAAAGACGTGACCATGACTGACTCATGGTAAAACATATAAAAACAAATAAAAAAGATGAGAAACAGACTAATAGAGTCTTTTTTCATAAAAAAATTGAAATGCTTTATTTAATGCCCGTTTGGCATTAAAAGAGTAATAAGATGTCTGTCTCAATTGGTTCTAAGATTTCGTATATCGAGACGTCGTTGGTTGCGTTAGGCTTCATCGCTGGGATCTCATATCTCTGGGAGCCAGAGTTCGGTTGGGATCCCGTTAAAGACAAGCACGCCATGGAGGACCCTTATCTCCCGCAGTATCTCGCTGCCCTGCAGTTGATGGTCTATTTCTTCGGCCCTCTGAAGAAGTCATGGTGCCACATTGCAGCTGAGATGCAAGCTGGTAAGACGGGTGTTATCTGCGCTCTCATCCGCCTCATCCTGATTTCTGCCAACTATCGTCTCATCAAGATTAAGCCAGACAGTATCTTCGTGCTTACTGGGATGAGTGATAATGCATGGAAGAAGCAGACAAAGGACCGCATCCCTCATGAGACTATCCGCATCAACGTCTATCACAATGGAGGTCTTACTCATCTACGTCAAGTTCTCATGCTCAAGGCCAGTCGTGAGGGCGGGTTGAAGAATCTCTTGATGATCCTCGACGAGTCTCACATTGCAGCACGCTATAACAACCGTCCAGCAAAGGAGATCTTTGACACTCTCGCTTCTCTATGTGCTATTGAGAAGTGGGCCGAGAACAACATCCGTTTCATTACTATCTCAGCTACAGACCCTGCTGCAACCGTTGGTGTGGGCTCTGCAAATGAGTATGCCAAAGTGGTTCGCGTTCTTACATCAGATGAGTATCAGAGCGTTGAGAGTCTTAAGAACACTGGTAGGCTCCACCAGACCTTCAATCTTTCTGATGAGCCTAGTGTCGAAAAACTCTTGTCTTTCATCAATACAACGTATGGAGAGAATGCTAAGTTGTATCATATTCTGCGCCCGAAGGCGCGTAATGGTATTATCGTCGAGGACTCTATCCGCAAGCTTTGCCCTACTGCTTCTGTGATCCGCTGGGACTGCTCTAACTCATCTTCTAGATCTTCTGTAACACGTGGAAGTTCTACTACTTCTTCTGATGACATTAATGAGATTCTTGGTCTGGAGCCAGATGCCCCCACCTTTATTATCTTAAAGAACATGTTCTACGCTTCTAAGACGCTAGAAGACGAGAATGTTGGTGTGTTGCACGACCGTCCCACAGGCAAGGTCGACACTAATCTCCAAAGCCTTTTGGGTCGTGCTTGTGGCTATGAAAAGAGCAAGACTACTCACATATTTACTGAGATGCAGATCGTTGATGAGTATATCTCATTCTGGCGTGATCTCCCTGCTGAGGAGAAGATCGTTGTTCCCACCGAGATTAAGAAGATGATGCCGCACGTCGTCGAGACGCGTGGCTCTTTGCAGATCGACAACCGGCGGAGTCTCCCCATCAGTGGCTCTGCAACTGATATTGCTTCTAACACCTTAGTGATTCCTAAGAAAGCAAAGACTAATCCTGATGACTTTGATTCCATTTGGTCTGACTGGTTTACAACTGAGGAGGAAGCAATGGACTGGTGGCGTTCACATGGTGGTGTTGGCCGCAAGCTTAAGTCTGATGCAGATGGATTTCTCATATGCACTGCATCTAAGAAAGAGCGTGTCCGCATTGGTGTAATTGAAGGATTCCGTGCTGGTAAGAATACAGCCAATATGCCTAGTTGCAATGAGATGATCTCTGGGCAGCACAAGTTCCGTCGATATGTGGCATATGAAAACATCAATGATAATAAAACAGCACGCTTCTGCGTGCACATGATTACACGTAAGTAAAATTAAAACAAATAAAAAAGATGAGAAACAGACTAATAGAGTCTTTTTTCATTGAAAAAATTGAATCGATCATTTTCACTGTAGTTAAGTATCAACAAAAATGAAGAAGCATCAGAGTTCAAAGAACTACCGTGTGGAGGGGAACAAGCGCACGGTGATCTCTGCGCTCAGTGGAGAGATTGAGGATGCTATCTACGGAAAGGTGTTGAGGCATCTAGGTAATTCGCGTGTTGAGATCTACTATGAGAACAACACGAAGCAGGGTAAGGAAGGGATTGCGCTCATTCGCAATCTGCTTCGTCGTCGTGGTCAGGTGCCTATCGCATCTAATGATATCGTAGTTATTACGCCTCGCACATTTGAATCCGATCACGCAAAGAAGCACTTTGATCTCGTAGCGGTGCTTACTCGCAAGGATGCGATGGAGTTGAAGAAGCAACGTAAGATCCCAGATTACTTTCTTCTTGACGCTTCTACTGATTCATTCGCAAAGAAGGAGGATAATGATGCGATTGAGTTCGACTACACTGATCCTGGAGATGATAAGGATGCACTCGATAAGATGATTGATGATATCTAAATAAAAAATGTTATAAACTTAATCACAAATTGCACTAATTTTTTGATAGGAATCTAAGAAGTTGTTAACATCTATATTCCTTCTTAGTGTATGAATCTCATCGATAGGAACCCATGCGACATCGAGGATCTCTGAAGTATCCATTAGGGTAGGTTCGATCTCGTGGGTGTTCTGATAGACATAGTAGTGTCCAGAGAACAGCTTATAAGGTTTCTTCTGTTCGATATCAAAGTAGTTAGGAATGTAGATACCGGTCTCTTCAAAGCACTCACGAATAGCACAGTCCGTCCATGATTCGTTAGGCTTGATATGTCCCTTTGGAAAAGACCACTTGAAAGCCTTTCTCCCTTTTACGAGAAGAACTTTCTTATCTTCAGAGATCAAGATAATACCAAAGACCGATGACGGTTTATATGAATTGAACGCTCTTGGAAAGTCTCGCATCATCTTAATGCTCTTGTTTTTGTAACCGAAATCGACAAAAAAATCGAGTCAATTTTTTTGATTATCCTTTACTATTTAAACTCTATCCCAATTCTTTAACTAAATGAATTGGGTTGCTCCTAGGCTAACTGATGGCTTAGGAAACAGATTCTTTCAGTATGCTTCTGCATATAAGTATGCTAAAGATGAGAAGAAAGAACTTGTCTTCTTTCTACCGAGATGCGGGAAATCTGATCACGGTTCTTTTGATGCTATGTTTCGTCTCTTTCCTATACCAATTATAGATATGGAATCATCATGGACGGAGTTAAAAGAAGAAGAGTCTATGTTATATACGTATAAACCGTTAGAGAAAGATGTAAAAGATAACACGGTTATTCATGGGTATCGTCAGAGTTATAAGTATTTTGAAGATACTTTAATAGAGCCAAACTTCTTAAACGCTTTAGGAGAGGAACGTATGGAATATTTAAGAAGTAACTATTTGACTGATAAAGAAGACTTATTCTTTATACACGTAAGATTAGGTGATTACAAGTTTTTAGAACATCATCAGATTGATATAAGAAAGTATTATACAGAAGCAGTTAAGTATATACCAGAAGGTTCTACAATTCTCTTTTTTAGCGATGAACTGAACTTATGTGAGCCACTTATAAGTATGATTAGAAGTATTGGTTTTACAGTAAGAGTCTGTAATGTTAAAGATAGCGTTGAAGCGTTATACTGTATGAGTGAGTGTTTAAGAGGTTCTATTATTGGTAATAGTAGTTTTAGTTATTGGGGTTCATACTTAGTCTATCAGAAGAATAAGTCGTCAGTTCATATCTTTCCTAAATCTATGGGAAGAGGTTTACCTATACCGACCGATTTATATCCCCCCTATGGGATTCAACTAGAGTCAGTATAAAGTATTAGTTATAAGTATAAATAAAATTGAAACTTATAGTTAACTATTTTGTAGCAACATATCATGGATGCGATAGTCTTGGCGCTTATTCAAGATAAGGCCATAGAGAACTTGGTAACGAGTCATAATATGAGCATTCACGTTGCTCTTCTTATAAAGAGGAATAAGGTGATTGCGGTAGCAACAAATAAGATTGGTAGTAGATCACGTGGAGCTGGTTGGTCGGATTGCACGATTCATGCGGAGAAGAATGTTGTGAAAGAACTTGGTAATTTTGATCTACTAAGAGGTGCAACAATGTATGTCTTTAGAATTTCACGTTGTAAGACTAAAGTAGGTCGTGAGAAGATTCAGAACTCTGAACCATGTCATGATTGTCATATCTTTCTTCAGAAGTGTATTCAGAAGTATGGATTAAGAAAGGTCTTCTACTCGACAAGTGAGTTTGTTGAACTGGATTTAGATAACTGTCCTATGAAGAGACCACTCATGTGTATGACATAATTTATTTACGATGTTTTCTAGATTTAGATTTAGATCTTTTAGACTTTTTTGATTTTCTACCACCTAGTTGGAGAACCGGTGGAGGAGGTTTTGTTGGTAGATTTGTTGTAGTAATTACTTCATCAGTTGATTCATTATCTAATGGCATTAGTTCTGAAGTAGAACTATTTGATGGCGTAGAACTATTTGTTGTAGGACTGTTTATTGCATTTGAGTTCTTTACACTATTTGTAGGAGTTGTATCTTCAGGGGTTTCAGATTCAACATCTTTTAGAATGTTATTTTCTTTTTTATTTGTCGTAGATATTTCTTTTTTAAGAACAGTATAGGCAACTTTTTTTGCTCCTTCAATAATACGAACTGGTTCAGTATGCCCGTCTGATTCTGCTTTCTGTAGTAGTGATTTACGAACTTGTTTTAACTCATCTAAGTTCTTTTCAAACTGTTGAGCATTTAATGATTTTGATTTAACTAGAGCTTCTGCAGCGCCAGATAAGTAAGAAGCTCCTAATAAGTTCTCTAATTTTTTTGAAAATAAGTTCATTCCTTCTATTATAAATTAACAAAAAAATTAAAACCATTTTTTCATAATCGATAAAGTATAAAATGGAAGAGCTCTACAACTTTACGAATACGCTTTCAAACTTTACAACTATTTCAGAGAATATTGGAATGAAAAATCTAAGAACACTGCTTAAGTTTGAACAGTTCTTAAGTAAGATTCTTGAACTAGAGTGTAAGTTTCAGATGGAAAATAATGTTCGTTCTTTAATTGAACTTGATGATATTACTACTGAAGTTATAGCGAAGTTAGAAGTAATTGAGTATGATAATGGGGAACTATTTAATAGACTTAAGATGCACTTTCCACACTTACATAATGAAGTAGAGCATGGTTATATTAATAGTATTATTGAAAGTTACTGTTACGTCTTATATACGATAAGATGTTTAGTTGCTAAAAATGTTTCTGATAATAGTTCTTATCTAATGAAAGATCTCTATGAATTTACAAATCTTATTGCTAATGACTTATTGAAAGAGTTTACTCCTTATCGGTATATGACAGATGAAGAAGAGTTAGGAGAGATGATGATGAATGTAAAAATGTAAGAAGTTATAATTCTATAAAATTGATAAGCACCATTTTTTATAATCAATATAAGATGGTATTTGTATTATATAAGATAAACAGTGATAATAGTATAATATTAACAGGTGTTTATGAGAATGAGTATGATGCGATTGAACTAAAGAACTTATATAATGATGAACAGTTTAAGATTGCAGATCTTCCTTTATGGAAGAGAGAAATAGAGAGAAAACCGTTTATCTATATTGAAGAAGATAATGATATAAATGAATCGGATCTAGAAGATAATAAAGATGAACCTATTGTAGATGATACATACATGACTATACGTGTAAATTTATTCCTTATAATCTTATGTATAATATACGCCTATTTACTATAATCCATAGATAGCTTGTAACTTCTTGTAGTGATTAGTCCAGCTCTCCCATGGTAAGATAGTTAATCCATTATGTTGTATATGTAATTTAATATGTTTATCTAGTTCTTTCATATTATATTTTAAATTAATATTCTTATAATTCTTTTCTAAAGAAGTAAATGGGAAAATCTCTTTCTTATTATCACGATTAACTTCGTTATGAAGAGCCCAGAAAAAATTACGGGTCCATTTATTATAATTTTCATACGCCATTTTTTTTAGCATATCAGGAGGATGATATGATAACCAGTTCTTATAGTGTTCTTTACAAGTTGGACAAGGTATAATTTTTTCTGTTAGTTTTAGCAACTGTATTAAAGATTGAGATTCTTCTCCTTGATTCATACCTTTTCCAGCATGCTCTGCAATACCGTGTAAAAGATTCCACATTATAGGGCCCCATACTTCATTATCAGGGGCATTTGCTAAAGGTATATTACAAGCACATGGCATCGTAATCTAAATTTTATATACTAATTACTATACTTCTTATTACGCAACCAGACTTGACTAACCCATTTTAGATCAGAAGCATTTTCTGCCGTATGAAGAACTTTATGATCTATTGTTCCGTCCATTTTTGCTGGGAAGAAGACTAGAGCAGAACCTTCTTTTGGTTGAACTCGTAAATTCAGTTCATTAAAGAATGTAGCACCTCCACTTTGAACATTATTCAAGTATATTAGAACTGTTCCAACTCTCTGTCCATCATTACCAAGTTTATCTAGAGCATCAAGATGTGATTGATAAAACTGGCCAGTTATATATCTTGCTACTTGTATTGGTTCTTGAAAGTTTTGGCTAACATTTGTTAAACGATTTACTCTTGAAACTAACCATTTAATATCGTATCCATGATAACAAGATTCGCTTGTTCTTGAAGGATGTGTAACACCTTGTCCTGTAACAGTATCAACTACAAGTGATTTTCTTACTCTTTTATCAGAGATACTTATAATATATTTGCACTCACTTGGTGATAAAAAATTATCAATAATATAAATTGGAGGATTTAAGTGTATAAGTTTCTTATTTGGAAATTGATTTAATTCTAGGTATCCTTTTGAGCTTGTTTTCATCTATTTAAAATAATAAAATATAGATCTAATCTTTACACGCGTATCCATTCTTCAGGGAATAGGTCGGGATTCTTATCTTCAAACCACTTAGTTGGGTAGTAAACAGAATTTGATTTTAAACCTGTTCCAAGATAAGCCCCCATCCAAGAAAATGTGCTATTGGCAATAATAGCACCATCTTTAATTTCACACATAAGTGCTAAAACATTCACAGGATCAGACTCCTCTATATATATTGGACTTATCTCTTTAAAGAAGTCTTGAGATACACACCAATCTATATCATCTGATATTAGAAAGATCTTATATAAAGTTTTAGAACTTATTAACTTATTATATGCACTCCTATAGTAATCTTCATCTTGAAGATGATGTATATTTGATAAACCAACATAATCACCACGACGAACATGAATGAATCCAGAACCAGATTGAATATTATACTTAATTTTCATTATCTTACGTTGTTCAGATAAACTATCTAAAATAATCTCTCTGAACTTTGGGAGAACTGGTTCAAGAACAGAGTAGTTCTGAAAATAACCGTATAAGTATATGATGGGATACTTCCATCCTTTAGGATTCCAAGGAGCGAAAGAATCTGATTGATAGAGTGTTACGTGTGATGGAAGATCACCGTCCCACTTAGTTCCTACTTTGAATAAGATATCTCTATAATCTTGATTATCGTGATCATTGCTATGTGGTTTGCATAGTAGTAGAGAACTATCCATTATATATGATTGTAGTAATCCTGCTGCGTATTGAAACATCTGATTTCCCATCCCACCCATGAGATTTACAAAAACGTATCCTTCCGTCATCTAATTTAATTTCTAGATATTCTTTAGATTCTTCAGATGTTAACTCTTCTTTCTACACAAACATATTTTACGTTAGAAAAGTTAGGTTATATTACACTAATTCAACTCTGGTGGATATCGGTTTGGGGGATATCATATCTTCTTATTGAATACTTATCAAATAGATCAAAAAAGATAGAACTACTTATCTATTCCGCTCTACTAATTTTTACACTAAGTATAATTATAAGTAAGCCAGATTTGACCAAACACTTATAATTTAATGAATATAATCAAGATACTCTTCAGATACTACTGTAAAAAGATGAGGAATATGTGCTGTTAGAGTAACTTCAATCTTCCACATCGGGTTAGGAAATTTTACATTACCGATTGTCGCACGTGCTGGAGCACATCCAGTAGGAATCCACTCGTCAAACGCTCGATTCATCTCTTCATAACTCGTTTCATCGGTTAAATATATAGTCATACTTATTATGTGCTTATTTGATGAAGAAACAGATTCTAAAAGTGAACTAATAGTTGAAAGCACTTCTTTAGTCTGTTCGTATACTGAAGCATCTTTTGAAGGCACCACACCAGATAAGTATGCTATACGTTCATGAATAACAATATCGCTATAACGATTTGTTCCACCAATACGTTTAATTGACATTATATAGGTATAATTAAGTATCTGTTTATGTTCCTACAAACGCTCTAGTGCTTAAATAAGGTCTCATTGGATTTTCAACAACTTTTTCTTCATGGGGCGGTGTAGTTTCTTCTATATCGATTGAAGCAACTAACTTCTTACCACAACAGTTACTTCTTATTCTTTTATGATTAATCGCATGATATAATCTGTATAGTATTAAGACAGATATAACAAGTGTTGATGATATTCCTGCGGTAGTTAGAATATCACTATTCATCTAATTTAGACGGCGAAGTAAAATAGGTATTGATAAGAGTATTATATATCGGAAAGTATTTTTAAAGTCTTGAGAGTATAGTAGTTCTAATAGTAACCAGATATAAATTAATGGTTGTAAACGTTTAGGAATAAAGTAGATAACAAACATTAAGA
>Ga0114968_10004639_pt1 | contig 10221 bp, 13 predicted proteins | sample M_130807_EF_Meta_FD_87020 | JGI IMG/M metagenome (GOLD analysis project Ga0114968, IMG submission 87020) | Freshwater microbial communities from Lake Montjoie, Canada to study carbon cycling - M_130807_EF_MetaG | ecosystem: Environmental > Aquatic > Freshwater > Lake | place: Lake Montjoie... | reverse complement strand
TGAAGACTCTTCAGATGGTTTTTGTTTAGTATCTTCTTTTGAAGACTCTTCAGATGGTTTTTGTTTATTGTTTTCTTTTGAAACACTTATTAAGGATTCTAAATTTTTTTGTATTTCTTGTAAATCTGTATGTAATACTTTTAAAGAATTTTGCTGATTTTCATCTGCTGTTTTTTCTTCTAGAGTATAATAAAGATCTTTATTTTTTGTATTTGGGGTTATTTCTGTGTTTTTAGATAAAAATGGAATACCTTGCGTATATTTTGAAAGATTATTGAACGCTTTAATTCCTTTAGATTGTACATATGCTAATAAAGAAAATACAGATTTATTTACTGGTTTTGAAACAGTATCTAAAAATTTTTTGTTTGTTGGATCTGTTATTGGTGCAGATTCATTTGAAATTTTTGGTAAATTTATCATTTATTTTTTCTTAATGTTTCTTTATCTTTCATGTGCTTGATTATCATCGACTGATATACTATGCGTTCCCAAGGAATCATATTTTCAATCTCACTCATGGAAAATTTATGTTCTTCCACCATTAAAAAATTTGTATAATAAAAAGACTTCAAATTTTCACCCGAAAAACTTAATCTAAAAAATCCATAAACTCATCTAACCTCACTTTCACTTCTTTCTTTGAGTGAGGAGAAATGACTGTTTGTTCAAATACTAATTTTGGAAATGATTCATAAAAATTATTTATTTTTTCAAATGCTTCTTGTGGCATAGATTCTAAAAATTCTTGTAATTCTTTTTCGCTAAAATCTTTTGGATTGTATGTTGTATTTTCATCATATATCGTTTCTATACAATTCATAATAATTTTAAATGTTCTTGCTATTGGATTTTCTTCATTAATGAGAGTTTGCATTAATAAAAATGTTGGATATTTCATTATCATACCAATTTTATTTGTAATTTTTATATCATTATTTAAATCTTGTGTTTTTATTATTTTTAAATTTGATATATTCAATGATACATCAAATAATTTATTTGTTTCTGGACAAGTTACCCTTACATCTATAGTCTCACCTAAAGATTTTTCTCTGATTTTTAAGAAAAGATATTCAACATCAAAAGATGCAATATCCTTTATATCAACAGATTCAGTGAGAATACAATTTTCTAAAATTTGATAAATTGCATCTATTATTTGTTTTTTATCTTCAGTCTCTAATGCTAATAATAAAATTTTTTCTTCTTTAACTAAAAAAGGTCTATATTTTATTTTTTTATCATTAGATATTAAAGATAATTCGTATGTTGGTGTTTCTACTTTTGGTAATGGCATAATTTAATTCCTCATTATTTGATTTCAAATTCTTCAAACACAAATGTTACTTGTACCTTCGTATATGTATCTCTCTCGTCATATGAATATTGGTTTGGTTTTACAGAAACTGGATATATTTTATAAAAATATATTTTATGAGAAACTGAAAAATCTAAATCATATGCTGTGAATACTGCTTCCCCTAAACAATCATTATAATATGAAATTTCATATTTTCTTGTAACTGGATTTTTGCTAACAATTAAATTTAGCCATTTTTCAAAATATGGAAGAACAGTTGCTTTTTTATTTAATAATGATTCTCTTATTGTTACTTGAAATGAATTTGTATCGTAATTTTTTGCATAAGGTATCATTATATTTGGTTTATTGTCAATCTGATATTGAATAGAAGTGATGCCATTATTTGGCAATTCTATAGATTCACAGTTCATACTATCTAATGCTTCGCCGGAGGGATTTATAATATCAACACTAAATCTATTATTTCTTTGGGGAATAATACTGTTGCTATTAATAAAATTACTTATATTTCCAATATTTGACATTTATTTAAATAAATCCTTTTCTGTTAATATTTTAAATTCCCATTTTTTATCTTTTGCGTATTCGATTGCTGAGCTCCATTTTGATTTATTTTTTTCCCATTCGTATATTTCTCTTAAATATTTTTTTGTTGCTTTTCTGCGAATAGGTTGAACTGTCTGTTCATATGGTTTGATTTCAATCAAATAAGTTTTTATTTCATTATTTTTTTCTTTTAATTGTATGACAAAGTCTACATAATATTTATGCATTTTTTTATCAATATGAAAATAATATGGTATTGCAATTTCTTCTGATGACCACTTTAAGATACTTTCAGTTTTATCACAAAATAACATAAATTTTCTTTCCCAGAGGGATCTATAAATAATATTTCTATAGTCTCCTATATATTTATGGGGATTAATTGGAATATATCTTCCTTTATATGACATATCAAATATTTAGGGAAAAACTTAATGGCAGTACCAAAAATCAATATAATCAGCATTAGTAAAGGGCAAAAACCAAACGATTTATTAAACTCTGGTCATGCCAGAATTGAAGTTTATGCAAATGCTAGAGATCTATCACTAACAGAAACTTGGATATTACCTTTACCAAAGGGGTTTAATGAAAATTTTGAAAATAATTGGAAAGCGGTGGACTTAAATCCATTAGAACATGCCGTAAGAAGTGGCAGTCTGGGTGGTGCTATGCGTGGGGGTATTGATTATGCAAAAACCAAAGTCATGGAACGAGTTTTTGAAAGTAACCCAGATCAAGGTAAGCAACTAAGTGCTTCTATAGATAATGTTGGTAGTTTGGTTCTTGGTTTATCTGGTAATCCCTATACAGAATTAATGTATAAAAGTCCAAAGTTGAGACAATTACAATATACTTGGTCAATTACTCCAATATCTGCACAAGAAGGTGGATATGTAAAAGAATTTGTTGCAAATATAAGAAGATATATCTATCCAGAATTATGGCCGGGTGGCTATTTTAGATACCCTGGAGTTTTTAAAATAAGTCTTATTGGTGGTAATGGTAATATTTTATCAAATACTAATTATGCATCATGTCCATCTTTTCAAGTAAATTATGATACCGAAGGATCGCCATATATACATTCGGATGGAAATCCAGTGACAACAACTATCACAATGGTTACACAAGAAGTTTCTCTCTTAGATAGAGGAGAAATTGGAGTCCTTTATGATGGCAATTCATCTGTTTCTCAAGGCATATGGAGGAGATTGACATAATGGGATTCATAAATTACCCCAAAATAACATATAATAATGTTGATGTCTCAAATATTTTATTTAATATCAACATAATTGATAAAGAAAATACTCCAGAATTATTTTTACAATATTATGTAAAAGACGAAGATACACCAGAATCAGTATCATATAAAATATATGAAGATCCAACATATTCTTGGCTAATATTGAGTTTAAATAATATGTACAATAAGGAATATGATTGGCCTATGTCTTCAAATAAATTTGAAACATTTTTAGAAAACAAATACACACATACTTCATTATATTTTTCTGAATTAAATATAGATTTTTCTTTTGGTGATATTACAAAAATTAAAAGCGGAACAATTAATTATTATATCAAATCATATGATAGAACTTTAAATGTTATAAATTTAACAGAATTAGTATCTAGTACAGCAATCAATACAACAAATAATATAATTTTATATTCTGGCGACACAATAATAAAAACATTGAAACCAAAAAGAGTTGTATATGAAGGCAAACAAAGTTTACATCACTTTGAAAACAAGGGTAAATATGTAAATGCTAGATCAAGAATAAATAATTATTTAAATGGAAATGAAGATTATGTTGTTACTAATTTTGATTATGAATATTCATTAAATGAGTCTAAAAGATATTTAAAAATATTAGATCCAAGACTCTTACAAAGATATGATAGTGAGTTTAAAAAAATATTAAAACAAGTTGAAAATAATAAAGAACGAATAGAAAATGAATGAATTTGTAAATCCTGGAATATTTGGTCCAATAATATTAACAACTGCTTCTGGTTTCACAACCGAAATAACAGAATTAGTTTATGAACTAAATTTATATGAAAGTATTTTTAAAAATACTTTAGAATGTGATATAACTATTCAAGATACAGCAACAACTAGATTAGTCCAAAAAGGATTAATTGCTGCAAAAGATAAAATTAAATTTATTTTTGCTGGTAAAAAAGAAAATGGATCAGCAGAAGAACCAATTTCATTAACAATGAAAGTTTATAAATTAGAACCAGGTTCTCCTATAGGACAAGTATCACAAAGATTAAAATTATATCTAGTGTCTGATACATTTTTTAAAAATAAAACAAAAGATATATCTAGAAGTTATGAAGGCAAAATAACAAAAACAATAAAAAATATTGTGACTGATGATTTACAGATTAAAAATATTAAAATAGAAACTGCTACACAAGAATCTAAAGGCATCTATCCTTATCGAAGTCCATTAGAAATAATAAACATGTTATTGGGCAGAATTTCGCCATCAAAAAATCCATACGATTATAATTATATTTTTTATGAAACCGTAGATGATGAATTTAAACTTGCAAGTATAGGCACAATGATGAAACAACAACCAAAAGTTGGAAATAATTCAACAAACGGTTTTGTTATAACTATGCCTAATTATAAATTAACAAAAACAGATCTAAAACGAACATGTCTTTCACATAAATCTTTACCATTTTCTATGATTGAAAATGCATCCAATGGTATGTGGAATTCTAATCATTTAGAATTTGATTTAAATAAAAAAACATATAAAGAACATTCATTTTGCTATAATAATTATTTTAATAAACAAACACATTTATCAAATAATAAAATAGTCTCAGATCAAAAAGAATTACAAGATATAATAAATAATACCTTTGTGAGCAGATATACACATCGAAATAGTTATTTGTTTGATTGTGATGAACAGATTGATAAAAAAACTAGAACAGATGGTAGTGATGATTGGTTATTAAAAAGAATGTCGTGCATGGAACAATTAAATCAAATAAAATTAATATTTTCCGCTCCAGGAAATTCTACATTAAGAGCAGGAGATGTTATTTATTTTGGAAGACCGATTGAACAATATTTATCTAAAGATAATCCTAAAAAAGATATATTTTATAATGGTAAATTTTTAATTACTACAATTAAACATGTACTAAAACATAATACAGAAGATGCTGGATTCACTTATACAGTAACTATTATGTGCATGAAAGATAGTGTAGGAGATGAATAATGTCTGAAAGATCAGAAAGAGGTACATTTTTTTGGTTTATTGGTGTTGTAGAAACAAGACCGGAAGAAGATCCTAAAAATTTAGGAAGAGTTCAAGTTAGAGTTTTGGATTATCATAGCCCATTTAAAAAAGATATTAAGACAAAAAATTTACCTTGGGCCCCTATTATTATGCCACCAACATCGGCATCAAATAGTGGCATAGGACAAACACCATTTGGTCTAGTTGAAGGTTCTTGGGTTTTTGGTTTCTTTTTAGATGGAAAATATGCACAACAACCTGTAGTAATTGGTTCTTTTAATGGCATTGAACCAGAATTAAAAGATCAAAATAGTGGAGTGGATCTTAAAGCAGAAGGTGGCTGTTCAGTATATCAAAAAAATGCAGGCGATGGATTTAGAGATGGTAGAACTGAAGAACAAAGAAAATTACATCCAAAAATACCAAAAAATCATAAATTTCCTGATGGCAAAGAAAATGAAGGCAATGATCAGGGTGCCAGTTTTGATGATGAGGTGCAAACAAAATATCCCAGAGAGCAATTTATAAATTGTCCAGATGTGAATCCAATAGCATTGGGTAATATAAAAAAATATATTGATAAGTTATATGGATTAAAGTTTAAATCAAGAACTAAAGGTGGAATTGTTGATGACGGCTTTTGTATTGCAGAAATTGGTATGGAGGATTTTGAATCTGGTATTATAAATCAAGAAGGTGTGAGTAAATTTAATAAAAAATTTAATATAAGCCCAATAACAACAACTGCATATAAAACAAAAATTAAAAATTATAAACCATTTACAGAAACGCCAGAAGCTTTGAACGATGCTGCAGAAATAATTTATGATAAAACGGCAATAAAAGATGGTGAAGAAATATACAAAACAGATTCTTATATAAGAAATAAAGATCTAAAAGAAATAAAAGATGAAAAATGTAAATAAGGTTAAACGATAAATGGCTGATAAGAAAAAAAATAAAATAGGGCCCGGACCAACCTTTGGTACTACTCCGCCAACATCTTCAGATGAACTTCCTGCCCCTTCAGGTAAGCCATCAGAACTTTGTAAACCAACACAAGATTCTAATGATAATTTTTTGAAAAAACAAAATAGACAACAAACAAAAGGAAAAACAAGAAAAACACCAGTAACCCCAATAAAGGCTACTCCCAAAAAAACTACAAAAAGTAGCACTTCACAAACTACTAAAACACCACCAGCAAAAATACAAAAAGGAAAATCAGTTTCTTCTGCAACACAACCCCAAGAAACTAAAGGTGGTAATAAACCAAATAATTTAAACAATAATAAAAAAAATTCTGGAGGAGCTTCTCCGGGATTATCGCAAAACAATAGTTCTCATGGCGAATCACAAGAACCAAATAGTTCGGGTTGTTGCAACAATTGTGCTGAGTTAAAAAAAATATTATTTAACAAGGTAACAGAAACTGAATCTGGTCATATTACAGAAACTGATGATACACCCGGAGGAGAACGATTGCATGTTATGCATCGTTCTGGAACTAACTTTGAAATTTTACCAAGAGGCTCCTTTACAGGAACAGTTGTTACAGATGGTTGGTTGAGTTTTTATAGAGATCTATGGATACACGTTGATGGATTTACAAATTTAACTTTTGATAAAGGTGTAAAGGTTATAGTAAATCAAGATAAAATAGAAAATTCAAAAGATAAAAATGTAAACCTTGATATTAAAGTTATGGGTAAGGCAAATGTAAATTTACACATTCAGGGTGGAAATTTAAATATTAAAATAGATAATGGTGATGTTAATTTAAATATGGTAGATGGAGATATTAATATTAAACAAAATAATGGTAATTATAATCATTATGTAAATGGTGATTATAATTTAGAAGTAACAGGAGACATGCATACTGTTATAGGTGGTGACAGATTGGAAGAAGTTCAAGGATTTAAAGAAGATTTTGTTTATACAGGTTCTTATACATTAGACACAAAGGACGGAATACGCCATATAAGTGAGGGTGATATAGAAATTCAAACAGATACAAATTATAAAGCAACTATAAAACAAAATTATTTACTAAAAATATATGAAAATAAAGAAATCTATATCGGAAAGAAAAAATCTGAATGGATAGATGGTAAAACAACAATAAAATCTAAAGAACATGCTCATTATTCAGAAGGAAATTATAATATTACTTCAAATGCTACCCAAAATTATTATGCATCAGGTATTGTGAGAATATATGGAAATACAAATGTTGATATAAATGGAACTCTTCCAGCATTGGCTAGCAGTACTCCAGAAAATATACCCAAAGAGCAAGATATTATAGAATATAATCAATATGAATATATTGAAAATTCGTTTAGAACAGAATCTAGAGAAAGGGATAATTGATGCCTGGAATCGCAAGAGTAGGAATTGATAATGTGAACGGTGGTGAATTTTTAAACGGAAATTCGACTGTTTTATGTAATGGTAAACCGATTGCAACTTTAGAATCTAGAATTTCTGCCCACTCTTGCTGTGGTACTGGGTGTATTGAACACTGTGCCGCAACAATGGTAAGTGCATCAAAAACTGTTATGGTTGGTGGAATTCCTGTATGTAGAGCGGGGGATGTTGCGTCATGTGGGGACGTTGCTACAGGCTCCAGTAATGTACTTTGCGGTTAAATTTTTATTATAAATAATTAATATATTTAATAAATTGGGATTTTTTATGGCCATATCAAATACAATAGTCGAAACATCATTTACTATAGGAACATATGTTTTTTCTTTTTTAATGGGTGGTGTGGTATTATTATCTTCAAATTTTAAAAAATGGTTTAATAATAGAAAAAATATTACATTAAGTGAAAATGTATTTTTAAGAATACATTCTCAGTTGGACGAATTATTGACAGAAATGAGAATAAAATTAAACTGTAATAGAACTGGTATATGTCGTTTCCATAATGGTGGTTATTTTTTTGATGGTATTTCTATAATAAAATCAACAACAACCCATGAATCTTGTTCATTGGGAACGGTTAGTACAATAGAAAATGGTCAATCTATATTGCTTACACGTTTTATTGATAAAATGGAATTATTACAAAAAAATTCTGCACTTATCCATTATACTTCAAATTTAAAAAATGGAAATTATAAAGCATTTCTTGAATCAAAAAATGTTTTAGGATTTGTATTGTATCCTTTGTTTAGCGATAAAGGTACTAAAATTGGTCATATTTATTGCGATTGGAATGATTATGATGAATTAGATGAATTAGATATTTCGTATATTGAGAGTATGGTAACATACTATGCTAGAATTATAAATTCATTAATATTAACAGAAAATGAACAACAAATTAAACATAACTGATCTTGATTTAAATTTTACAAAACATCCATTAACAAAGGATGTTAGTATAAAATTGGGGCAAGATGCAATAAAACAATCATTAAAAAATATTATTTTAATGAATTTATTAGAAAAACCATTTAATATTGGATTAAATTTAAATTTAAGAGATTACCTGTTTGAAAATTTTGATATATTCTACATGATTCAAATTAAACAAGAAATATTAAAAATAATAACAAAATACGAATCAAGAGTGATAATAAATAACATAGATGTGAATTTTGATGAAAAAACTCAAGGATTATTTGTATCTATAGATTATACGATAATTGGAGAAGAGCAAAATACACAATCATTAACCATTAACTTAGAGAGAAGCAGATGAAAAAAGAAATTTCTAGTGTAGATTTTAGTTCAATAAAACAAAATTTAATTAATTTTTTAAAAACACAAACTAAGTTTTCTGGTTATAATTTTGAAGGTTCTTCTTTAAATATTTTAATGGATATTTTGGCATATAACACATATTATCAAATGTTTTATAATAATATGGTTTTTAGTGAAATGTTTTTAGATAGTGCAACAAAAAGATCTTCTGTTGTTTCTATTGCAAAAATGTTAGGCTATAGACCAAGATCAGCAAAATCTGCAACATGTGTTGTAGAAACAACATGTTTACCTGCAAATTTGCCGATAACTGGATTAGTACCAAAATATACAAAATATAAAGCATCCATAGAAGGAAAAGAAGTTACATTTACTTTATTAGATAATATTAGTCTCATTCCTTCTGAATTTACAACAACAGGTTCTATTGTTAGATATTCTACTGGTCCAGTGGAAATAAAACAAGGAGAAAATCAAGAATTAAGTTTTATCTATGATTCAGCAAATCCATTTCAAAAATTTGTATTAAATTTTGATAATATTGATGTTTCTACACTAGAAGTAAAAATTCAACAAAGTGAATATGATACGACTGGTAGTGATGATATTTGGGAAGAAGCAACAGATATTACTCAAATAACAGGAGAAAGTAATTCCTTTTTCTTAGAAGAAAATACAGATGGTTATTATCAATTATATTTTGGTGATGGAGTTCTTGGTAAATTATTAACAGATGGTAATAAAATTACAGTTAATTTTTTAATCACAGATCCAACAGTATCAAATGGTATTGGTGAAGTAAATAGCACAACAACCTTTACTGTAACTAACAATATTGATGGCAATTTAAATTTAGCGTGTAAAGTGCTGATTCCTTCATATGGTGGGGAAGTCAAGGAAACAAAAAATTCTATCAAACTTAATGCAACAAAATCGTTTACTTCTCAAGAAAGAGCAGTAACTTTAAATGATTATAAAAATATAATTACAAAAGATTTTCCAAATATAAAATCGGTAGCCGTTTGGGGGGGAGAAGAAAACAACCCACCTCGCTATGGTTATGTGTATATTTCATTAAAACCAGTAAATGATACATTTTTATCCATAGAAGAAAAACAAACTATTGAAAACTATTTAATAGGAAATAGATGTGTTGCAGGAATAACTCCTAAAATTATAGATCCAGAAGTTTTATATTTATTATTAGACTTTAATATTATTTTAGAATCAAAATATATTAAAACATCTATCACAAATATACAGGATAGAATAAGAAGATCTGTATTCTCTTTTAATGTAAACACTTAAGGAATATTTGATCTTTATTTTTATTTTAATGTA
>Ga0114968_10004635_pt1 | contig 10225 bp, 11 predicted proteins | sample M_130807_EF_Meta_FD_87020 | JGI IMG/M metagenome (GOLD analysis project Ga0114968, IMG submission 87020) | Freshwater microbial communities from Lake Montjoie, Canada to study carbon cycling - M_130807_EF_MetaG | ecosystem: Environmental > Aquatic > Freshwater > Lake | place: Lake Montjoie... | reverse complement strand
TGCTGAGGAATGCGCGATTTGCATGGAGGAGAAGATTGTTGTTGGGTTGTCCTGTCATCCGTCGCATAAGCTGTGTTTGGCGTGTTGGGACAAGACGATTGAAAGCAAGCGGTTTCCTTCATGTTGCCCGCTTTGCAGGGCTACTATTGGGGCTTGGAAGGTTAATTGGGGGAGGTAGGGATATACTCTTTCCACCATTTTAAAATGTTTGTTTTCTGTTTATTATCATCGCATATGTACCATTTTTTGTAGAAAGCATCAAATCTTCCCCCATACGCTTTCACCTTATCTTTATCAGAATAGGGAACTTCCAAATGAATTTTATTCCCCCATTTTAAATCACACAGTTTACATAAGTCCTTCTTAATGTTAGTATGCATTAGCCATCTTGGAGACATGTACTTACAGCGAATGCAAGACACTGACTTACAATTATCACACGTCTTGTCGCGCATGCATTCAACCACTACTTCACCTGTGCTATTATTGACTTCATTAATAAATTCATGTGCATCTATTTCAAACCATGGTTCAGGGCGGGCGTCACTGGCTGTTTTATGCGTGTTTAAAATTTCAAACAGGCATACTATTTCGTTATTGTCTAAGTAAGCGACGTCGGCTATTTTCAGCCCGTTATGATTAAATCGATGCTCAATCTTTATAACTGATGTATCAGAAATAATTGGTATCTCATATTCATCAGAGTCTTCTGGGCAATCTCCAGATGTGCAATGCCAGTATATAACTAGTTGCCTTTTTGAGTCCAACACCTTTTTAAGAAGCATCTTTGCATCCTTATGTATCTGCGCTTCTGAAGGTTTATCATAATAAGAACAAGGATTATCGCTTTTAGCATGTGCAAAATGATGTACGCGTTTAGCGCCTTTTTTGAGAACTAGGTCTTTGTCACAGTCAGGACAGACGTATTTATCAGCTTTCGTTGCTATTCCTGGATAGATATATTCACGGGTTATCTTATTAAGAGCGCCCAATGGCGGAATACTGCACATATGTAAAAATTAAGGGTTATTTTATATTTAAATTAGCTATCAAATTTTTCATTTATATATATTATATTTTCCTACTTAATGCTTAAAGTTATTTTATAATATCATGGTATATGCCTACATATATTAATAGAACTATTGAAGATGTTAACTTGAGTTATAGATGTTCATTTTGTTCAGGAAGATATAAATCAAAATCTGGTGTCAAAAATCATATGAAAAGATGTGATGATAATGATGAGCAAGGCGAAGAATTATCAAATATTATGCTATATGATAACGCTTCAGCTGAAGATATGATAATTTCACAAGATGTAGTTTTAAGACTTACTACGGAACTAATTCAAAATAATGAACTAAATAATATTCAAACGTTAAGCCCTGAAGAAATAAGGGAGCATATAAGACAAAGAATAAAAAATATAATGCTAACGGAGCTGGGCAGTGATTATTATGAGGAATGCGACGTTTATCTTATGTATGAGTTCTTTTTTGGTTTAACTGAAGAAGACAAAAATAACAGAGCTAAAGAAGCGGCTACAAGAATGAGAAATAAATTCTTCATTTGATTATCTAATCAACTATATTATTAGGTTCCTCATCTGCGTATTTTATATTTCCCATTGGAGTTCCTCTGACTACTAAATTATCCCACATTATAGCTCCAACAGGGTTAGTATTTGGGTCTGGAAATGCTTTTGCGCCTGGACAAAATGATAAATCGTTCATAAGTTTCTCTGCATTTTCGTTAGCGATTGTTCTATATGTTATTTTATACGTATAACCATTATTTATATAATATGTAATCTTACATATTATATAATTTATGAACTGTGAAGCTTCAGACCTTGAATCCTCCGTAATAGTGTCCACATCAGCTATTACATCATAATACATTTCACCAGCTTTATTAGCCGGCGCCATTATAAAACTTTGGGCTATCGGTAATATTCCCTTAGTTTTGAAATACCCAAAGATTTTGTCTATATAATCATTCAAATCATGTGCTTGATTATTGGGCGTTATTTTTAGTCTTAAATACATATTTATCTATGGAACGAACTTTATACCATATTCAAATTTTAGAAGTTAAGTAAATGCGTATTAAGTACCACTTAAACTGAATTTTCACACTATACTATAGTATTATGGCTTCAGATGTTAGCGGCGTTTTTGTACCTATTGAAAGCAAGCGGTTTCCTTCATGTTGCCCGCTTTGCAGGGCTACTATTGGGGCTTGGAAGGTTAATTGGGGGAGGTAGGGCTTAAATATAGTATAAATATATCATATAATATATAATGTCGCGGCGGTTATGTAATCAGAATTTTAGAACTCAATATTGTTGGTGTAAAAACAAAGAATATTTCATTGAAACATATATTAATAATCAACACAATTTAGTAAATGTTCCAATATATTGCAACAACAAACATGAGTTAGTTTTGGCTAATGGGAAGATTAGGAAACCTTATTTCAGACATAATAATCCAGAAGATACCGGCGGCAATCCTATGACTGCGTGGCATGCTGAATGGCAAGGGCATTTTCTCAGGACGGAAGTTCCTTATAATCGTAAAAATTCAAATCAAATTAAGAGCCGCATCGCGGACGTTGACCTTGTAGAAACAAATAGAATTTTGGAACTTCAGCATAGCCCTATCACTAAAGAAGAAGTTGATGAAAGAAAGAATGATTATACAACTGTATATAATAAGCAGGTAGTTTGGGTAATTCATGGTAATGGAGCTGTGAATGTAAAGAATTTTGAACAATCTGGAAGAGTCTATTTAGAGTTTAACTCAGATTTATGGAAGTATGAAAGCTTTATTGAATATGATTTTATCTATATAGATATTGACTCAAAAATCTATAAGGTCAATCCAAAGAAAGTCAAGAGTCATATGATTGATGTTGAATCTGGGAAAGATAAAGTCGACTTTATTAATTCCCTTAAAACTGGCGTAGAACTTTGGATGGATAAGGAACCTGAGCAGTGTAATTTATTTATTAGGCAACAAGGGGCTGGTAATGGTAAAACGTTTGGAATTATTCAGATGTTGGAATCGGATGAAGTTGCACACTATAATACTTTTATTTTTGTAACTAAACAACATGCTGCTAAAAGCGTTATGAAGGCTGAGCTAGAAAATCAGGTTGAAAATGGTCATCTAAAATACATTAACGAAATTACCATTGAGGACAAGCAGAACAAATTTATTATTGAATTTGCTAATGAAAAAACCGGTAAAGTTGCTAAGGTAATTATCGCCACCATCGATTCTTTAATGTATTCTATTGGTGACACAAATCACAATTTCTATGATAAGTTTCAAGGCATTATTGATTCTATTATTGATAACCACATTAACGCTGATAAAGCGGGTGTTATTAGATATGCCGGCGTTAATCCTAAACTTAATAAGGAGACGTTGTTATTTATTGATGAGGCACAAGATTTGACTATTAATTACGGTCAGGCTGTATTAAATATAATGAGGAATAAGTATTTGGATGCATATATTGTTGGCGATAAACTCCAAAGTATTTCACATGAAGAAAACGCATTTACATATTTGTATGATAATTATTTTCCTTCAATTAACGCGATTAAGCTTTCTCCAACAAATATATGCCGACGCTTTATTCACCCCAAACTTGTTAATTTTGTAAATGGAGTTATACCTTTTAAAAAATATAATTTACCTCCAGTCACCCCATACAAAGAATACGATGGCTCTGATGAAAACCCCCTTGTATTCTTTGAAGGCGAACAGTTATTTCAAGGTGCAGATGAAGATAAGTTTAACCAAGAATTAGATGAGATTATGATTCACTTTAGAAGTGAGGTAGAAACTAACAATAGAATGCCTAACGACTTTTTATTTGTAACGCCCTTCACGACAAATAACCCGCTTGTTGACGCCCTACAGGGGCGCATTGACACATTTTGGAAGGAACGTATTGCAAGCGACTCAGATGAATATTTCAGGTACGCCATTTTCCATAAATCAGAAGAAGGCGCATCTATTAATTTGGAGGAATCAAATAATTCTACCCGTATAGTTTCCATTCATTCTTCTAAAGGCGACGGACGCAATGTTGTGTTTATTATTGGATTTTCTGAGAACGCGTTAAAGCGCTTTAGCAGTCGTAGCGATACACTTATTTATAATTCACTCTTTCACGTAGCTATTACGCGAATGAAGCATAAAATGTATATTCAGTATTTTAACAATGGTGATAAGTTTGCTCAAAAATTAGGGCGCTTCTGCTTTAATCAAGCTGAATATACAACTATTAGACCTAATTTACATATATATAATAGCATTAAGTATAGTGACGTTGTTGGTGGCTGTTCCAAAATTAATTTTGAGAATTTCAGCGCTAAATTTATTGAGCCTGCCAATTTAGATAAATTGGAGGATGATAAGGGTGAAAGGAAAATCATTGATTCAGGCAATCATATCATACGTTACTCTTCTTTATTAATAACGCTTCTTATTGAAATCATAAACAAAGAAGGAAGTAAACAAGATGAACTAAAGCGTCAGATAAAAAAACTACTCTATATGATAGACGATTCAAATATTACGTCAGTAAATAACTGGAACGACTATAATTCAATTATTACACACCGTCAAATAGCAGTGATGAAAATTGCAGATAGAGGACGCGATTACGTTAATTATCATAAAATTATCATTGATAATATGCGCAATATTAAAATCAAACTGAGTAAGAAAGTCCTTGATTCTGATGCGTTACCAACGTTTTGCCCATTTGAATGCGTAATACTCCATCATATGTTAGAAATTAAAACAAGCGGTATATACACTGATACAAGCATTAGCGATATTTATGCTATAGTTGATGTATATAATGATTCGTATCAAAATGAAACTATAGGACATGAAAATTGTTTATGTAATAAGTACTTTCGCGGTTCAGCGCATAATAAAACTAATACATCTATTGACAAGATGAAGGCTTATTTACTACAGCACTTTGACAAAGTCAAATATATTGAAAATAGCATCCGTTCATTTCACGTCGATTATCCACATTTAAATTGGTTGTATAATCACGTCGTTAAATTTAATGGTTACAATAAGAATTATAAAATATGGCGCCATTTTCAGTTAATAGGTTACGATGAAAGTCAAGTAGTAATTGCGTACATTAAGCCGCAGTTTAATAAATTAAACTATAATGAAGTGTTAATGAGTAGCTTGTATGACGCATCTATGATTGCTAACGTTGAGCAGTTTACGGAGAAGGTAGATGTACAGATTAAGAGTGAAAATTACAATCGCTTTTATGGTAAGAAAATTGTTTCCTGTGTATTTACCCTTGATAGAAAGGAACCTTACTACATTTCTTGGTATGATGAAGGCATCAATTTAATTGATTTGAATAAGAATTTACTGCGTGAAACAATTTATAACTTTATGAAGAGCCATTTTTCATCAGAAAATAATGGAATTTACTATTTTTACAAGTACTGGCGATGCAACTGTCCAGAGGACCAGAAGAGTTCTAGCAACTTTGTTGCATTTCTACTTGATAAATACAATGATATTAAGAATAAAGGAGAAACGGATAAGAAGAAGTTTCCATCATACATTGATGAATTTTTGAACTTAATCAAGCTAAAGGTAGATATGTGCGACGATAAAAAGGAAAAGAAAAAAATACTTGCTGAGTTTGATAATAAAGAAGCATTTATGTTGGCACTTGATAAACGCTTGGATGAATCCATAAAACGTTATCTAGATATGCGCGACGATGAGAGCGATGATGACAGCGATTGATTAAATTCTATATAAAGAATTTATGGTATATAAAAATAATGGATTATTGCCTATACATTCGTCTAAAAATAACGCCAACCAATCAGGGATTTATTTCTGAAGAGACCAATCAAATTATATCTAGAGGCTTACAGAATACCTCTGATAATTTCTACTTTAGACTTGTTGAAAATGCAAACGGACTTAGGTACTATGATTGCGCTGCGCAAATTAGTGATAATGCTTTTATTTTATTCACTGATTGTAGACATTACCGCTGGCGGGTAGAAAATGAAATTATACTGCAACAAGATTTTTCTGCTACGATTAGAGCTAATAAGATTAATGAGATGCAATTCACAAAGCTTGTTGAACAGATTAATACTAATGCTGTTTAATATATATTATAAATGTGTGAAGATTTGCCCTAAGGCATTTTTAAACCACCAACCTTCCTAATTCCAATGAAACTTGATGTTATAATGCCCTAAACGCAACTTCAAAGCACAAATGCCACATACAAATAATAACCTGCCATTAGTTTCTGTATTGACACCGACTTATAACAGGCGGCGGTTTATACCCGCGCTTATTACATGTTTCAAACGACAAGATTATCCCATGGCTCACATTGAGTGGATTGTATTAGATGATGGCACAGATAAGGTCGGTGATTTGTTTGCCGATTCAGGGCTCAGCAATGTGCGATACTACAAGTCTGATTTGCGGCTTACTATTGGCGCAAAGCGCAACAAGTTGAATGACTTGGCGCAAGGCGCGATTCTTGTATGCATAGACGACGATGACTACTATCCACCGCAGCGCCTTTCGCATGCTGTTTGGAGCTTGATGAACAACCCTGATTATTTAGTTTGCGGCTCTTCTGAGCTCTACTTGTATTACAGCGACGACAAAACTATTTACAAGCTGGGTCCCTACGGTTCATCACATGCGACAAATGGGACGCTGGCTTATAGGCGCTCCTATACGAAAAATCACAGGCATGATGAATCTGTTGTGAAAGGGGAGGAGTCGTCTTTCTTGAATGGATTTACGGTGCCTATGCTGCAGCTTGACGCGCGCTTTACTCAGCTTCTTATGAGCCACGGGGAAAATACGTTTGATAAGCGGGTGTTGCGTAACGCGGTCAGTCCCATGGTTCAGTTAACTACGCTTGGCTTGGAGGATTTTATTGCGGATGCTGGATTGCGTCTGTTTTATGAGGCGGCTTAAGGGGTAGTTATATTTTTTTACATTTGCCTTAAACTAATAAAAACTTGATTCACGCATTTATTATAGAGGTATATTATATGAGTTTCTATGCTGTGGCTAAGGGGCGGCAAGTAGGTATATATACTACTTGGTCTGATTGTAAAATAAACACTGATGGATATCCTAAACCCGTTTTCAAAAAGTTTAGTACCAAAGAAGAAGCAGAAAAATTTATAACAGATAACTCTTCAAAAGTAGAGACGCCTAACTTATCTGTTGCAATAGCAAAATCTAAACCCGCCAAAAAAATAGATAAAATAGACGAATCGAATTTTGAAGCCGATTATTTCGTCTATACGGACGGGTCTTGTTCAAATAACGGCAAGGTGGACGCAATGGCTGGCATAGGCATTTACTTTGGCGAAAATGATACTAGAAATGTATCACAAAGAGTGCATGGAAAACAATCAAACAATACTGCCGAATTAGGTGCTATATTGCATTTATACGATATAATAGAAAAGGATATCAACGCCGGTAAGAAAATAGCTATTGTTTCTGACTCTGAATATGCCATACGTTGCGCCACCACTTACGGGCTGAAATGCGCTGATGAAGGTTGGAAAAAAGATATACCTAATAAGGACGTTGTAAAGAAAATATATGAGCTTTATAATGATAGACCAAATGTGAAATTTCTACACGTTATGGCACATACAGAGAAAAGCGACGTCCATTCCATCGGCAATGATGGCGCTGACAAATTGGCTAATAATGCAATAGGTTTAGATGAGTGTCCTTATAAAGATAAAAATACAAGGATTTATTTAGAGGTTCCTTTTATCAAAAAAGATATCGTCAAGGGACTGGACGGAAGATGGGATGTTTCTAAACGACTGTGGTACATCTTAAGCGATTCTAATAAGAAGGAGCAAGCATTAGCTCTTTTCAAACCGGCTATTAATATCTAAATCGTTGTTCTACTTGCGCTTTGCAGTAGCAGTTACACGCAGGTCGCGCGTGCCATCCGCCTTTGTGAATTGCGGCATTGTGAAGCGCTTGTCCTTTGTGCCTGAACCCTTTGTTAGCATTTTTCCCACCTTTCCACTGTAAAACAACGTCAATTAACACAGCCGTAAATCAAAATTGAAATGTCCTATAATCTATAAGTACATTTCAATATGTCTAATGTCATAGCCGTAAAATACTTGGTTTCGTCTAATACTAACTGGGATGATGACTCTGCGGCTTTAGCGAAACTGGCTGCGCTTGTTGGTACACATCTTAAAAATGGCTGGTGCGTTAAAGGTCCTGTTGTTCCCGTTTTGAGAGCGACGCGCTTACCCAAGTATATTCAGACGATGGTTAAGTATGGCTCTGCCGATGAGGTTGTTATAGATGTGGACCTGTTTACGCGCGTTGAGTTGCCTGCTAGTGAGGATGAGTGCTGAGTTTCAACGCTTTTTTTCAGAAAATTGAAAAATCGCGGCTTTATTTAGATTTATAAAAATGTCAAGTAATCAGGCACTAAAAGAGCTACATATGGAGCGCCTTCGTCGGCTTAATCAAGAGCAGATGCAGAAGCAGTCGCAGTCGCAGTCGCAGTCGCTGACGCAAGACAATGCTATAGTTGATGAGGCTTCTGCTCTTGCGGCGCAAGAGCAAGCGACTGTTTCTTCTTCTACTCTTGCTTCGCAAGAGAAAGAGCAAGAGCCAACTGTTCTTGAGTGCCCCGTCTGCTATAACGACGGCGCCGATTGCGGCATCGTCAGCCCAGCATGCGGACACAAGTTGTGCTTATCCTGCTACTCCACTATTCTTATTAGAGAGCCTAAAAAAGCCAAGTGTCCCTGCTGTCGCAAGCAGTATCTTGGTGCAGAGGCGCCACCCGTGTCAGAAGATGATTACAGTGATATGCCCCCGCTTGTTTCCGCTCTAGATATTATTCTGTCATCGAACCAGCTTAGACTCAATCAGCTTCTTGGCGCGGCGAATCTTCTAAACATTTCTGCTTACGCTCACAACCTAATCGACTATCATATTGATGAGGGCTTCGACATACCCATTGATTATCATATTGGTGCTTTGCAGCAGCAGCAGCAACAGCAACAGCAAGCTCCTCAGCAGCAGCACATGACTTAGTGAAAAAAGCCGCGTTTGTTTATTTGTATTTTTTGAGATTAGCTTACCGTAAGCCGGTGGATAAGAATGTTGATGCCCTTTTCGATGTACAGATGACTAATGCCCGTTGCTGTGTTCTCAGGTACATTTATGTCCGCCAGCATGGACTCAATGTCGCTCAAGTAACGCAGCTCCTTAATCTGCTCCTCCAGATACTCAGCGTGCTTTTCCTTCACAGCCTTGACTGCTGACGCATAGGTCGCATAGGCAGTCGCGTAAGACTCTCCGTTTTCAATAACGACATAAACAGGTTGCATTTTGTCCTGTTTTGACATTAGGTTTTTAATATTTATGATTTCAATTTTTATTTAAGCAAAGTCCGGATTCCAGGAACACGGCGACTCCAGAAATTCCCTGTGAAACCAATTATTTGGTTTGGTTTCCTTATAGTAGGCGTCACCAAAGTCAATTATGTACACAGCATCATCGTGCTCAATGAAATTATACGGCGTAATATCCACGTAGACAATACCCTCCATTTCATAAAGCGTCTTTACAATGTGATGGATTTTTGACCATAGATGTTGGGGCAGGTCAGTTTCCTGGTCACCATACATATCCGCCAAGCACATTTCGTTGACTTTTGTCATTGTAATTGTACAATCCGTTTCTGTGAAATTGACATCTGTGATTTGCGGGCAGAAGCCGTACTTACTTGCCACCTGCTGCAACTCTATTTCCAGTTGTGCTTCTTTGACACCGCGTTTCTCATTGAAGGTGATTGTTTTCTTAAACATTGTGATTGCCGCTACTTCTTTCGGGTCATGGCATTTTTTTTGAGAAAAAGTGAAAAAAATTGAAATGATGTTGGGACCCTTTCTTGATGTCAAGGGCAATATGAGCAAAGAACTCTAGCATTTAGTCGCCTGTGGGGCAGGCGACGTAAAATAACAGCCCCGTTTAAGAATGTCGCGCCTCATGCGACGGTAAATAAGTTGAGGTGCCTTAGCGAAGGTAGAGAACGGGTGACCTTTTTCCAGGTCGATTTACTTAAGACCGCCGCTCTTTTTGATTTTATGACTCATTTTTACCAG
>Ga0114968_10004634_pt1 | contig 10226 bp, 10 predicted proteins | sample M_130807_EF_Meta_FD_87020 | JGI IMG/M metagenome (GOLD analysis project Ga0114968, IMG submission 87020) | Freshwater microbial communities from Lake Montjoie, Canada to study carbon cycling - M_130807_EF_MetaG | ecosystem: Environmental > Aquatic > Freshwater > Lake | place: Lake Montjoie... | reverse complement strand
AGATGAAATTTTTCATGGTTTGAAGTTAATGAAAACCCTTGAATTATATAGTTTTATATCCTCCCACTATCAATCCATTCACCTCTATTTCATTCAGTAGATTTTTTAAAAATTCGATAAAACTAAAACAGGGCTAATTTCTGATATTTATTTTACTTTTATTATCAATGATAGTATTAAATTTTTATCTTAAATTTAAAATAAAAATTATGAAGCATTTCTTAATTACGACAGCTTTCCTAGCTTGCATTAATTGCTTAACGATTAACTGCTCATTTGGTCAAGTCAGTTCAACTACACCAGTTTCCTCAGTTGTGAATGATAAATATACCAAAGATGTAAGTACTGCAAACGCTATTGTTACAGCACTCTATGATGTAATATCTGGTGAATCTGGCGAATTGCGGGATTGGGAAAGGTTCAAATATCTTTTTGGGAAAGATGCTTTATTAATTCCAACTAATAAAAGTAACACAGGTGTATTCAGCTATAGAACTATGACTCCTGATGATTATATAACAATGTTTAGTACACGCGTGAAAACGGGTTTCTTTGAAAAAGAATTAAAATATGAGGTTAATTCATTTGGAACTGTTGCACATGTTTTTAGTACATACGAAACTCGGGAAACAAAAAAAGGGCCTATCACCAATAAAGGGATTAATAGTATACAGCTATTCTTTGATCAAAACAGATATTATATTGTGAATGTATTTTGGTGTGCAGAAAGTATGGGTTTTACTTTACCATCGGCTAATTTAAAATAATTTATTTCTTTATAAAGGGTAGTTTGATCACAGAAGGATATTGTTTAGAATGGTGAATTTTATTCTCCACCACTATGCCTTTAGACTCGTCGTAGTTATTTCCTCCAGTGTTAAGGTTCCGATCGAATCTAGGAAAATTACTACTAGACACTTCGATGCGAATTTTATGACCAGCTGGAAAATAATTACTTGTAACCATCGGCGTTAAATCTACCTTATATACTTTATTCTTTTCCATGAAAACTTCTTTATCGTAACCATCTCTATAACGAAGACGCTGAATGGTTTCATCTAAATTATAAGCCTTGCCATCAGGATATACATCAATTAATTTAATCGTCACATCGGTATCTAGGCCAGTTGAAGAAACAAAAAGTGTAGATTCTATGAAGCCCGTGATTTCAACTCCCTCAGCTAATGCTTCTGAAGTGTATACTAAAATATCATTGCGTAATTCCATTTGAGATTGATCAAAGCTGCCACCTTGCACCGCATTACCAGTACAGCAAACATTACCTCCATAGGAACCTACTGGATTCATTGGATCATATGTGAATGCATCAGGATTATCTTTTGAAGGAGGTGTTAATGATAAGGCGCCATCCCCATTGCGGGTATTGGCTTTACCAGCACTTGCTAAAAAGAAATCTTTTATTTCGGTATTAGGCAAAGGAAAACTTTCAGCTTGTTGCCATTTATTGGAGCCCATTGTATAGTAGCGAACGCGTGGTTGTTTTGCTTTAAAATCATTTTGTTCTCCCTTCAATAACATATCAAACCAACCCCATGTTAATTCATCGTAGTTTAATCGAGCATCGCCCACACTTCTTTCACCTACTATGGTATTTTCTGTTGCGCGCTTGAAAGAGCAGTGTAAAACAGGAGCAATTACTAAGTATTGATTATCGGCTACATTTTTAGATTTAGCTGCATTTCTCACTTGATTGAATAAAGCAATATTTGGTGCAGATGACACATCGTACCAGGATACGAACCAATATGCCGGAACTTCCAATGACATGTTATCATGATACAATCCGCCATTGAACCAAGCTGGATCGTTTGGTTTTCTTACAATCATTTTTTCGTAAATACCATCAGCACCTTGTGCATTTTTGATAATGTCTTGCACTGGTAAATGTTTTAAACCTAGGGCCCAATCTACTTTAGGCATTTCAGGTGCCATGTCATAAAACTTTTGAATACGCAGTAAGTCCTTTTGTTGAATGCCTTTCGGTAAAATCGGGGCCATTTTATCGTGTTGTGTTCCGTATAACCAAGAAGTGAATAACATCTGTTGCGCACCACCACGGTACCAGTTGCCCTGTTCCATAAATTTACCTACGCGACCGACTCCTGCCCCGTAACCTTGTGCTATCATCGCAGCTAAAGCAGGGTGGTTTTGAGAAGCTACAGCCATCTGCCATTCAGCTGTCGAAGAACAACCTATTAAGCCAACTTTACCATTACTCCATTTTTGTTTACTCATCCACTCGAGGGCATCATACCCATCCGTGATGGGTGTACCTAAAATATCCCATTCACCTTCAGAAAAAAATCGGCCACGCTCATTTTGAACTACGTAAACATATCCTCTGCTGACTGCTTCGTATGCAGCTTGCAGGGTGCCTGTTACCATTTTAGCATCTATCCAGGTATTAAAATTATACGGTGTGCGAGAAAAAACAACAGGGTGTTTACCCTCACCCTTTGGGCGATAAATATCAGTCGCCAAGCGAATGCCGTCACGCATTGGCATCATAACTTTTTGATCAATCACTGCAATAGAATCAAGCTTTCGATAAATCGAGGCAGTGTCTTGGGCAAAAAGAGGTTCTGCAATTACAGTACATACAAACAAGGCAATGGAGAATAATATTTTTTTCATGTTTTATACATTAGGTATTCTTCAATTTACAATTTTTTATATTACAACGACCAATTGAAATTTATATAAACTTGCCCTTCACCTCCATTTACCCCTGTTTCCCCTCTAAAAACCCAAAATCTGGCCCGGAACTTTACTGGGACTTTGCCCCAAAGAAAAAGGGCCTATGCCTTTAACAGCATAAACCCTTTTTCCAATCATCTTTTTCCGATTATTTAGTCGTTTGGAAATTATTGTAAAACATCAATTTGGTTCTATTTAATTAACTCAAAGTAACTAACAAGAAACCGCTCTCCAACAACAGAACCTTGCACCTTTGCTTTTTTAACGGCATTGCAAAAGCCATCTTTATCATGTGCATCTCCATGATCGTCTAGGTTGGTCCCATCTACAAAGTACTTCTTGCCTTTGAATTTAACTGCCAAAAGGCAACCTTTCCCTTCCATTTTATACATACAAGTACCGCAGGTAGCAGCAACCTCATACACAGGACTATTAGGATTAAAAACTAATTTTTTCTTTGTAGTGTCTTGTGCATTTACTGCAGTAAATAATAACAATGCAATTAAACCGAATAGTAATTTTTTCATAACATTTTTTTTAATTTTAAATTTAGCGCTATCCTTATTTTACTGTTTGTTTAGTTATAAAATATATCATAACTGTTTCGTAATCAAAAGTACAATAATTCTAATTTTTACAATACTAAATATTAATTTAGATGCTGTAGAAAAACCATAGTGCTATCTTGGTCCAATAATAGCAATTTCCCAATCTCGTAAAATTCCTATTAGCTGACTGGCGTATCAAGGCACTAAATGGAACCAAAAAAGGTGCTAAATAAGGTAAAGTAGTATGTGTAAAACGTCTAAATTTGCCTATTATTTGGTGATTTTTAAATAAATTTAAAAAAAGTAAAATGAAAAAATTATTCATACTTACAGTCATATCTTTTGTTTCAGTCATTGGGAATGCACAAATCGTTAAGGCAGAATTAACAGCTACAGGTCTTACTTGTTCACCCAATGGTGTGGTATTTAAATTTGAGTACTTGTTTTTTAATGTATTTAAATAGGTGGTTGACTATCTAGTTCATTTTTTTAGCAAGTGTAGCAACACGTTGGCCAAGTGAAAACCCTTTTTGTAAAAACATTTTATCTAATTTCTCTGTTTTGAAAATACTTTCATTTGTAATGGCAGACGCTCCAAATGCCGAAGTCCACTCATCTCCACCCACTACAATCATTCCAAAAATTAACATAGTGTGTAATATGTTAACCTGAGCGAGTTCCTCTCCAGCAGACATACCACCAGCTGTTACAAATGCAGCACCTATTTTATCTTTTAATGGGTTTCCCTCAAATGGCCATTCGCTCATAAATTTAACCATTTCGGGTGCGAGGTTAGCATTGTAAACGGGGCTGCCTATAATGATCGCATCTGCATCTAATAAATCCTTTGTTGTAGTTTCATTAATACTTTTAAGTACAACTTTAACTCCTGGTATAGATTGCGCTCCTTTTGCTACTTCTTCCGCTAAGGATTGCGTATGAGCAGTTTTACTATAATAGGCAATAAGTAAATTTTTTGTCTTTATCTGTCCGTAACCCAATTGACTGATAAATAATAATACGATGATTATAGATTGTTTCATAGTATAAAATTAGAAATTTAATATTCAATTATGCTAGATATATTCTAGAAATTACGGGAAGACAAAAAATATACTTATGGATTTCACCAAATAACAAGGGTTTATGAATTTTACTTCATAAACCCTTGTTTACAATTTTTAAATACTGCAACTTGAATTTGTTACTATCAATGCTTATTGTTTAGTCTGCATCATAAAACTTTCTATACAATTGGCCTGTTATAAAAACAGCATTGTTGTCCTTATTCTTATTTCCCCATGCTTTAAATTTAGGATGCTCATGAATAGTTTTATAGTCTTTTTCTGAAGTCCAATGTCCAATGGTGCAATTTCTATAGGTTTTAGTGGTATCGGATGCATCTAATTTATGATAGCTGTAATAATTCTTAGGGAATCCCATCTCAGCCATTATCGTATTAATTTCCTTCAAGCTAGCAATATAGGTTTTCTCCACATCTGCATTTTTGACATCATAAAAGTGAATAGAGTTGATTGCTTTTTGAGCTGTGGCTGTCATGTTAAAGCCAATTGCGCCAAGCATTAGTAAAAAGATAATTTTTTTCATAGTTGTTTTGGTTTTTTGATTTATCTAATATAAACTATATTCAATATATAAATCTAAGATTTTTTCATATTTTCAATTTTCTTTGTTGATCAGATCTAATTTAATGATACATTAATTCAATAAAATATGCTTTTCTTAAAACCTATTTCAAGCCTCAAGAATACCTTCGCCTTTTGGTTTATTTACATCGTTATTTTGAGTCCAATGAATGCTTCTGCTCAAATAATTCAATCGTATGATGTGGTTATTTATGGTGGTACTTCTGCTGGTGTTTCTGCTGCCATCCAATGTTCTCGACTGGGTAAAAAAGTAATTTTAATTGAACCTACCAATCGAATGGGCGGACTAACTACTGGAGGATTAGGCAAAACGGATATTGGAAATAAGCAAGCGATTGGAGGACTTTCCCGTGAGTTTTATCAAAATATCAAAACCTATTATCTGAAGCCTGAAAATTGGATTTGGGAAAAAAGGGAGGACTATAAGGGCGTTGGTTACAATACTTTTGACGAGGATGCGATGTGGGCATTTGAGCCATCTGTTGCTTTAAAAGTATATCAAGAAATGGTAAAAAATGAATCTAATATTCACATTGTATATAATCAACGATTAAATAGGAAAACAGGTGTAAAAAAGGAAAAGCAAGTTATAAAATTTATTCAGATGGAAACGGGACAAATTTACCAGGGTAAAATGTTTATGGATTGCACCTATGAAGGAGATTTGATGGCTGCATCAGGGGTTAGCTATACCGTGGGCAGAGAATCAAATAGTCAGTATGGAGAATCTTTAAACGGGGTTCAAGCCAATAATTTTAATTTAACACTTCTCAAGAAATTATCCAGGAACGGAATTCATCATAATTTTATCGAAGGCGTGAGTCCTTACTTGGTTAAGGGGAATCCTAAGAGTGGATTATTGCCATTTGTGAGTGCTGAAAAGCCAGGGATTGATGGGCAGGCCGATAATAAAATTCAAGCTTATTGTTATCGTATGACCTTGACCAATCTTCCTGAAAATCGTATTCCTTTCAAAAAACCTGTTGGTTACAAGGAATTAGAATATGAATTATTGTTTCGAAATTATGAAGCCGCCAAAGGTGACATTCGTAATATGTATGATTATGGAGATCCTTTAGTGCCTTGGATAAATTCTCCAATGCCAAACCGAAAAACAGATATCAATAATCAAAAAGGATTTTCAACAGATTTTATTGGACAAAATTATCGTTACCCTGAAGCGAGTTATGCTGAGAGGTTAAAAATTGCGGCGTTGCATAAAAAGTACCAACAAGGACTAATGTGGACTTTGTCTTATCATCCTAGAATTCCTAAGCAAGTTCGTGATGTGGTTTCCGAATGGGGAACATGCAAAGACGAATTTGTTACAGATGGCGGTTGGACCGACCAATTATATATTCGGGAGGCTAGAAGAATGGTGAGTGATTATGTGATGACCCAAAGAAATTGTGAGGCAATGGCTGTAGCTGAAGATGCTATCGGCCTTGGAGCATATCAGATGGACTCTCATCCCATTCAGAGATACGTAGATGTAAATGGATTTGTCAAAAACGAGGGCAATGTAGAAGCGCATGTCAATGCACCTTTTCCAATTAGCTATAAATCAATCATTCCTAAAAAATCAGAAATAACTAATTTGTTTATACCTGTTTGCCTTTCATCCTCCCATATTGCTTATGGATCCATTCGGATGGAACCTGTGTTTATGGTTTTAGGTCAATCTGCAGCAATAGCTGCTAGTATTGCCATTGATAAAAATGTACAAGCACAGGAAGTTTCCTATTCAGAATTACGTACAGCTTTAATCAAAAATCATCAAATATTGGAATAGATTTTTTATCAAAAGATGCTATTTACTTTTTTGTAACTCGTCAGCATAAAGTTGATATTTTATTAAATAAAACTTAACTTTAAACTACCATAAAACCGCATGTATGCAACGTAGACAACTCTTAAAACAATCTGCTTTTGCAATTGCTGCATTTTCTTTTTCTCGAGAACTTTTTGGAAATGCATCAATTACTAATTTGGATATCAATTCATCTACTTTGATTAGATTAGGCTCAAATGAAAATCCGCATGGTCCATCTACATTAGCGAAACAAGCAATGATAGATGCAGTAGGAATTTCTAATCGCTACCAATGGGATATGAATACGGTATTAAAAACAGAAATTGCAAAAATGACTGGTCACACAAAAGACCATGTTGCCTTAGGGGCAGGATCTTCTGAGTTATTGGGTGTGGTTTCATTATGGGCTGCTTATAAAAAAGGAAATGTTGTTGCATCTGAACCAACATTTAAATTGTGGATGCCTGCAGCAAGACGCATGGGCTTGCCAACCAAATTAGTTCCATTGACTTCAACTAAACACAATGATCTCAATGGACTTATGAATGCAATGGATCAAGAAACAAAGATGGTTTATTTATGTAACCCAAATAATCCTACAGGTACAGTAAGTCCAACAAGTGATTTAGAAAACTTTATTAAAAAAGTAGCAAGTACTACAATTGTTTTGCTAGACGAAGCTTATACAGATTATTATGATACGCCTTCTATGGCTAAAATGATTGATACATATCCAAACTTAGTGATTGCTAAAACATTTTCTAAAACCTTTGGAATGGCTGGTGCAAGAGTTGGTTATGTTTTAGCACATCCAAACACCATTAAGGACCTTAATGAATTCCAAGCATGGGCAAATGCTGGCCCTTCTGCAGTATCCATGCAAGGTGCATTGGCAGCAATCAAAGACAAGGAATTTGTTGCTTATTGTAAGCAAGAAAATATAAAAGCAAAGGACATCTTGTATCAAGGCTTTGATGCACTAGGCATAAAGCATATTAAGTCATTTACAAGTTTTGTTTATTTTGATACAGCGACTTATAAAAAAGATATACCAGCATTATTATTAGCAAATCAAATTACAGGTGCTAGATCTTTTGAGGAAAATAGCAGTTGGTTAAGAATAAGCATTGGTACAGTAGCTGAAATGGAAAAAGTAGTTGCTGTATTGAAACTTGGAGCGTAGACTATACTTTTTTAATACTTGGGTACCTTAGGAATTGAGGTAAGCATTTTATAAATTTTTGATGTGACAAAAAATTGGTTATTCCAATTTATATCTTTAATAGGATTATTTTGTTCAATTTGTGCTACTGTTAAATTATTTGCAATTCCTTCTTGAATTCTATCTACAATTAATTGTAAATTATTTCTATAGATAGTTAAGTCTTTTTTATTAGCTATTGAACCATGCCCTGGTATTATTATTGTTGAATCATTTGATCTTTCTATAAGAGTATTTATTGATTTTATTATTCCTAAAATATTCCCTCCATTATTATCATCAATAAATGGGAATCCATATCTAACAAAAACATCTCCTGTATGGTAAACGTTATTCTTTTGAAATTCTATAAATGAATCAGTATCAGTATGGGCATCATTTATATGAAATATTTTAATTTCCTCTTCTGCTTCATGAAGCGTTAAGGAGTCACTAAATGTTATATATGGAAGAGCTTCAAATGGGTATGCTTTTTGAATTACATCTATGGGAGGAGCTATATGCTGTTCAGATAATAATTTTTTTCTAAGATTGTCATAAGCAATTATTTTTAAGTTGTTTTTGCCAAAAGCCTTGTTCCCATCTGTATGATCAAAATGAAAATGCGTGTTTAAAACGTATAATACAGGTTTGTTAGAGATTGATTTTAATAAATTATTTATAGTCGGTCCTAAATCTTCCCACTGATCATCCACCATGATAAAACCTTCTTTGCTTTCGTAAATTAAAATATTACCAGCGCCAGGTTTGGCAATAATTGCGTAGACATGGTTTGAAATTTTAACCAAAGAGTCCCTAGCTTTAATAACGATGTTGAATCTCTTTTCTTCAAATTTGTTATTTTCTTGTGCTAATAAACTATTTATTAAAAATAGAAATGCAAAAAGTGCTAGTATAATATTTTTCATAAATAATAGTTAGTATTTATTTTTAAGTGCATCATGCTCTCTTAGGTAGTTTCTTAAAAGTGCCAAAAGCTCTTGACATTGTTTCTGTGTTTTAATAATATAACTATTATTGGTTGATGTACGTATCAATTGTAACATACCTAAAGCGGAAAAGTAATAATCTAAATCTAATTTATTATCATTCCTAATTTTTAAGTCTGGAGGCATAGGTATATTAATGACTATTCTATTATTTATTATTTGAAAGGACTTACCCTTATTGCCTTTATTTAATTTTCCAAAATAATCAAAATCGAAATAATTTAGTGTAATAGGATCAATCGTCTTGTCAATAAAATCGAATTCACGCACTTCTCTTAATTTTAAACCGCCACCCATATTTGCATACTTTTGTATTGCAACTTTTAATTTATCATCTTCTATATATTTTAGTGTACCTGAACTTTTAACCTCGTCCAATGCGATTGTATTCATTATTGGAAGATGTCTAGTTGTAATTGTACTATATGTAAGATAAAAGATAGGAATGTCTTTTATAGTCTTTTCTTTTTTGTAAATATCTTTAATGATTTCGTAGCAACTATCTTGAAAATATCTCGTTTGTAATGTTTGTTCATATCTTACCGAGTCCTCTAAAACGTCTACGTATAAATTTCCAGCACTTATAATTGCTTTTTTAGTTTCTACATAGTGCTCTCTAATGTTTTCTGCACCATACCCAAGGGTTACAGCTATAAAAATCATAAGGCCTTCTAATACATATTCCTTCCATGGCTTGGAATGAGTTGGAACATGAGGGTGGTGATGTACTTCCATGGTGTGATTTTTATGGTAAGAAAAGATTTTGAAATTTAAGAAATTTATAAGAGAATTAGAAATTATTAAATTTTAAACAAACCCATATTTTGATCGAAATCCCCTCGCGTGCTAGCCGATATGATGCTTGAGATTAAATTATATTTTTATAATTTTAAATAAATTTTTATGCTGCGTAACCTTTGAAACCAAGTAACATTCCAAGAAATAATTAGTTCATGCTCTAAATAATCATTAAATGAAAATTGCTCTTATGCTCTTATTGGTTTTGATTCTTTTTGCTTGTAACAATAGTTATAAAATCACAAAAAAAGCATTTATTGGTACTTGGCACCTAACCAGCATCAATACGAATACCGTTGATAAAGGGGTGCTCATGTATAGTCCTGATGGTCAGATGGCGGCCATGCTATGTTTAAAAGATACCATCGTCATAGTATATAGTGGGAAATATAAAATTAATACGAATGAATCAATCGTAACTCACTTCCGTGATTTCTATTCTTATCTTCCTCACCCTAGACCAGACATCGT
>Ga0114968_10004633_pt1 | contig 10226 bp, 9 predicted proteins | sample M_130807_EF_Meta_FD_87020 | JGI IMG/M metagenome (GOLD analysis project Ga0114968, IMG submission 87020) | Freshwater microbial communities from Lake Montjoie, Canada to study carbon cycling - M_130807_EF_MetaG | ecosystem: Environmental > Aquatic > Freshwater > Lake | place: Lake Montjoie... | reverse complement strand
TCTTGGTACAGCAAAGACAATCTGTATTCCAAGCAAAAATTGACGGCTGACTTAGAGACTATCCGTTCTTATTATTTAAATCGCGGCTACCTCGAATTTGTTATTGAGTCCACTCAAGTTTCTATTACTCCCGATAAAAAAGGAATTTACTTGACCATCAGTATTCGTGAAGGTCAAAAATTCACCGTGAAAGATGTGCGCTTGGCGGGTGAGACTCTTGGTAAAGAAGCAGAGTTCATGCAGTTGGTGCAATTAAAGGCTGGAGATACTTTTTCTACGGCTAAGTTAACCGAGAGCACTAGGGCTATTGCAGAAATACTGGGTACCTATGGTTATGCATTTGCAACGATTAATCCGCAACCTGATATTCGTCGTGATTTAGCGGAAGTTGATCTAACCTTGGTTATTGATCCTGGTCGCCGTATTTATGTTCGTCAGGTAGCGATTAGCGGCAATGCTAAAACTCGCGATTTGGTGATTCGACGTGAGATGCGTCAATTTGAGAGTTCTTGGTTTGATAGTGACAAGATTGAGCTCTCTAAAAAGCGTTTAGGTCGCTTGGGTTACTTTACTGAAACCGATATCAGCACTGAAGATATTCCAGGATCTCCTGATCAGGTAGATGTGAATGTTAAGGTCACAGAGAAGCCAACAGGAGCCGTTACCTTGGGCGCAGGTTTTTCTTCTACAGAGAAATTGATTTTATCTGCTGGTATCAATCAAGATAACGCCTTTGGCACTGGAACTGCGGTTGGTCTGAATTTCTCCATGGGTAAGATTAATCAAAATTTAACACTGTCGAATTACGACCCTTACTTCACTGAAGATGGTATTAGTCGATATACCGACCTGTTCTATCGCTCTTCCAAGCCTTTGTACTATGTTGGCGATCCTGATTATCAAATCAAATCTGTTGGCTCAAATATTAAATTTGGCGTTCCTTACACAGAAGTAGATAGAGTGTTCTTTGGAACTGGTATTGAGGCTTTCCAAATTCAGACTTCTAGCAACACCCCTCAGCCTTATTTAAATTATGCGCAAAATTATGGTATTGCTGCCCCTGGGTATCCAGCTACGCTTACCACTTACAACGTCCCATTGACTGTTGGTTGGTCACGCGATGGCCGAGATAGCGCTTTAATACCTTCTGAGGGATCTTTGCAGCAATTATCTGGTGAGGTGGGCACGCCAGTCGGAAATATGACTTTCTATCGTATTTATGGGCAGTACCAGAAATACCACTCATTCTCCAAGGCCAACATCCTATCGTTTAATGGCGAGGTTGGTTATGGTCAGCAGTACGGAAGTAATCCATGGCCTATTACCAAGAATTACTACGTTGGTGGCATCGGATCTGTTCGGGGTTACTCTCCAGGATCTTTGGGCCCTCAGTACTACAACACCAATGTAAACGCGTTTCAACCAACCGGCGGGCAATCTAAGATTGTGACCAACGTTGAATACACTGTGCCGGTTCCAGGTTCTGGCGCTGATAAAACCTTACGGGTATTTACCTTCGTTGATGGTGGTAATGCCTTCGGGGACAATATCAACCTAGTCTTACGATACTCTTATGGTTTGGGTTTATCATGGATATCACCGCTCGGTCCGTTGAAGTTTAGTTATGGTATTCCGTATAAATCTCAGCCAACTGACAATATTCAGCGTTTGCAGTTCCAGGTGGGTACGGCGTTTTAATTGTTTAAGGAAAGTTTTATGAAGTTTTATCAATCTTCAAAATGGGTGCAATTTGGGTTAGTGGCTATGACTGCTGCTATTGCCGCTCCTTTGGCTTTGGCGCAAGATGCGGGAACGCGTGTCGCAGTTGTGAACTCAGAAAAAGTATTCAATGAGTCCAACCTTGCAAAAGCAATGCAAACACGCCTGCAAAATGAATTTACAAAACGTCAAAATGAATTGCGTGACAGTGCGCAAAAAATTAAAACTGCCGCCGAAAAACTGGATCGAGATGCTGCTGTAATGAATGAAGCAGAGCGTATTCGTCGTCAACGTGAGTTGGCTGATCAGGATCGAGAGCTCCAACGCAAGCAGCGTGAATTTACAGAAGACCTCAATCAAAGAACGTTTGAGGAGCGCGGAAAAATTGCTGAGAAGGCAAACTTGGTACTGAGACAAATTGCAGAACAAAGAAAGATTGATGTCATTGTTCAAGAAGCTGCATACGTTAATCCAAAGTCTGATATCACTGACGATGTCATCAAGGCTTTAAACAGTCAGAAGTAAACCTGATGCCTACCGCCATCGAGCTGGCCGAACAGTTTCAAGCAAGCTTGGTGGGGGAGGCCTCCATTGATTTTCTTGGTCTAGCGCCGCTAGAGCGAGCTCAATCTGCGCAAATCTCCTTTTTATCAAATCCACTATATCGACAGCAGGCCAGTGATAGTGCTGCTGGCGCCTTGATTGTTAGCAAGGCCGATTTAGAGTTTTTGCAAGCTAATCCAGGTTCAAATTCAGCTGATCGCATTTACTTTGTTGCCAAAAATCCTTATGCAACTTTTGCAAGGATGGCTCAGTTTTTTGCAAAGGCGAGCACACCACTTTATGCCCCTGGAATTCATCCTAGTGCTGCAATTGATCCAACTGCTATAGTTCCTGCTTCATGCCATATCGGACCTTTTGTACAGATAGGCCCTGAAGTAAAGCTAGGTGAGCGCGTTTGTATTTTGGGTAATAGCTCTGTTGCCAGTACGAGTGTGATTGCAAGTGATACGCTAATTTATCCCAATGTGTCGATTTACTACGGGGCTCATATTGGTGAGCGTTGCATTATTCATAGTGGCGTTGTGATTGGTGCCGACGGATTTGGTTTTGCCCCTGATTTTTCTGCCACTGGTGGTGAGTGGGTCAAGATTCCCCAAACGGGTGGAGTCGTCATTGGTAATGATGTGGAGATTGGTGCATCCACTACGATTGACCGAGGCGCAATGAGTGATACGGTTATTGGTTCTGGTACTAAGATTGATAATCAAGTACAAATTGCACACAACGTGGTTGTTGGAAATTGCTGCGTAATCGCAGGATGTGCGGCCATCTCTGGAAGTACCAAGATTGGAAATTTTTGTATTATCGGTGGTGCTGCAAACTTCGCAGGGCACCTTACCATTGCTGACAGAACCACCGTCTCTGGCAATACCTCGATTATTCGCTCTATCACTGAGCCAGGGCAGCACTTTACTGGCGTCTACCCGTCGATGCCCCATGGTGCTTGGGAGAAAAATGCAGCTATTTTGCGTGGGCTAGATAAAATACGTCAACGACTGCGTTTGTTGGATAAAAACAAAAACTCGGAGTCATAAAACTTCGTGACATCTAAATTAATATTCACTTTTAAGTAGGTCATTTATGAGCAAACCAATCGCAATCGACATCAATAAGATTCTGAAGTTGCTACCGCATCGCTACCCATTTCTTTTGGTTGATCGCGTATTGGAAATTACACCGCGCGAGAGTATTACGGCTTTAAAGAATGTGACTATGAACGAGCCATTTTTTCAGGGGCACTTTCCTGACTTTCCAGTAATGCCTGGTGTTTTGATTATTGAAGCTTTGGCTCAAACAGCGGCTCTATTAACATTCTCCGAAGAGCGTGCAGAAGATGCTATCTATTACTTTGCGGGCATCGATGCTGCTCGCTTTAAAAAGCCAGTGCTTCCAGGTGATCAATTAATCATGACCGCTAAATTAGAGCGCGGTCGTGCAGGAATTTATAAGTTTGCAGTTCAGGCAACCGTAGATGGTGAGATTGCTGCAGAAGCAAATATTACTTGTGCGGTACGTACGAAAGGCGCGTAATGACTCGGATTCATGCATCTGCTGTAGTGGACGGCAAAGCTGAGTTGGCCGGCGATGTTGAAATTGGACCATATTCCGTTATTGGTCCTCATGTAAAAATTGGCTCAGGTACCAAAGTGGGTTCACATACCGTAATTGAGGGTTACACCACGATTGGTAAAGAGAACACCTTTGCACACTTCGCTGCTATTGGTGGACCACCGCAGGATATGAAATATCGCGGTGAGCCAACACAACTCATTATTGGTGATCGCAACACGATTCGTGAATTCACAACGATTCATACTGGTACATCTCAAGACGTCGGTATTACTCGTATCGGTAATGACAACTGGATCATGGCTTATGTGCATATTGCCCATGACTGCCAAGTTGGTAACCACACGATTTTTTCAAGCAATGCGCAAATTGCTGGCCATGTTCAGGTAGATGACTGGGCGATTATGGGTGGTATGTCTGGCGTGCATCAGTTTGTGCGTATTGGCCAGCATGCAATGTTGGGCGGTGCGTCTGCTCTGGTGCAGGACATTCCACCATTTGTGATTGCAGCAGGAGATAAGGCATCTCCCCACGGCATTAATGTCGAGGGGTTGAAGCGTCGCGGATTTTCAAGCGACACTATTTCAGCATTACGTCAGGCCTACAAGGTGCTTTACAAGGATGGCCTGAGTTTTGAAGAGGCAAAGGTAGAGATTCAAAAGATGGTTGCGGGCGCAACGGACCCTGCTACTGCTGAAAAACTTGCACAGTTCCATGACTTTATTGCCGCCTCTACGCGCGGCATCATTCGGTAACGGATTTACCTTGCCAAAGTTAGCTTGTGTAGCAGGTGAACCTTCTGGTGATTTATTAGCTGCACCAGTACTAAATGCGTTGAACCAAATACCAGACATGTCTGGTCTCGAGATATATGGTATTGGTGGTCCTCGTATGCAGGCTCAAGGTATGCGCTCTGATTGGCCCATGGAAACGCTCAGTGTGCGTGGTTATGTCGAGGCAATCAAACAACTCCCTTCTATTCTCAAGCTTCGCAAAGAGCTCATTCATAATCTTCTTAATGAGGGTCGTCCTGATGTATATCTTGGGGTTGATGCGCCCGACTTTAATTTAGGAGTTGAGTTAGAGCTGCGAAAAGCGGGGATTCCAACTTTACATTTAGTGTCTCCATCGATTTGGGCATGGCGCGCAGGACGCATTAAGAAAATATCCCAAGCAGTAGAGCGCATGTTGTGCATCTTTCCTTTTGAAACAGAGATCTACGATCGGGCTGGGGTTGCCTCTACTTATGTTGGGCACCCATTAGCGAGTGATATTCCGCTTGAGCCAAATACTCAAGGCGCAAGAGAAATCATTGATAAAGCGCTGAATAAAGAGACTAGAGATGATTCTTCCTTAGATGGAATAGTCGTAGCGGTATTGCCGGGTAGTCGTGGATCAGAAATTGAACTCATTGCCCCAGTCTTTTTTGAGACGATGCAGTTATTAAGTGAGCGACTCAAGGGGCAGAAGCTTCACTTTTTAATCCCTGTGGCAACGCCCCGACTAAAGGCGCCTCTTGAGCAGTTGCTACTTAACGCTAAGAACATTAATCCAGACATGCAGATTCATTTATTAGATGGCATGGCTGATGAAGTCCTAGAGGCATCCGATGTGGTGTTAATTGCTAGTGGTACTGCCACTTTGCAAGCTGCTTTATGGAAAAAGCCGATGGTGATTTCTTATAAGGTGCCCTGGTTAACGGCACAGATTATGAAGCGTCAAGGTTATTTGCCATATGTTGGTCTTCCCAATATTTTGTGTAGTGAGTTTGTGGTTCCCGAGCTCTTGCAGGATGACGCTACCCCTGAAAAATTAGCTAATGCCTTGCAAGATTGGTTGGATCATCCAGATCAAGTTGCTAAGTTGAAGGAACGCTTTGCGCAGATGCATGAGACTTTACGCCGCCCAACGGGTTTATTGGTTGCTCAAGCTATTGCTCAGACCATCACCAATTCAAGGAAGAGTCGGGTTTCTGCATGAGCGTGATTTGGGTTTGTGGAGTTGATGAAGCGGGACGTGGACCCTTGGTTGGTGCCGTAGTTGCTGGAGCAGTAGTTCTTGATCCTGCTAAGCCCATTGAGGGCTTGAAAGATTCTAAGAAATTAACAGCTGCTCGGCGTGAATATCTCTACGAACAAATTATGGCGAATGCAAAAGCCTGGGGTGTTGGTGAGGCTAGTCCAGCAGAGATAGATGACATCAATATCTTGCAAGCCACGATGCTGGCAATGCGTCGTGCGGTTGAAGATTTAGCTGTTCGTTTGGGTGCCTGGCCTGATAAAGCCTTGATCGATGGTAATCGCTGCCCAGAATTGCCGATAGCTGCAGAGGCGATTATTAAAGGTGATACCAAAGAGCCTGCTATTTCAGCAGCATCTATTGTGGCTAAAGTAACGCGCGATCGTCAAATGATGGCTTTGCATGAGCGCTATCCTCAATATGGCTTTGCCCAGCATATGGGTTATCCAACGGAAGCGCATTTTGCAGCTCTAAAGCAATTTGGCGCATGCGAACAACATAGACGAAGCTTTTCACCGGTGCGTAAAGTGCTTGAATCTATCTCAAACTAAGAGATGAATAAGTTATGAACTTTGATCTGATTACCTCCAAAGAGAATCCTTTATTTAAAGAGATTCGTCTTTTGCAAGCCACTGGGTCTAAGGGCCAAAAGGCTAGGCTAGCCAGTGGGCAGGCCTTGCTGGAGGGCATTCATCTGGTGCAGACTTGGGTGGGCGATCCTGCTTTAAAGATTCTCCTAACTTCAGAAATTGGTTTAAAAAATACAGAAATCTCTCAAGCTGTATATGAGCATTTGGAGATTTGCTCTGATACCAAAGTGTTTCAGTTAGAGAGCACACTTTGGGATTTATTAAGTGATCTGGTCAATGCGCCTCATGTTGCTGGTCTATTAGATCTGCCAAAGTCTACTCTTGCGACACCGCAATCGATTGCAACACTAGAGGGTGATGTGGTGATACTCGACAGAGTGCAAGATGCTGGTAACGTTGGCTCCATACTGCGCACCGCAGCTGCGGCAGGCTTTACTCAAGTGATTGCATTATCGGGTTGCGCTCATCTCTGGTCTACCAAAGTATTGCGAGCGGGTATGGGAGCTCACCGTCTCCTCGACTTGTATGAGGGCTGGTCCAATCAACAAGTATTAAGTGCTGTGACAGCGCCACTACTAGCAGCAACAGCTGATGCGGAGCAAGACCTTTACTCGCTTAAAAAAGAGCTATTACATCCAGTGGCTTGGGTAATGGGTAGCGAAGGTCAGGGCGTATCAGATGATCTATTAGCTCAATCAAAAGGCATTTCTATTCCAATTGATCCCCGTGTTGAGTCACTCAATGTTTCAACTGCAGCGGCAATATGCCTATTTGAGACACTGCGCGTTAGGCGAAGTTAGCTAGCAGCCTTTCTGGATGGTCTGCTATCGGCCAGCAGCAGACATTCATGGCAATAAAAAACCACTCCGAAGAGTGGTTGCGGGGAATCAACTATACATCTGTGCAATAGGCATTTCCATCGCTAGTAGCTGTATAAGACCCCTTTGGGCAATCCAAACTTCCGTCAGAAGACGCATCACCTTTCAACTTGGTGCTCAATTGGTTCGCAGTACTTAATGCAGCAGCAGCCTTAGCAGGATTCACAGGATTAGCAGGAGGAGCTGGTCTTGTACTGGCTTGAGGCATACCACCCTGTGAGGGAGGTGGAGGGGCAGCCTGAGCCAACACTACTGCTGGAATGAAAAGTGCTAAGGGAACGAGTTTAGTTTTCATAGTTTAGCCTTGCACATCAAATAGTTAGTGAGTTCATTAAATTTTAGATAGATTTTTGCTGTAAGCCCATGAAAGTGTGTTCACATCTGAAAATATGAAATTGCCCCAGAAGTCATATTGCAGAGTGCTTCTAAGCCCATATATTTTTTGCTTTTATGGTTGTTCCGCTTTGGGTCGTAAGCAGACATTGAAAAATACTATTCTTATCCCAGTATCGTTTTGTCAGACTTAATTGCCTGTAGAACTGTTGTGGCGATCTCCTCAATGGATTTACTGGTAGTCAGAACCCAAGGAATGGATTGTTTTTTCATCATCGCCGTCGCTTCGTTAATTTCATAACGGCAATTTTCTAGCTTGGCGTAATTACTGCCAGGTCGACGTTCATTACGGATCTCTGAAAGCCGATCGGCATCAATCATGAGTCCAAAGATCTTTTGGCGGAAAGGGACCAAATCTTTGGGAAGCTGGCCTCGCTCAAAATCTTCCGGAATTAAAGGGTAGTTTGCTGCTTTCAAGCCATACTGCATTGCAAGATATAAGCTGGTAGGAGTTTTGCCAACACGAGAAATGCCAATCAGGATAACGTCTGCCTCTGCCAAGTTTTGATTGGACTGTCCATCATCGTGCGCTAATGAATAATTAATTGCCTCAATACGATTCTTATAGGCTTCAGTATCCGCATTATGGTGAAGGCGATTCATGGCGTGGGTGGATTTCATACCCAATGCAGCTTCTAGTGGCGCCACGAAAGTCTGGAACATATCTAAGATGAGGCCGTTGGCTTTTCCAACAATCGAATTGAGCTCAGAATTCACCAAAGTAGTAAAAACAATAGGCTGCACCCCATATTTATTGGCTGCCTGATTAATGCTGCTTACGGCATCATGGGCTTTATCGACGCTATCTACAAACGGCACGCGAATGTGCTTAAAACTGGCCTCAAATTGGGCCAAAATCGATTGGCTGAAGTTCTCGGCAGTAATGCCGGTGCCGTCAGAGACGATAAAAACAATACGGGTTTCGGTAGACATGGATTTAGCTTAAAAGTCAGGGTCAGCACTACAATAGAATCATATTAAAGCATGCCCCAATGAAGGTGGCCGCTACACCAGTTTCCTTATCTTTAGAGAGTATTTTATGTCCAACCAACAGCAACAAAATAGCAACATTGCAGATGCTTACGTATTACCTTTTGAGCAACTTCGCATGACTGACGTTGAGTCAGTTGGCGGTAAGAATGCTTCTTTGGGTGAAATGATTTCTCAGTTAGCCTCAACTGGGGTTCGAGTGCCAACTGGATTTGCTACTACTGCATTAGCCTTCCGTGATTTTCTGAAGCACAATAATCTAACTGACCGCATTCAACAGCGTTTAGAAGGTCTGAATATTGATGATGTTCGTGCATTAGCACAAGCCGGCGCTGAGATTCGTCATTGGATCGAGACCGCTCCATTTCAGCCCAAGCTGGATGAAGAAATTCGTAAAGCATTTGCAGTGCTTGATGATTCAGGCAAAGGTTCGTTTGCAGTTCGTTCATCTGCAACTGCAGAAGATTTGCCTGACGCTTCATTTGCTGGTCAGCAAGAAACCTTCTTAAACGTAGAGGGTATTGACGATGTTCTGAAGAAGATCCGCGAAGTTTTTGCATCTTTGTACAACGACCGCGCTATTTCTTACCGTGTTCATAAGGGCTTTGCTCATGCTGAGGTAGCCCTATCCGCTGGTATCCAGCGTATGGTCCGCTCTGACTTGGGTGCGGCTGGCGTGATGTTTACTCTAGACACTGAATCTGGATTTGAGGATGTCGTATTCATCACATCTAGCTATGGCTTAGGTGAGACTGTGGTTCAGGGTGCCGTGAACCCAGATGAGTTTTATGTTTTCAAAACCACTTTAGCTCAAGATAAGAAGGCCATCATTCGCCGCTCTTTAGGGTCTAAGTTAATTCAGATGCAATTTGCGCCCAAGGGCTCGGCAGAAAAAGTGCAGACAGTAGATGTATCCCCAGAAAAACGCAATCGCTTTTCTTTGGAAGATGCAGATATCACTGAGTTGGCTAAGTATGCCGTAATCATTGAGAAGCACTACGGTCGTCCAATGGACATTGAGTGGGGTAAAGATGGTCAGGACGGACGTATTTATATCCTCCAGGCCCGTCCTGAAACTGTGAAGAGTCAGGCTGCTGGTCAGGTTGAGATGCGCTACAAGTTAAAAGGTAGCTCAAAGGTTTTGGCAAAAGGCCGTGCGATCGGTCAAAAGATCGGTGCAGGCCCTGTACGTATTATTCGTGACCCAAGCGAGATGGATCGTGTGCAGCCAGGTGATGTATTGGTTGCTGATATGACCGATCCGAACTGGGAACCAGTTATGAAGCGTGCTTCGGCGATTGTGACTAACCGCGGCGGCCGTACTTGTCACGCGGCGATTATTGCTCGTGAACTAGGTGTTCCTGCGGTGGTGGGTTGCGGTGATGCGACTGAGCATTTGCAAGACGGCATGATGGTGACTGTTTCTTGTGCCGAGGGTGATGAAGGTCATATCTATGACGGTTTGATCGAAACTGAAGTTACTGAAGTGTCCCGTGGCGTATTA
>Ga0114968_10004630_pt1 | contig 10229 bp, 12 predicted proteins | sample M_130807_EF_Meta_FD_87020 | JGI IMG/M metagenome (GOLD analysis project Ga0114968, IMG submission 87020) | Freshwater microbial communities from Lake Montjoie, Canada to study carbon cycling - M_130807_EF_MetaG | ecosystem: Environmental > Aquatic > Freshwater > Lake | place: Lake Montjoie... | reverse complement strand
GTGCCTGCTTACTTCAATGACAGTCAGCGACAGGCAACTAAAGATGCTGGCAAGATTGCAGGATTGGAAGTACTGCGTATTATCAATGAGCCTACCGCGGCTGCACTGGCCTATGGCGTTGACAAACAAGACAAAAAAGACCGCAAGATTGCGGTATATGACTTAGGTGGTGGTACCTTTGATGTCAGTATCATTGAAATTGCCAATGTAGATGACGACAAACAAATCGAAGTGCTCAGCACCAATGGAGACACATTCCTAGGTGGTGAAGACTTTGACCAACGTATTATGGATTTCTTGGTTGATGAATTCAAGAAGGATCAAGGCGTTGATCTTACCAAGGATGTGCTGGCTCTACAGCGTCTGAAGGAAGCAGCAGAAAAAGCCAAGATCGAACTGTCAAACAGTGCTCAGACTGATGTTAACTTGCCCTATGTGACAGCAGATGCCAGCGGTCCTAAGCACATGAACATCAGACTTACTCGTGCCAAACTGGAAAGCCTAGTCGACGAGTTGATCAAGCGTAGTCTAGAGCCCTGCAAAATTGCCATGGCTGATGCTGGTGTAACAGCCGCAGACATCGACGAAGTTATTCTTGTTGGCGGTATGACACGTATGCCCAAAGTGCAAGAAGCGGTTGAGAAACTGTTTGGCAAGGCTCCACGCAAAGACGTCAACCCAGACGAGGCCGTGGCCGCAGGTGCTGCCATTCAAGGCAGCGTGTTGGCAGGTGATCGTACAGACGTTCTATTGCTAGACGTTACACCATTAAGTCTTGGCATTGAAACACAGGGCGGAATTATGGCCAAACTGATTCACAAGAATACCACAATTCCTACCAAGGCCAATCAGACATTCAGCACAGCCGAAGACAATCAACCTGGTGTGACCATCAAGGTTTATCAGGGCGAGCGTGAACTTGTCCAAAACAACAAATTGTTGGGAGAATTCAGCCTAGAGGGTATTCCTCCTGCACGTAGGGGTGTTCCGCAAATTCAAGTTATCTTTGATGTTGATGCCAACGGTATTCTCAAAGTCAGTGCCAAGGACCAAGGTACGGGCAAAGAAAACAAAATCACCATCAAGGCCAATAGTGGATTGAGTGAAGAAGAAATCAGTAAAATGATTTCAGAAGCACAGGTCAATGCTGAAGAAGATATGAAACAGCGTAAGTTAATCGAACTGCGTAATTCAGCCGAAGGGCATATGCACAACATTCGACATGATCTCAAAGAGTACACTATCAGCGAAGAAGATAAGACCAAAATCGAAGCCTGTTGCAAAGAGCTTGAAGAGGTCATCAACAGTGACGACCGTGAAGAAATTCAGTTAAAGATGTCTGCAATGATTGGAGCAGCAACTCCTCTCTATGAAGCCAAGGACAAAGCTGAAGCAGCTAAAACCAGTTCAACGACTGAAGGTGCAGCAAAATCAGCCGATGATACTGTAATTGATGCAGAATTTTCTGAGGTCGACAAAAAAGCCGCGTGATAAATAGTTTTGGGGTATACCTAATGGATACCCCAAATTAGGGACAAGTTCCCTTATGATTCTTACTTAAATAGGAGAAAAATTATGAATCAAATAGTTCGCTTTGACACTAACTCTCTAAACAGAGCACTCATTGGATTTGACGATCTGTTCAACAACTTCGAACAGAGATTTGCAAATCAACTCAACACAGCTTATCCCCCTTACAATATTCTTAAGCACGATGACGATACTTATGAGATCGAAATCGCCGTGACAGGATTTGACAAGGATGAGATCACCGTTGAAATTGACCAAAATAACCTTGTGGTAAAAGGCAGCAAAAAAAACACAGGTAAAGAAGATCCTACCTACCTCTACAGAGGATTGGCTAATCGTGACTTTACACGTTTTTGGGAACTAGGTGAGTATATGGAAGTCAACGAAGGACGAATCAAAAATGGTGTTCTTACCATTGGTTTGAAAAGAGTTGTTCCGGAAGCTCTCAAACCTCGTGTGTTAAAAATCAAGGCTGAGTAAATATTGGGGGCATATGCCCCCAATAAATCTAACCAATTATTCTATACCATTATGACCACTGACTCAACCGTTGAAAAAACATCTAAAACTCACACTAGGATTAGACTCCCTAAAAAATATAAAGTAATATTTTGCAATGACGATGTAACTCCTATGGAGTTTGTGATTTCTGTATTGATGTCAGTTTTTAATCATGATATTACTACAGCTCATGCTTTGACTATGAAGGTACATCACGAAGGCAGTGCCGTAGCTGGAATTTACACTCATGAAATTGCTGAACAAAAAAGTATTGAAGCAATCAATTTAGCCAGGGGTCATGGATTTCCTTTGGTAATTAAAATAGAACAAGAATAAAAAATGAGCCTAAAAGAACTTACTGCCCAAAAACATAAATTAGCAGAATCAACACCTTTCATGAAAGCTGTGTTTGCAAACACATTGCCAAAAGATCTATGGGTTGATTTTATTGCTCAAAAAACAGCCTTTTATTCTCAAATAGAAATGATGGCTAAAAATCTAGGGCTGTTGGAAAAATTAACCGGAATTGAAAGAGCACACCACCTATACAATGACTTCTCTCAAATGAAAGAGGATAAAACTTATAATCTAAAAATGTCTACATTAGATTATATGACCTATCTGTCGCAGATAAACAAACCTAAATTAATATTGGCCCACTTGTATACGTGGCATATGGGAGACATGTTTGGAGGACAGATGATTAAAAAATTAGTCGATGCTCCGCACAGTCATTTGGAATTTGATAATCTTCCTCAATTGATGGTAACCATGCGTGAAATGCTAGATGACAGTATAGCTGATGAGGCCAATGTGGCTTTTGATTGGGCAATAAGAATTCTAAATGAATACAAGCTCAGTTGATGTTTGGGGACGTATATCCCATCTAGCCCAACAGTTCAATCACCTACTGGAAAAATCTGGTGATCCTTGGGTTGTGCAAAATCCCGACTATGATTGGGATAACACCATCTACAAAAGTAATCACTACCGCAGAGCTCATGTTGAAGTGGTAGATCGTAGAGATACACATAAGATCTATATCTTACACTGCACAATATTTCCGCATTTTAATGATCCTAGCCCTATATTTGGGTTTGATGCCATATGCGGACCGAGCAAAATTACAGGTGCATTTTTAGATTACTCGGCGGCAGGTGATCAGGACCACTCTATGATGCGATGGTTTGCTGATCAAGTTGCCGGGCTGTCCTGGAGCAAGCCGAGAACACTGCCCGATTGGGCTCAAAGAATCTTTAGCAAAAACATGGTGGCCGCAGGTAATGTCAATAGTGAAGAAGAATTAGATCTGTTGTGCCATTTGGCACTTCGCACATTTGATTATTATTTGTGCAATGTAGGTCGTAGTCAAGAAAGCGGCAGCGACTATCATATGGTACAGAATAGATACTGTCACTATCAGAAACAAAATCCCCAGGTGGTAAAGAGCATGGTAAGTATGGGTGTCCCTGAACCCGTTATTCGAGAATTTGTGGAATACGTATTGTTTCCCGAGACTCGATAAATACCTTATTATGCGAGCAAAAGAATTTTTATCCGAAAGCAGAGGAGTGACTGCTAGAGCGGCCGGAGACACTTATGTAAATACCAGTGACCCCACTGACATATTAACTATTGGAACAGTTGATGTTATTGTTCCACAAGGGGCCAATGCTTTTGAAACCACAGAAGACATGCAGGCTGCGGTACAGGCCAGTATTCCAAATAATGAAACGGTCGTCTATGATAACCAAGCAACTCAAAACAGTAAAGCGGCTATTATAGCTACAGTAACTGATACAGAGGGCGAAACTCAATATTGGGTAAGGTACATTGAATCTGTCCCTCCACAAGGAGTTCATGGTAAATGGGCTACCCTTAAAGGTTACAAATACGGTAAGGCACAAAAAGAAGAAAGTGTTCCTATCAAGCCAACCGACATAATCAAAGACAACAATCCCAGAACCGCTAGTGATCTAGCCAGTGCTGTTAAAGTAGGTATAGCAGCACAGGTACAGAACACTCCACATGCTGCTCTTGCTCAAATAATGAGCACGGCCGCAGATCTAGCATTACAAGGTAAGGTATCAGACCAAATACCCGGAGGGGCCGAGTATGCTTCAGTGATTGCCAAGTATGGTGGTGAATATCTTGGACCCATTGCTGTAATTGGTGGCAATGTTAGAAAAGGTGATATAGACAAACTGTTGGCCAAATTCGAGTTAGACTCGTTTGCCGGCACTACTGTTAGCTTCCCGCAAAGTACCTCAGAAGAATTGATTGACAGTATATTTTATCTCCCTAATGGAACACAACTTAAGGTCAGTACCAAAATGTCCAAGGGCGGAGGAGCGGCCAGTAGCCTAAGTGGCGTGGCTAAACAGCTTACTCCGGAAATAGAAAAAGAACATCCGTTAGGTAGTCAAGTGATTACGGACTTAGGCACACTTGATTCTATAACTGGACCGCTTAAAATAGCACAGCAGTTTGGGATTATCAGTGAAGAAGATATAGCGGCGTTTCATGATATCCCAAAAGACAGCCGTAACATGGCAGATATTAAATCAGAAAATCTTCTAAATATAACCAAGCGACAAATGGTAGATGCTGGTTCACTCAACAGACCAGATTATAGAACCTATTACCATTGTTTGGCTGCTGTGGTGAACAGCATGATCAACAAGGTTAACCTAAACGACGATTTTAGAGCAGCCATGCTGGCAGCACTGAATAACAACAATTATCTACAACTGTTAACAGATGCTAGAAAAGTTGGCAACAATCTCACCATAGATTACTACGGAAAATTCCCTGCGGAATTTGCTGGAAGGCCATATCTTCGTCAAAAAAGCTATTATGCAACTCACAGACCCAAAGGTCGTGTTGGATTCGGTCTAGCATAATAGTGTAGTATACTGTTGTCCGTATAAATAATTATATGGATACTTTACTGATCATATTGGTCTTACAGATCAAACATTGGTACGCAGACTTTTATATACAGTCTTACCATCAGACTGTGCGTAAAGGTATCTATCGCGACCCCGTAGGTATTAGTCATACACTAGATCATGTGATAGGCACACTGATAGCACTGTCAATTCTCATGCCCTTTATCGGAATTTCGCCAATGATAATATTAATCTGCGGCCTGATTGACTTAGTGGTACACTATCACGTGGATTGGCTTAAGGTCAAGTTTGGCAGCAAAGATATTACCCAAACCAGATATTGGCGTGAGTTTGGAGCGGACCAACTAGCCCATCAATTGACCTATTTGCTGTTCGCATACCTGTTGGTAAACAGATAAGAGGGACTGATGGAACGCAAACTTACCACAATATTCTGTACCGATGTTGTTGGGTACAGCAAAATGATGAGTGCCGACGAAGAAGGCACCTTACGAATACTGGCCGAATGTCGTAACATAATTGATCCCATGATCGAAGAATATCGTGGTAGAATCTTCAACAGTGCCGGCGACAGTGTATTAGCCGAATTTGCCAGTCCTGTTAATGCTGTGAAATTCTCTATTGCTTGTCAAGAAGCACTGTACGAAAGAAACAGAAAGAATTTTAGACAACCACAGATGCGTTTTCGCATCGGGCTTAATCTAGGGGATGTGGTTATACAAGGCACCAATCTAATGGGTGATGTGGTAAATCTTGCTGCTCGTATTGAAAGCCAAGCAGACTACGGTGGAATCAGTATGAGCGATGATGTTTATCGAGCCGTGGCTAGTAAAATTATCGATGCCAAATTTGTTGACCGTGGACTACAGAATTTTAAAAACATACCCGAACCTGTAAAGATTTGGTCAGTGGATGTGGTAGGTGCAGAACCCAACCCTGCTGTCACCAAAATTGACAGTGATAAGAGCGTGGCCAAGTTTGTTGCCCCCACTGTAACCGAAGATACTAGCACAGAAGATGTTATCAAGTACCTTATGGGCGATGTGGCCAACGCCGGTGTCAGTATGCCAACCGTACAGAAGTTTATACACAACAGAGAATTTGATCAGGCTGTGCCTATTCTATTGGCCAGAACTGTGCGTAATAGAGAACACGCCGCTTTTGAAATGCTGATTGAATTAGCCGAAAGACAGGTAATACCTAAACAACACATAAGAAAAGTAGCCGCAGTATTCCAGGCCGGTAACAAAATGTTATTGAATCCACGCAGACAAACTGCTGTGGGCAATATGTTTGCCAGCGGGTCCCTAGGGGAAAACCGTCGTAACATCAGTCTGCAGATATGGCGTAATAGTGCTGAAAAAGACATCGAAGCCAGAGTTAGTTTAGGATTGGCATTGTTGGATCTACCCGATGCTACATCAAAAGAAATAGAAGAAGGTGTAGAAGCACTACTAGCAGCAGGCAGACAAAAGAATGTTAAGGCCGCAAGACGGTTGGCTGAATACTATGAAAAAATATTGGATAGATCACATGCCTTTCAATGGTATTGGGTAGCACGATATTTTAAAGATTCTACTGCTCAAAACTGTTTAGAAAAAATAGCCGCTGCCAGCACCGTCCAAGAGTTTAAAAATTATAAGATCAATGCCGAGGCTTTATTAGAAGAGATTGATTGGCACAGTAAGAATAATATACTATAGGAGAATGTAATGTCAATTTTTGATGATCTAGGCAAGTTTATAAAAGATGTTGCAGAACAAGTAGAGGATGTAGTTGAAGACATCGTAGAAGATATCGCTGACATTTTTGACGGTGACGACGAGGACGAGTCTGCCGATGCCGAATAAAAAGCTCTGGATATTGCACTATAACAACAGTGAGAATTTTGAGTCCGAACGGCTGTTAGAGGTAGCAAAGGAAAATGGGTTGGATGCCGAACTACTACAACCCAAATATTTTGATGTTATTGTCAGCAAAGGCAGTGTCAAAAGCATTAGATACAATAGTCAACGTGCGGACATGCCCAATTTGGTATTGAGCAGGACCGGCTCTGGTACTAACTACTTTACTTCGGCCCTGATGCGGCAAATTGAAAAATTCAATATTCCTGTGATCAATTCCAGTGCCAGTGTACTGGGAGTCAAGGACAAGTTGTTAACTAGTCAAATGCTGGCCAAGGCTGGATTACCCATTCCCAAAACCATGATGGTCAGCTTTCCAGTCGATAGTGAACTAGTTGAAGCCGAAATTGGCTTTCCTTGCGTAGTAAAATTCATATCGGGCAGCAAAGGCAAGGGTGTTTATCTCTGTGAAAACCGTAAGTTCTTTGACGATTTGATGGAACTGATCGACAATTTAAAAAGTCGTAAAACACTAATCATACAAGAGTACATGGGTGCTCAAGTGGGCACGGACCTGCGTGTTTGGGTGTTGGGCGGAAAAACCATTGCTGCTATGAAGCGTACAGCACCAGCCGGCGACTTTCGTGCCAATATCAGTCACGGGGGCCATGGCGAACCTTATGAGATCACAGAAGAAATTGACTACTTGGCTAGGGAAACTGCCAAAGCCATGGGCCTAGACATTGCCGGTGTTGATCTGCTGTTTGACCGTGATGGATTTAAGATCTGTGAAGCCAACAGCAGTCCCGGCTTTGAGGGTATTGATCAGTACTGCGGGACCAATATGGCACAGCGTATCATTGACTATGTGAAATTAAAAATTCAATAAGGAAATCTAATGAAAAAAATTGCCGGAATGACTTTACTGTTCGGACTCAGTGCGGCAATGCCCGCCAATGCTGAATACAAATCATATACTAGAAAAATAAACTGTGCCCCACTAGCAGAAGTGTTAGAAGATCTCAACAGCAGCAATATCAAAGAACTGCCTGTTTGGATAGGTACCAGCAATGACCCAGACATTAAGTACAGTGTCTTAGTTAATAAAAAGACTGACACATGGACTATAATACAGTTCAATAACGGTGCTGCCTGTGTGATCTCTATAGGAGAGGGCAATCAATTTTTAGATTCTGGTAAAAAAAAATTAACTTTGTAATACTGTTGTAACATTGATTTAATATACTAGTAGTTAAATAAGGGTGAGCAAGTCGCTCACCCAACTTAAAGGAGCAAACAATGAGATTACAAGACCTAGCCGCAAGATTAGTAGCAGTAGAGGCCAAATTAGCAATTCTAACTGGCGACGTAGTTAACACAGAATATGCCACAAGCGTCGAAGAATTAGATGCAAGATTGACACTGGTTGAAGTACATGTCGATCAGTTGATCGCTGAAAAAACTCACAGTCATGTTGAAGCCATTATTTCCGCTCCGGCTGACGAAGCACACGTAGACGTTGAAGACGTAGTCGCACTTTCTCCCAGTGCCGATCATGAAGAAGCCGCAGTCATTGTTGGCGATGTAGTGGCTGCTCAACACGAAGCAGACGCAATTGATCATCCCGAAGTTGCTGAAATTGTAAAAGCCGCGGTATTGGCGGTTGTTACAGCAGATCCTGAGGTTGTTACAGATCCTGAAGCAATCACAGCAGCCATTACAGCAGCAGTTGCCGAAATGCCAGCACCAACAGCAGAAGCAGCAGAAGAAATTACCGCTGCCGTAGCTCACATTGTTTCAATTGCAACAGGAGAAGCAGTTAATTCCGAAGTTCATCAGCAAATCTTTGAAGCAGTTGCCGCTCCAGCAGATCCTGCACTAGATGCAATCGAACATCGTTTGATCGTTGCCGAAGCCAAGGTTGATAGTCTATTGGGAAAGTAATAGCCAGCGTAAAACGCTGGTTTGATAGGTTTTTTAAAACGGGCCCATGATAGAGGGATCGCTGGAAGCTCGTAACCAGCACTAAAGGGCTAACTGGCTCTTTTTTTATGACTGTAATGGTCTTGTAACAATAAGACAGTTAAATAGTATTATGGCACAAAAAACTTACCGTACAATCTCTATCAGTGATGTACATCTTGGTACCAAAGCCTGTAAAGCAGACTATTTAAATAACTTCTTAAAACACAATACTTGTGAAACACTGTATCTAGTAGGTGACATAATAGATGCTTGGAAAATAAAACAAAACACACTGAAATGGCATCAAAGCCATACCAATGTAATACGCCGTATATTAGGGCATGCCAAACGTGGAACACAGGTAATCTATATAGCAGGTAATCATGATGAATTTTTACGCCCGCTAATACCATATGAATTCAGTTTTGGTCGAATCAAAATCTGTAATCAAGCCGCTCATATAGGATTAGACGGCAAGAGATATCTTGTGGTACATGGTGACCTGTTCGATGGTATCACCAGACTGGCCCCTTGGCTCAGTATATTAGGAGACAAAGCGTATGACTGCGTTCTCAATATCAATACTAAATTCAATTGGATTCGTCACCGTATGGGTTTTGGCTACTGGAGCCTTAGCCTGTACCTTAAGCACCGGGTCAAAAAAGCGGTAGACTTTATGTTTCAATTTGAACTAAATCTAGCCAGTTATTGCAAAAAGAAAGGCTACGATGGAGTAATCTGTGGTCATATTCACAAGGCTGAAATCAAAGAAGTCGAAGGTGTTACCTATATGAATGACGGTGATTGGTGTGAAAGTTGCACAGCATTGGTAGAACACTGGGACGGGCGATGGGAAATCATAACTTGGTCAGAGGTGCGTAAAGATGAAAACAGTACTGATAATAACCGACAATGAACCTGCACAAGTCAATGGCGTTGTTACAACATTTCATAACTTGGAAATATTGGCTGAACGCGATGGCTATGATTTTGTTTAACTTGATCCCCGGCAGTTTGTTAATATTCCCTGTCCTGGCTATAGTGAGATCAAACTTAGTTGGACTTGGGGGATTGGCAGGATTATTGAAAAAGTAAACCCCGACTACATACACATTGCTACCGAAGGTCCAGTAGGATTTGCTGCTCGTTGTTGGATGGACTATTGGGGATGGCGTTACAATACATCGTACCATACTCGTTTCCCTGAAGCCATAAACAAAATTGCAGGGATACCCACAAGTTGGAGTTATCGCTACTTACGCTGGTTTCATAAACACAGTGGCCGTGTGCTAACTACTACACAGAGCATGGTGGATGATCTGGTCAGCCGTGGATTTAGAACCGACATTAAACCGTGGACACGTGGTGTTGACCGCAACATATTTGGCAGCAGCTCAAGAACCGCTACGGAACGGTCACAGCCCATACTGTTAAGTGTGGGACGAGTCAGTAAAGAAAAGAACTTGGATGTGTTTTG
>Ga0114968_10004627_pt1 | contig 10233 bp, 6 predicted proteins | sample M_130807_EF_Meta_FD_87020 | JGI IMG/M metagenome (GOLD analysis project Ga0114968, IMG submission 87020) | Freshwater microbial communities from Lake Montjoie, Canada to study carbon cycling - M_130807_EF_MetaG | ecosystem: Environmental > Aquatic > Freshwater > Lake | place: Lake Montjoie... | reverse complement strand
TCTTCTTCGGATGTATCAACGTAATCGATGAGAGACTGATTTTTATATAGTGTTCCATTTGTTGTTTTATCCTGGACTGTTACATCCCCCCCAACATCATACAAGTCATTTAAATTATATATTTTATTGTTCTTAAAATAAAAATCCGAATCTTTTTTCTCTCCAAAACCTGCTACGATTTTATTCCAGGTCACCTTTTCTTCATTTAGTAGTTTTATAATATATTCTCTTTTATAACTAGCTTTTTTGTTGTGTTTTTCATCTTCATCTATATAGTAAATGGGTCGGGTTAATCTGCCTGAATCGGTAAAAATATAAATCTCATTTTTGGAATATTCAAATCGAATACTTGTAAATGTGGGAATAATACCATTTCGCCTATATAATTTTAATAATTTTATCACTTCTACTGGATCTTCGACAACACCTATCCAACTACCATTAACAAACAATTTTGTATTGTCCGCCAAATATTGCATACTGGATTCTTGTAATAATTGAATAGCAATATTCGCACGTAACCATTTTATTAAAGGTATCGAAGAATATCCTATTGATATATATGTCGATAAAGCAAGATGTTTATGTAATCCAATGTTTCCACCATCGGGTGTATCCACTGGATCAATAAATCCCCATTGAGATGTATTCAATAAACGCGGACCTACTACTTTTGCACTTGAATCTAGCGGTAAATTCAATTTTCTCAAACTAGAAATAAATGTATACCAACTTAATCGATTTAAATCTTGTACAATACCTACTTTTCTGGTATATTCCAACGACCCCCAATTCCCTTTGAATGCTCTTTTAAATCCAGACTCTACACTCCTATCTTTAAAAAATTCACGGTGATTCAATTTTATTAAACCCATAAAATTGTTACGATATTTACCAGAATGATAATAATATTCACTATCTATTGCTAAACTAATTGCTCTCTTTTGCACTAAAAAATATTCACGGAATAAATCATATAATAACACACCGGTCGTTTCAACTCGTTTGAATTGAAAATTATCTCTATCTGTTGGTTTATCTTCTTTACTATAAACAGCAAGTAATCGTTTAACCATGTTTCCCAAAAAATATGCCTTATCTAGGAAATTTGTCTCTCCAACATTGGGTAAAAAATAATTAATGAGAATCTCTAATACACCATTTATTGATCTCCGCTTTGTAAATGTAGCAATGTATTCTAAGGCTGTCTGTTGATTGAATATTTTTCCAGCATCATGTATCGATGGAATAAACAAATCAATGTAAGATTCATATTTTTTCATATCCAACAAACATGTCTCTATTACATCTTTATCGGAAACAACACCCAATGCACGCATCAATATAAAAAGTGGAACTGGTTTTTTAACGTTTGGAACCAAGACTACAATTTGATTGTTGGAGAGAACGGATGTTGGTGCTACTATTTTGACCGCCATAGTTCTGATAGGTTTTGATGCATCTTCAGAAACGGTTCTTATTTCTGCGGAATGACTATATAAATCATCAGCTTTATTTTGTCTTATATAAATCATATTATCCGCGAATTTTTCTTGCGGGATAATCACCTTCTCTTTGCCATCAATAATAAAATAACCACCGTAATCATTTCGGCATTCACCCATATTAAAACGGACTTCTGGAGAGAGCGATTTTAAAATACATAGATCAGATTGAAGCATAATTGGAAATTTACCCAAATATATTTTTTCAAGAGTGATAGACGTTGTCTTTTTTTCCATTATTTCTGTTTTGCTCTGTGTGTCTATGGCTTGTTCATAAGATATTACATCAACATCGACATCATAATGTATTGTTATTCCATATGTCATATTTCTTAATCTAGCATCATTAGGGTACATAAAATGAACATTATTATCATCATATATAATAGGTTTACCAAAATATATTTTGTTTCCAGATTTACCACCTAAATATAAGAGCAATTCGTTACGGGTTTCATTATCTGAAGGGTTTGAAGAATTTTCTCGTTCTATATATCTTATAGGATTATTCTCTCGAATAATGTTTTTAATACCGTATTGAAAAAAGTAATTATACGACTCTAAATGATGTTGTACTAGATTATTTGGATTATCTTTAAAATAAATATCTATTAATTTCCATGATATATCTTCCATATTATTCATATTTAATGTTTTAATGGTTCGTTTCTTTGTTATATAAATAAATGTTAATTTTTTTTTATTATATTATAATATTATATATTATAACAAATATTAAAACAAATGAGCGTACTACAAAAATTTTTATCATTAGAAGTTTTATTTACAATAATCAGCGGTGCTTTATTTATATTTTTTATGGATTTATACGGTAGGTTTAATAACACTTTACATTTAATATTTGCAATTGTTTTTACTATCATTTTTTTAATTTTTATTTATAGAATGGCATTTAAAAAATACGACCCAATTGTTGTTAATTTATGTGCGAAAGTATTTCCAATGATTTTACTAACAATTTTAAGCATTTGTATTTTAAAACGAAAATGGAATTTCTATACAATATTAGGATTAGTTCTCATATTTATTGGTGCAATATTGGTTAGTAAGTAATTTTATATAAAATTGATTTATATTTTATATTTGAACTGTAAGACACCAACAATACGGCAGCACCAACAATGAAAACTCATAATAATTTTATTATAATCATATTTATCACCACGTTATTTACATGGAATATCCATTGTTTTTGTACTTCATATAAAACTAGTATAAAAATGTCATTTGATCCAATTACTCCAGAATCATTGTATCAAAAATTACTGCAATCACAAGAAAAACTACCATCCGAAAATTTATATTTATCTACTATTGAATGGAAAAATATAAATTTTATTTTAAACCACAATGATTCTACGCCTGAATTACGTAATAAAGTTAAAAATATTATATATAACTGTTATGAGGAATGGGCATTTTCAATGGTTCATTTGATAAAAAATAATCATTGGGAAAAATGCGGAGAAATACAAATAGACGAATTAAAATTATATGCTTATATAGGATTACGTAAAGCATTGATAAACTACGATAGCACAAAATATAATCAATTTACGAATTACGCTGTAAAATACGTATATAGCGAAATATTCAGCGGTATTTATGAATTAACACCTATATATGCATCCGATGAAAATTACAAATATAGAAATAAACATAAAGTAATAAATAGAATGCATATAAAAAAACGTAATGTAATAAGAAGACAAAAATACAGATCAAATTTTATTAACAATCAAAACGATATACTAGGAAAAAATGACTACGACTATAAAAAGTAAAAAATCAAAAAATAGTAAAAAAATATAATATTCACATAAAATATAATGACACAAGTAAAAAAAGCAACTACATTTTATACACGTGGAACGAATAATCCCCAATTAGCTTATTTGGTTGAAGGTAATTATCCAATTGTTCAACCCCAAAGACAGAGCTATTACGGGTTGTTATTAACGGGTGTAATTAGTAACAATATCAATAAAACAAAATATATAAACAATCTAAGACAAATGAAATTCAAAAATTGATGGTAACATTACCATATATGGTATTCTTCAAAATGATTCAAATACATTTTATCATTTTTTTTGATGTCATAGATCTTATTAAACCGTTCGGATGTTACTAATACACAATTAACACGATATTTGGCTATTGAATGTGGATTCAATAAATTCATATTTTTATACAATTCAGGTTTTTTGATCGACTGCCAGTATTGCGCATAATATTTATAAAATTCCATTAAATAAATATTTTGTTTCTCTCCGTATATTTTGTTTTCAACCAAATGATCCACCAATGCTTCTTCTGCTATTAGAAATCCACCAATATCAGCTATGTTCTCTCCAATGGTAATATTTGCACTGACAACAATATGGTCTTTTTTGGCGACATTTTCATAAAAATGAATTAGTTTATCTTGTTTTTCCTGATATTTCTTTATGTCTTCAGGATACCACCATCCTGAACCACCAAAATTACCGTTTTCATCATACTTATGTCCTTGATCGTCAAATGCATGCATTAATTCGTGTCCGATAAGCGTACATACATTCGCATAATTATAAGTCATTGATTTGTTCATGTCTATAAACGGTGGTTGTAAAATAGCATTGGGAATAAAGAGTTCGTTTGTATCAAAATTAAAACAAGCATTTACCGAATAGGTATTTAAACCGTGATTTCTGTTCCATTTATCCTTATATTTTTCTAGTATATTTTCTTTACCATCATAAAAATACTTTTGAATTTTTTGTGCAACGATCCAATTTTCGTATTTTTGATAATTTCCATAGGAATCGTCATTCGTAAAATCACAGTCTGGATCTGGATCCCATTTTGGTTTGGTTCCTATCACTATATTTATTTTATCCAACTTTTGTAATATGTGTTTAATTGTATTCGACGATAACCATGTATTTCTAACTATTCTTTTACGAAACACGTTTTTTATGGATTCCATAATTTTTTTCACAAATGCAATTTCTTTATCATGACTGTAGTATTTTATATACAATTTATTTATTTCCATGTTCATTATATCCAAAATATTGGAAATAGCTACTTTTTCTGCATTGCATGTTTTACGAAATAAATTTACCATAGGGTGGGTATCATAAGAATTCTCCACTAATGTGTCGTGTCTAGGTGATTTGTCGTGCTTACTAGGTTTATTCATATTATTTATACTATTCATAAAAACAGTGTAAATTTCACATAATTCTTTATGATAAGGAATTGCAGTACATATTATTTTAAATATAAAATATCCATGCCATTCTTTGGTATGCCAATTATGATACATTTCATTAAATACATATTTCATATATTTTACGTTATTGATAACAATGAATCTCTCATGTTTGTGGTTGTTGTCATCTTTATGTGTGTTCTGAACTAAACTATCTATGTATTTGTTCATATTGAAATGAAATTTACTATTTAATTCAGTGACCGAAAATTTATTATAACTTGTTTCGAATGTTATCTTCATGTCATCATCGTATAAGTATTTTGCCATATTTTTTTCAATATTATAAATATCTTCTCCGTTGTAACAATTATTTTCACCTAATACAAAATTAAAAAGTAAATTCACAAATTCGATATATATTTTTTTATAATTTGCAACCTCTCTTATATCATGCTTATTTTTACTAACATACATTTTTTTTAGGCTGTAAGTGAATCCATAACTATTAATATAAGATGTATATTTCGAAGTGTTTTTAAGATCAGGATCAACATACCATTTTATAAACATAGGAAATTGATGTTGTGTCATCCATGCTAAAAAATGATAGTATTCTGTTTCGTATTTAGAATGGTTCTGGTTGTTGTGGTTGTTGTGGTTGTTGTGTATTCGAGAATACTCGCTACCTTTTTTAATATAATTATTTAATTGAAATAAATATTCATTGAGTCTTGATTCAACCGTTAAAGGCTGTGTATGAATAACTGCGTCATGTATTTTTTTGATATTCGATAAAGGTGTGGAAGAGTGTGACCGTGACTTGCATATTTTTTTGATAATTTGATTGATTTGTCTATCGACTTTTTCTTGCAATAAACTAAACCTGTTAATATCATCTCTTTTTGTTGAATGATATACATATTTGTGCATATGTAACCAGTTTTTGTTTATTGTTGTATAAAAATCATCTTTTAGTTTGTTTTTGGGGTGTTTATATGGGTGTTTATATGGGTGTTTATAGGAATATTTTTTGGTTTTATTATGGTGTGTTATATGGTTTTTTTTGCGGGTTGTTCTATACGTGTGTTTTTTTGAATGTTGAACCATGTGTTTTATAATTTGTATAGATTGTATATAATTGTATATTCTTGCTTAATATACAATGATATTTTAATCAATCTAAAGAGGATAATTTTCACACAAAAGGATTTTTAATATTACCGACTGAAAAGTTTTTTTTGTCTGGATGTGAAATAAATGCGAATAATACATAAATTAAAAATAATACAAAAAGAAAAAATATAACATATATGAAAAACATAGCACTGCTTGTTTGGAGTGTTGTTGGTGCTGTTGTTGATGTAGTTACATTCGTTTGTTGAGTTGAACTTCCAGTTGGTTGACAATCAATATAAATTTCATCTGATAAATTTGTAGTTAATAAATTAGTCCCTCCAGTTTGATTTAAAAACAATGGATAAATATTCGCAGTAATATTAGGCGATACTACAGTATTACTGTAGGTTGGATTGGTGTAATATGGGGATATAACTGATTGTAAGTTTTTTATAACATCAGGATTAACAAAAATAGCATTATCCATTCCAAAAACAATATAATAAGCATTATCATTTGTATTTGTATATGAGAAAAAAGGGGTATTACCAGGAACAAAGTATTCCAATGTATAATCCGCAATATTTAATACGTGTGGTTGATTTAAATAATTATCTACTTGATTTTCTACTCGTTGTAACTGGTTTTGTAAAGTTGATAATTGGGTTTCTACGGATGGTGGTGCTGATTGTGTAGGTCTTCCTGCGATTTTTCTACCCAAATTATCAAAACCAGTTTTTATTCTGCTATTATCTTCCGATCTAGCACTACCCGATTTTATCATATCATTATTTTCTAAATTTGTTATTTCAGAATTAGCTGACGATATTTCATTATTAAAATCCTTTTCAATTTGTCCAGTTGTATTAATTACAGGTATCGCATAGTTTATCATATCTTCTGCTAAACGTGTCCCCTCATAATTTGGTATTGATCCAGGTAATGTTGTAATAGGTATGCATACCACTAATGGTGAGCCATTTCCTAAAACCGCTTTGTGTACTATTTGAATTTCTGCATCTGCTTGATTTCCACTAAAATATTGCAAAGAAGGCGAATATATAAAAACTCCGGAAACATTGTATTCAATTCCATTATATAATACTTGATTTGTTCCATTTGAATTGACTTCATATGTAAAATGTAACGATGTAGTACCTGAATTAGGATATACAAAACATATACTACGATTATAATAAAATGAATAATCACATTTTAAGTTACAAAAACCATTAAGATAAAGTGCTTCTTCTGATATATTCATTAGTATTTGTTGGTCACTCATATTTTTTTTTATGTGTAGTATTATATATTATAATAAATTTATAATAAAATAATATATATTTAATATAAATAAGGAATTTTATATTAAAATGAAGTTGTCTAAAGGTAAAATAAATAAAATTAAAGGGAAACGGATACAAAGTAAAAAACGTATTGGTCATAAACATAAACATTTAGTTAAACATGGTAGAGGTTTTAGTTATCGAAAAAAAAGACATTTCAACTTGAAGAATCAGACTTTGAAGCGATTTGGTATTGAAGTTGGTGGTGGTGATGAAAACGGTAGTCCGGTTAATAATGAGAGTAAGAATGCTAAGGATGCTAATAATCTAGAAGTAAATAAAAGTAATAATAATTTGTCTAGTAATGCTAGTAATGCTAGTAATGCTATTAATGTTGATACCAAAGAAAAGGAAAACGATAAAGCTAGTAAAAAAATTTCATCTTTTTTAAAAAAAATTAGTTTCAATAAAGAAAAATCGAATTCAACAAATGCGAATGAAAGTAATTTATCTGGTGCCACCACAGATGCAGATGCCTCCAAATCAGCAACAACAACACCAAATACAAATAATATTGTTGCAAATCCTGCATCTGCATCTGCACCTGCATCTGCATCACCTAGTGATAAAAAAAATAAATTATCTCAAGATGATGAAATTATTAGTAAAAACTACATACCTTTCAGTGAAACTTCAAGTGGAACTTCAACAAATGGAAATGCTGTTAAATATGAAAAAAAAACTAATGTAGATTCTAAAATTACAAATAGTGAAGATGTAACTAATGGTATAGTCGTAAAAGCACCACTCGTAGCTAATAAAATTGTCACAACAAATCCACAAGTTACCATACCATCTAATCAAAAAATAACCACACAAGTAACCACTCCAATAACCAGTCAAATAACCACAACAGCAACAACACCACCAAGACCTCCAACAACCACTATTAATGCACCTGCATCTGCACCTAGTGAAAAAACAAATGAATTATCTCAAGCTACTTATCCTCAATTTGTTGATTTACCTGATCATTTTGGTCCTAGTACAACAATGGCTGAAGTAGCTAATTATTTTTCGAATGTATTTTTGGTTCAGTTGTTGAGTAAATTTGATATTAAAACTAGTATGACGTTACGTGATATACTCTTAACTATGAATAAAGTAAATAACAATATGGGTTACAATAGTAATGGAATTGGTAGTAGTAGAAATGGTAGTAGTGGAAATGGTATTGGAAATGGTAGTGGAAATGGTATTGGAAATGGTATTGGAAATGGTAGTGGAAATATGCAACAAATTACAAGTGATAATTTGATGGATAATTTAAAAATTACTCAAGGTACAAGTATAGCTACATATAATGACCCACTTCAATATTCAACTAGTAATAATGGTGCTAATGGTGTTGATCCTAATAATAATGGTGCTAATAATGCTAATGGTTTTAATCCTATGCAATTACCTTTCAATGGATATAATCCTAGTCCGGAAAATCCTACAGGTGATGTAAATCCAAAAGATACACGCAGTAGGCTTGAAATTCAAAATGATAATGCGGATTTGGATCTTAAAAATACTAAGCTTGATACAGAAAATAACTCATTAAATGCCGAAAAAGCTAGTTTAACTGAAGAGGTTACTAAAAACACAAAGGCTATAGAAGATTTGAAGAAAAATCCTAATCCTAATGATGAAGAAAAAGAAAAAATAAAACAATTAGAAAAAGAAAATGCTACACATCAACTTGCAATTAAAGAAAAAGAAGTTCAAATTACTAAAAATCAATCTGAAAAGGAAGATATTCAAAGAAAGTTGAAGGCTAATAAATATGCAGAATGGAAAACAAAATCCAACTGGGAAGTTGCATCTGATGTAGGAAATAGTGCTTATGGTGTTGCTAAAAGTGGCGCAAATGTGTTGGGGTCTGCTGCTAGTTCTGCTTATACAGGTACTAAAGATTTTGCTAAACAAACAATTTATGGAAAAGATATCGATGTTCTTAATAAAGATCATCAAGTATTGAAGGATAAAGAAACTGCAATTGATAACAAATTACGCGATTTAAATGCCGAACTAAACAAAAAAGATCCTAATAAAACTCTAGCAGACACGGAGAGGATAAAAAAAGAAATTAAACAAGCTACAACTGAAAAAACAAATATTAATAACGCAATTAAAGAGAATAGAAAAAATCATACAATTAAAATGGGACAAATTAATGAAATAATAGAAAGTCATAATAATCCAGAAGCACCAGTATCAAGAGAAGGTAATCGAATTAGTGATGAAAGAGAAGATGAACATCCGACATCAAGAGTACTAGAAGGACGAAAAGCTAATGAAATTGAAGAAAATGGACATTTACAAGAAACTAAATCCGTTAAAGAAGGCAGTAGAATTAATAGTGAAATCGAAGAGGGTGATAAACGTTCAATTGGTAAAGTTTTTTCAGACAAATTAAGTGATTTAAATAATAAGACAAAAAATGCATTTTCTAGTATGTTAGGGAGTAAATCAGAAAGTAATATTGAACACTCAGAAAGTAATATTGAACACATGCAAATGCTAAATGACGCAAGAAAAGCAAAACAAATGGTAGAAAACGAAAGAAAAAATCAACCTCAACATTCAGAACATAAACAATCTGGACAACAACATCATGAAAACCCACAGCATAAAAACCAACATAGACACAGTAGAGGTGGTGGTAAAAAAACCAACACCAAAAAAACAAGAAAATTACAAAAACGGTAAATACCTCATCGTATCATTGTCATAAACGGTTGCTTTGAACACTTCATTGTATCCTTCTGCATAAACTGTATCTCCATTATATATATAATCACATCCGTATTCATTGGTGCAACTTTTACCTTTTCTATTGATTGGAATTTTCACGTTGTTATGTTGATCGCTAATGGTATAATATTGCCATTTGTTTCTATTCACGAAAACAGGTCGTCCCATCAGTGGTAGTATGCTGTTTTTCTTGGATCCGTTGATAGGTGTTAAAATACCGACTTGTCTATAATTCGTGTCTGGAGCGACGGCACCAATATTGGTTGAAACATTAATAGGGACCGCTCTTGGCATAAATACT
>Ga0114968_10004626_pt1 | contig 10234 bp, 5 predicted proteins | sample M_130807_EF_Meta_FD_87020 | JGI IMG/M metagenome (GOLD analysis project Ga0114968, IMG submission 87020) | Freshwater microbial communities from Lake Montjoie, Canada to study carbon cycling - M_130807_EF_MetaG | ecosystem: Environmental > Aquatic > Freshwater > Lake | place: Lake Montjoie... | reverse complement strand
TGCCGCAGGGGCAGTTGGGCTGGGAGATGCAGGTGCTGCACTTGATGGTGCAGGTGCTGAAGCAGGCGCAGCAGGCACTGGGTCAGCAGCAGCCGCCGCTTCCAGCGACACAATGACCGAGCCTTGCTTGACCTTGTCACCCAGCTTCACTTTCAAAGCGGTGACCACACCGGCGTGTGAAGAGGGAATTTCCATCGAGGCTTTGTCGCTCTCGACGGTGATGAGGCTTTGATCGACCGCCACGGTGTCGCCCACCTTCACCAACAATTCGATGACAGCCACTTCGTCGAAGTCGCCAATGTCAGGTACTTGAATGTCTATTAGAGCCATGTTGTTCTCAGTCAGTGAGGGGTCTCAAGCTTGTGCGAGACCCCAAGTTTTAAAGCATGACGCGGCGGAAATCGGCCAGCACTTGGCCCAAATACGCGTTGAAACGCGCCGCAGCAGCACCATCAATCACACGGTGGTCCCAGGTCAGTGACAAGGGCAACATCAAGCGAGGTTCGAATTCTTTGCCATTCCAAACCGGTTCCATGTTGCTGCGACAGACCCCCAAAATGGCCACTTCAGGCGCATTGATGATGGGCGTGAAATAGCGTCCACCAATGCCGCCCAAGCTGGAGATGGTGAAGGTGGCACCAGACATTTCAGCAGGGCTCAACTTGCCGTCGCGTGCTTTTTTGGCCAGTTCGCCCATTTCGGCGCTGATTTGCAAAATGCCTTTTTTGTCGGCGTCTTTCAACACCGGCACCATCAGGCCATTGGGCGTGTCGGCGGCAAAACCGATGTGCCAATAGTGTTTGTAGACCAGTGCATCGCCATCGAGGGAACTGTTGAACTGCGGAAATTTTTGCAGCGCGGCCACGCAAGCCTTGATGAGGAAGGCCAGCATGGTGACTTTGACGCCGCTTTTTTCATGCTCTTTGTTGGTCAACACGCGGAAGGCTTCGAGCTCGGTGATGTCGGCATCGTCATGGTTGGTGACAGCAGGAATCATCACGGCGTTGCGCAACAAATTGGCGCCGCTGATTTTTTGAATCCGACCCAACTCTTTGCGCTCGATAGGACCGAACTTGGCGAAATCCACCTTGGGCCAAGGTATCAAGCCCAAGCCTGCACCGTCACCCGCAGGTGCTTTGCTTGATTGCGCTTGCGTGCGGGTCTCGCCAGCCATGACGGCACGGCTGAAAGATTGGATGTCTTCCAAACCAATGCGACCTTTGGGACCACTGCCTTTGACTTCGTTCAAAGGCACGCCCAATTCGCGGGCAAATTTGCGCACCGACGGCGAGGCATGGGGCAAGGCACCAGTGGGTGCCACCGTGGGTTGGTGCGCGGGTGCTGTCACTGGGGCCACGGAAGCAACTGCAGCAGCAACAGCAACAGGGACACTGACAACGGGCACGGCAGGGGCTGCGGCCGCAGGCGCGGGCGGTGCAACGGCGGGCTGTGCAGAAGGTGCCACAGGGGCCGCACCAGCCACCTCGGTGGCGTCCAACTTGACAATCAGCGACCCTTGCTTGACCTTGTCGCCCAGCTTGACCATCAATTCGGTCACCACACCAGCGTGGGAGGACGGGATTTCCATCGAGGCTTTGTCTGATTCAACGGTGATCAGGGACTGCTCGGCGCGCACCTTGTCGCCCACTTTCACCAACAGTTCAATCACTGCAACTTCGTCAAAGTCGCCGATGTCGGGGACATTCACTTCCATCATGGCCATTTGTTTCTCCCTGAATCAGGCGTACAGCGGATTGATCTTGTCCGCTTGCAGTTTGTATTTTTGAATCGCTTGCGCCACGGTGGATGCAGGCACGGTGCCGTCTTCGCTCAAGGCTTTGAGGGCGGCGACCACGATGTAGTGGCGGTTCACCTCAAAGTGTTCGCGCAGTTTGCTGCGGAAGTCTGAACGACCAAAACCATCCGTGCCCAAGACCTTGTAGTTGCGCCCTGCTGGCAAGTGGCCACGGATTTGTTCGGCATAGGCTTTCATGTAATCGGTGGACGCGACCACCGGACCTTCATGAGCACCCAGTTGCTGTGCCACGAAGGACATGCGTGGTGCCTCGGTGGGGTGCATCAAATTCCAACGCTCCGCCTCGGCACCGTCACGCGCCAATTCGTTGAAGCTGGGGCAGCTCCACACATTGGCGGCCACGCCCCAATCGGTTGCCAACAATTCACGTGCCGCCATGGATTCACGCAAGATGGTGCCCGAACCCAACAGGTTCACGCGTGGCAACTTCTTCGCGCCTTCTGCGGCTTGCAACAAATACATGCCCTTGATGATATGTTCTTCCGTGCCGGGTGTGAGGCCGGGCATGGGGTAGTTTTCATTCAGCAAGGTGATGTAATAAAACACGTTGTCTTGCTTTTCCACCATGCGCTTCAAACCGTGGTGCATGATGACCGCCACCTCGTGGGCAAAGGTCGGGTCGTAGCTCACGCAGTTGGGAATGGTGCCCGCCAAGATATGGCTGTGGCCATCTTCATGTTGCAAGCCTTCGCCGTTCAAGGTGGTGCGGCCTGAGGTGCCGCCCAACAAGAAACCGCGTGCTTGCATGTCACCCGCCGCCCAGGCCAAGTCGCCAATGCGCTGGAAGCCAAACATCGAGTAGTACACGTAGAACGGCACCATGATGCGGTTGTTGGTGGAGTAGGACGTGGCAGCGGCAATCCAACTGCTCATACCGCCCGCTTCGTTGATGCCCTCTTGCAGAATTTGACCGGCCTTGTCTTCTTTGTAATACATCACCTGGTCTTTATCGACAGGTGTGTAGAGCTGACCATCCGGGTTGTAAATGCCCACCTGACGGAACAAGCCTTCCATGCCAAAAGTGCGGGCCTCGTCCACCAAGATGGGCACCACGCGGGGCCCCAAGGCTTGGTCACGCAGCAACTGCGTGAGGAAACGCACATAGGCTTGGGTGGTGGAAATTTCACGCCCCTCAGCCGTGGCTTCAGTGACCGCTTTGAACACCTCCAAAGCGGGCACGGTGAACTGCTCGTCAGCCTTGATGCGGCGGTGCGGCAAATAGCCTCCCAAGGCCTTGCGACGCTCGTGCAGGTATTGCATCTCGGGGGTGTCGTCCGCCGGTTTGTAGAACGGCAACTTGGACAACTCGCTGTCGGGGATCGGGATATTGAAGCGGTCTCTGAAGGTCTTGATGTCTTCGTCGGTGAGTTTTTTGGTTTGGTGCACCGTGTTTTTGCCTTCACCAGCACTGCCCATGCCGAAACCTTTAACGGTCTTGATCAACAACACCGACGGTTGGCCTTTGTGTTTCACGGCAGCAGCATATGCCGCATACACCTTTTGCGGATCATGGCCGCCACGGCGCAAGTTCCAAATATCGTCATCGCTCATCTTGGCCACCATCTCCAAGGTGCGCGGATCGCGGCCAAAGAAATGCTTGCGCACATAAGCGCCATCGTTGGCTTTGAAGGCTTGGTAGTCGCCGTCCAAGGTTTCCATCATGATGCGGCGCAAGGCGCCGTCTTTGTCGCGGGCAATCAGCGGATCCCAATTGCTGCCCCAAATGAGCTTGATGACGTTCCACCCGGCACCTCGGAATTCACCTTCCAGTTCTTGGATGATCTTGCCGTTGCCACGCACCGGGCCATCCAAGCGCTGCAAATTGCAATTGATGACAAACACCAGGTTGTCGAGCTTTTCACGCGCGGCCAAACCAATCGCGCCCAAGGATTCCACTTCGTCCATTTCACCGTCACCGCAAAACACCCAGACCTTGCGGTTCTCGGTGTTGGCAATGCCACGCGCGTGCAGGTATTTCAAGAATCGGGCTTGGTAAATGGCCATCAAGGGGCCCAGGCCCATGGAGACAGTTGGGAATTGCCAAAACTCGGGCATGAGTTTGGGATGCGGATAGCTGGACAAACCTTTGCCATCCACCTCTTGGCGAAAATTCAGCAACTGCTCTTCCGTCAAGCGACCTTCCAAATACGCACGCGCATAAACACCTGGCGACACATGGCCTTGGATGTAGAGCAAGTCGCCGCCGTGGTTTTCGTTTTCGGCGTGCCAAAAATGATTGAAGCCCGCACCAAACATGTGGGCCAGCGAAGCGAAGGACCCAATGTGACCACCCAAATCACCACCATCAGCGGGGTTGTGGCGGTTGGCTTTGACCACCATGGCCATGGCGTTCCAGCGCATGTAGGCGCGCAATCGCTCTTCGATTTCAATATTGCCTGGGCAGCGTTCTTCTTGATCGGGTTCAATCGTGTTGACATAACCCGTGTTGGCCGAGAACGGCATGTCGATGCTGTTTTCGCGGGCATGTTCTAAAAGTTGTTCCAAGAGAAAGTGGGCGCGTTCGGGCCCTTCGGACGCGATGACGGCGGACAAAGCGTCCATCCATTCGCGGGTTTCTTGGCTGTCGGCATCGTTGCGTGCAAAGGTTTGTAAATGCTCTGGTGCGACGGACATGTTTGTCTCCTTGTGGAAGCGATTCTTTGTGCAAAAGTGGGTAGCCCAGATTTTTACATATTTCAAATAGCGCCGTGTCGTTTCATAATGCAAAATTTCAGTCACCCGTCAATGCCAATTCGCTGACCTAAACTCGACCACCATGCAAAACAACTTGCTACTGACTTTAAGCGCCCGGTGGAAAGCTTGGTGGAAGCGACTGAGCCCGAGCCGACAAGATCGGTATGCCTTGCTGGCCCCCATCGCTGCGGTGGCTGTTTTCTTGATGACGATTGTCAGCAGCGTGGGCTATTTGCGCATCGAAGAAATGGAGCGTGAACAAGAAAGTGTTCAACGCGATTTGGAATTTGCCAACCAGAAAATGCGCTTGCACTTGCTGGAACAGCAAGAACAAATGCTGCGCTTGGCACGCGATGTCAGCAATGACAAATTAACCGCCATTGACTTTGCCCACAGCGCAGTGGACTTGGCCAAACAATACCCTGAGGTGGCCAGCATCAGTTGGATCGACAGCAACCGGCATGTGCGCTCCAACTACTCCTCGGGGGCGTTGGAATTGCTGCAATTTCACCGCCAAGGGGCTTGGCTTGAACACCCGCAAACCGAAGACACTTTTTTGCTGGCCAAAGAACTGCGTCGATCGATTTACTCCACGCCCATCATCTTCAAAAATGGGGATGGAACCGGCCCGGGTGAAGCCCATCTGCAATTGCACATCCCGATGCAAACCAACAACGACTTCAAAGGCGTGGTGCTGATTGAATACTCCTTGGATGGCTTGTTGCGCTACGCCCTGCCCGCTGAAGTGTCTGCGCGACATGCTGTGGCCTTGGTTGACGCCAACAACAACCTGCTGGCTGGTCAAAGCATCAAACCGCGCACAGGATTTTTTGAATACTCGCCTTGGGAGTCCAAGGCCTACGAATACAGCGTGCCTGTATCAACCGTGGGCAACAGTCTGCAACTCCGCGCTCAGGCCTACCGCACATCGCAGGTGTTGATTGGCAGTGGTTTGTTTTGGCTGGTGTTGTTGCTCAGTGGCATGACCACCTGGATGTTGATCGGCACTTGGCGCCACACGCGCAGACGATTGCAAGCCCAACAAGCCTTGGTCGCTGAAACCAATTTTCGCCGTGCCATGGAAAACTCCATCCTCACGGGCATGCGGGCCATGGACATGCACGGCCGCATCACCTACGTGAATGCTGCGTTTTGCCAAATGACCGGATGGACTGAAAAAGAGTTGGTGGGTTTGAGTTCACCCTTTCCTTACTGGCCCGATGAAGACCGCAATGTGCTCAACACCAAGTTGGAAGATCAACTGAGCGGGCGCACCACCATGAGTGGTTTTCAGATCAGGGTCAAACGCAAAAATGGCACGCTGTTTGATGCCCGTTTGTATGTTTCCCCGTTGATTGATGCTTACGGTGCGCAAACTGGTTGGATGACGTCGATGACCGACATCACCGAACCCAATCGGATTCGAGAGCAGTTGTCCGCCTCCTATGAGCGTTTCACAACGGTGTTGGAAGCACTGGATGCTTCGGTGTCGGTCACACCCTTGGGCAGCACGGAATTGCTGTTCGCCAACAAACTCTATCGACAGTGGTTTGGCAACATGAGCGATGGCCATTTGGAATTGGTCACCCAAGCGGGCATGTCGAAATCCGATACGCCCTCCAAAGACGAATCGGTCGATGACTTGGTGGGCATGCCCAGCGAAAGCCTGACGCAAGCGGGCTCTGAGAACTCTGAGATTTACCTGCCAGACCTGAACAAATGGTTGGAGGTTCGTTCGCGTTATTTGAACTGGGTTGATGGTCGCTTGGCGCAGATGGTGATTTCCACCGACATCACGGCGCGTCGCCATGCAGAAGAGCAAGCCGATTTGCAGGCTGAACGCGCACAGTCCGCCAGTCGCCTGATCACCATGGGTGAAATGGCGTCGAGCGTGGCGCATGAGTTGAACCAACCCTTGACCGCCATTTCCAACTACTGCACGGGCATGGTCTCGCGCATCAAGGGCAAGCAAATCAGCGAAGAAGAGTTGCTGACGGCACTGGAGAAGACATCCCGACAAGCCCAGCGTGCCGGACAAATCATTCAACGCATTCGAAGTTTTGTGAAGCGCAGTGAAACCAACAAAGTCATCTCGCCGATTGCACCCATCGTGACCGAAGCGGTGGAATTGGCCGACATCGAATTGCGTCGTCGCCGGGTGCAACTGAGCTTGTTTCTGTCGGACCGCATTTCAAGCATCCTGGTGGACCCCATCTTGATTGAGCAGGTGCTGATCAATTTGCTCAAGAATGCAGCTGAAGCGATTGAACACGCCAACCGCCCGCCTGAACAACGCAAAGTCGAGCTGCAAATCGTTCCCAAAATCATCGAAGCACAACCGGTTGTTGAATTTTCTGTCACCGACAGCGGTGTGGGCATGTCCCCCGAAGTGATGTCCCGCGTGTTTGAAGCGTTCTACACCACCAAGAAAGAAGGGATGGGCATTGGCTTGAATTTGTGCCGCACCATCATCGAGTCCCACCAAGGTCGCATGCAAGCTGAGAACATCTACAATGGAAAAGTGATCATGGGATGCCGGTTTTCATTCTGGCTACCGGCCAAACCTGCCCTGGTTCCTGTTTGATTTTGTGCAGCTTCGATGCACGTTGGAGTAAAGATGAGTTTGATTCCTAAAAAAGGCAATGTGTATGTGGTGGATGACGACGAAGCCGTCCGTGATTCGCTGCAATGGTTGCTGGAAGGCAAAGACTACCGCGTGCGCTGCTTCGATTCAGCCGAATCATTCCTCAGCCGTTATGACCCCCGTGAAGTGGCTTGCTTGATTGTTGACATCCGCATGCCCGGCATCACCGGTTTGGAATTGCAAGACCGGTTGTTGGAACGCAAATCACCATTGCCCATCGTCTTCATCACCGGTCATGGCGATGTGCCCATGGCGGTCAACACCATGAAAAAAGGGGCGATGGATTTCATTCCCAAACCCTTTAAAGAAGAAGAGTTGCTCAGCGTTGTTGAGCGCATGTTGGACCAAGCCCGTGAGGCTTTCGCTGACTACCAACACGCCGCCAACCGCGAGGCCTTGATGGGCAAACTCACAGCACGTGAAGCCCAAGTCCTCGAGCGCATCGTGGCCGGTCGCTTGAACAAGCAAATCGCCGACGATCTGGGCATCAGCATCAAAACGGTGGAAGCGCACCGCGCCAACATCATGGAAAAACTCAACGCCAATACCGTTGCCGATTTACTGAAAATCGCCCTGGGCCCTACAACCAAATCCTGATCAAACCATGACTGCTCAACTCATCGACGGGAATGCACTGTCTCAACTGTTGCGCGAACAAGTCGGTACGCGCATTGTGCAACTCCAACAGCAAGGTGTGCGGCCCGGTTTGGCGGTCATTTTGGTGGGCGACAACCAAGCCAGCCAGGTGTATGTGCGCAACAAGGTCAAGGCCTGTGAGCAAACCGGCATCCACTCGGTCTTGGAAAAACACGATGCCACCATGACTGAAACGGCCTTGCTCGATCGCGTTGCGGCGCTCAATGCCGACCCCAGCATCCACGGCATTTTGGTTCAGCTTCCCCTGCCTGCCCACATTGACGCGCAAAAAGTGATTGAAGCCATCGCACCTGAAAAAGACGTGGATGGTTTTCACGTCGCCAGCGCAGGCGCCCTGATGACGGGTTTGCCGGGCTACTGGCCTTGCACGCCGCACGGCTGCATGAAAATGCTGGAGCACATTGGTTACAACTTGCGTGGCAAGCATGCTGTGGTCATTGGTCGCAGCAACATCGTGGGCAAACCCATGGCCTTGATGCTGCTGCAGCAAAACGCCACGGTCACCATTTGCCACAGTGGCACCACCAACCTCAAGGCCCTGACCCTGCAAGCCGATGTCATTGTGGCCGCTGTGGGCAAGCGCAATGTCTTGACCGCTGACATGGTCAAGCCCGGTGCCGTGGTGCTCGACGTGGGCATGAACCGTGATGATGACGGCAAATTGTGTGGCGATGTGGATTTTGAAGGCGTCAAGCAAGTCGCCAGTCACATCACCCCAGTGCCAGGCGGTGTGGGCCCCATGACCATCACCATGTTGCTGGTCAACACCTTGGCCTCGGCAGAAAAATCCTTGTCGTCCTCTTCATGACCAATCCCCTGCTCGACTTCTCCGACCTTCCCCTGTTTGATCGGGTGCATCCCGAGCATGTGGCACCCGCCATCGATGAATTGCTGGCCCAAGCAGATGCTGCGTTGAACGAAGTCACGTCCCCGGCTTTTCCAGCGCAATGGCTGGCCATCTCGAAAGTACTGGACACAGCAACCGAACGACTCGGTCGCGCTTGGGGTGTGGTCAGTCATTTGCAGTCGGTCATGGACACCGCGCCATTGCGGGCAGCCTACAACGCCGATTTGCCACGCATCACCGAATTTTGGACCCGCTTGGGGGCCAACGAAGCCCTCTACGCCAAATACAAAGCCATTGACCCCAACAGCCTCAACCCCGAGCAAGCCCATGCACATCAATTGGCTCTGCGCAACTTTGTGTTGTCAGGCGCTGAATTAACCGGCGCTGCAAAAGAACGCTTTGCAGCCATTCAAGAACGACAAGCAGAGGTCAGTCAGTTGTTCAGTGAACACGTGCTAGACGCCACCGATGCATGGTCTATGTTGGTCGGTGAAGACGAGGTGGCCGGCATTCCAGACGATGTGCTGCAAGCGGCCCAAGCAGCCGCTCATGCCGACGGCGTCAAGGGTTACAAGCTCACGCTGAAAATGCCGTGCTATTTGCCGGTGATGCAATACGCCCACAGCAGCGCCTTGCGTGAAAAACTCTATCGCGCCCACTCAACCAGAGCTTCGGAACAATCCGATCAACCTGAATTTGACAACACAGCGTTGTTGCAAGAGATTTTGCAATTGCGCCAAGAAGAAGCCGCGTTGCTGAACTACGCCAACCATGCCGAGGTGTCTTTGGCCAGCAAAATGGCCGAGTCCCCCGACCATGTGATGCGCTTTTTGCGCGACTTGGCCCAACGCGCCAAGCCTTTTGCCGAAAAAGATTTGGCCGAAATGCGTGCTTTCGCGCGCGATGAACTGCATCTTCAGGATCCGCAAGCTTGGGACTGGACATTCGTGGGCGAAAAACTCAAGGAAGCGCGTTACGCCTTCAGCGAACAAGAAGTCAAGCCCTATTTCACCGCGCCCAAGGTGTTGAGTGGCTTGTTCAAAATTGTGGAAACACTGTTTGAAGTGAACATCCGCGAGGACAAAGCCCCGGTGTGGCACCCTGGCGTGTTGTTCTACCGCATTGAGCGTGAGGGGCAGTTGGTGGGGCAGTTTTACCTTGACCCCAATGCCCGCAAGGGCAAGCGCGGGGGTGCATGGATGGACGATGTGCGGGCCCGTTGGCTGCGGCCCGACACCGCCCAACTGCAAACACCCGTGGCGCATTTGGTGTGCAACTTTGCAGAAGGTGTGAATGGCCAACCGGCATTGCTCACCCACGATGACGTCATCACTTTGTTCCACGAATGCGGGCACGGCTTGCACCACATGCTCACGCAAGTGAATGAGCGCGATGTCTCTGGGATCAGCGGTGTCGAATGGGATGCGGTCGAGTTGCCAAGCCAATTCATGGAAAACTTTTGCTGGGAATGGTCCGTGCTTCGCCACATGACAGCGCACGTGGACACCGGTGAACCCCTGCCCCGCGCCTTGTTTGAGAAAATGCTGGCCGCCAAAAATTTCCAAAGTGGCTTGCA
>Ga0114968_10004625_pt1 | contig 10234 bp, 17 predicted proteins | sample M_130807_EF_Meta_FD_87020 | JGI IMG/M metagenome (GOLD analysis project Ga0114968, IMG submission 87020) | Freshwater microbial communities from Lake Montjoie, Canada to study carbon cycling - M_130807_EF_MetaG | ecosystem: Environmental > Aquatic > Freshwater > Lake | place: Lake Montjoie... | reverse complement strand
TTCGTAAGTTGATCATCAAGACCAAGGTCACGGATATCAAGGCGTGCCCAACGTGTTGGGTTCCAGATCAGCCGCAGTTATTGTTAGGGATGTATCCAGTAGACGATCCGCAAGCGTTGCGGAACCCACGTCCAGATCTATCTCTTAACCGTAACAGCAGAGGGTCACGAGATATTCAGTGGGGTTGGGCACCGGTTGGTGGTGGTAGGAGTTTTGATGATCCGTTAACACCAAACAACTTGGTTGCAACGACATCTGTTGGTACAGTAACGGTTACGACATCATAGGAACTATCATGGACAAGAAAGAAGTTAAAGCTATCGCGGATACGGAAGTCCGTGCCCACGAGAAGAAACTGCATCCCGGTGCCAAGAAGATGAAAGCTGGTGGTCCAACCACGGCTGATCGTGCTAAGTACGGGAAGAATATGTCTCGCGCCATGAACCAGCGCGGTAGCGCACGGGGGAAGTGATGGCTACATATAGCATGAAGAAAGGTGGTAAGGAAGTTGGTCCTGCTTCTACATACGCCGAACCGCATACCATGACCGGCGCAGATATGGACATCGACGCGCATATCAAGGCACACAACGCCAAAGATAATGTCGATGAACTTTGTATGAGCGTGAGCGGCTACAAGAGCAAGCCATATCCAGAACCCAAGACTTCTGGCATCAAGGTTCGTGGGACTGGCGCTGCTACTAAGGGTCTGATGGCTCGGGGTCCGATGGCATGAACTACACCGAGTTGTGTGCCAATATTCAAGACATCACGGAGAATACGTTCACCGCTGATCAATTGGCTATGTTCACGCAACAAGCGGAACAGAAAATATACAACACGGTTCAGATTGCTAACCTTCGTAAGAACGTAACTGGCGTCACTTACGCAACCGTACCGTACGTATCTTGTCCGGACGACTTTCTATCTGTGTACTCGATAGCCGTTTTTTCTACGGGTGGTCCGTACACGTTTCTTCTTAACAAGGACGTGAACTTCATTCGTGAAGCGTACCCAACCCCTACGGCTACGGGAACGCCCAAGTACTACGCTATATTTGGGCCGAGTTCCAGCAACGTAAACGAACTTTCGTTTATGCTTGGGCCTACGCCTGACGCTTCGTATAACTTAGAACTGCACTACTTTTACTATCCCCCCTCGATTGTTACCTCTAGCACGTCTTGGCTTGGGGATAACTTTGACTCCGCTCTGCTTAACGGTGCGTTGATTGAAGCAATACGCTTCATGAAAGGCGAAGTGGATATCATCCAGAACTATGAGAAGCTGTATCTTCAGTCGATTCAGTTGCTCAAGCAGTTGGGTGATGGTAAGCAGCGTCAGGATGCGTACCGTGATGGTCAATATCGTCAACCGGTGACCTGATGTCTATCATCCAGACCCAAACGACGAGCTTCAAAGCAGAGCTATATCAGGCAATTCATGACCTGACGACTGACACTTTGAAGATCGCGTTATATACGAATAGTGCTACTCTTAACGAGAGTACAACGGCGTACTCTACTACCGGTGAGATCACAGGTACTGGGTATAGTGCTGGGGGTGTGACTATCACTGGAGTGACAGTTAATTCTTCCGGGTACACGGCGTATGTCAGCTTTAATAATCCTAGCTGGTCTTCCGCTTCGTTTACAACCCGTGCGGCCCTGATCTATAATTCCAGCAAATCTAACCGGTCTATCGCCGTGCTGGACTTTGGGTCAGACAAAACGGTTTCTAACAACACATTCACTGTCACTCTTCCGGCAAACACCGCAGCCGATGCGTTGATCCGGTCCTCTAATTAGGAGCTTTCATGTTGTCCAACCACTCAGCAGGTACTGATAAGGCGGGAGCCAACATCATGATCTGTAAAGATATCAAAGACGGTCTTCGGGCCGGTGGCGTTTTCCATGTAGTTTGCTATGACAAAGATGGCAACCTGAAGTGGGAACTTGAAGAGCACAACCTCGTTGTGAACGGTGGTCTTCAGGACATGAACGCTAAGTACTTTACCGGTAGCGCGTATACCGCTGCTTGGTATTTGGGTCTTTATGGCGCTGGTGCTTCTAATACTCCTGCGGCTACTGACACGATGTCGTCTCATGCTGGTTGGACGGAAAACACGACTTACAGTCAGGCAACTCGCCCAGTTTGTACGTTTGGTACGCCAACAACTGCTAACCCATCTGTTGCTACGAACTCGGCATCACCCGCTGCGTTCTCAATCAACGGCACGACCACTATTGGTGGCGCGTTCTTGACTAGCAACAATACCAAGAGTGGCACTACTGGAACCCTGTTCTCGGCTGTTGACTTCTCTTCCCCCGGTGACCGCTCTGTTGTTAGCGGCGATACATTGAACGTCACTTACACCTTCAGCCTGACTGCGAGCTAATCATGGCAACTAAATTTATCAAAAACCAGCAAGTCAAACTTATCGGCACCGTCCCAGAAGGTCCGGTACAGAAACTTCGTATGACCGAAGACGGCGACGTTGAGTATCTCGTTGTTTGGACGGATGTTGACGGCAATGTGCATGAGCGTTGGTTTCCGGAAGCCCAGCTAACTTCGGTGTGATGTGGCGAATAACGGCGGGTGGGGTTCAGGTACTTGGGGGGAAGTAGGCTGGGGGTTGTCTGTATATGACAATTCCGCAGAAGAAGCCTCCTCAAGTGCAGATACTATTGGCACGATTGCCAATGAGTATATTTCTGCGTCTGAAGCCTGCTCGTCCGTTGATTCAACCACTACGGCAAATACGTTCCCTAACAACGTAGCTGAAGCAGCCACCGCTAATAACGCTGACGTTGCGTCAGGTGGTTATGCTCCTAACTGCAATGCGACTGAAAACGCGGTCATTACGCTAGACGCTGTTGTTGCGGTCGCTACCTTTGTAGCCACAGAAACCGAAGCCGCATCCGGTGTAGACGTTGTAACTACGACCGCTACTCTATATATTCCAGCAGACGAAGCGGCAAGTGCTCTCGATGCCACTGTGGGTGAACGGCAGTATTACCGTGACGTAGCCGAAGCGGCAAGTGGGATTGACTCACTTGCTAATACGTTTGCTTATCCAAATTCTGTTTCTGAAAGCGCGTCGGCTGTTGATGTTATAGCAACAATTGCCACTCAGAATTTAGCCGCAATAGAGTTAGTTACAATTACCGACCTTTTGAGTGCGTCAGCTATATGGGTTGGAACCATTGCCGAAGCTGCAAGTGGGTTGGATGTAGTAGCGTCATTGCGGAGTTTACCGGCAACTCTGTCCGAAGCGGCTTCTGGGGTTGATACTGCAAGTGCATTGGGTTTGGAGTTTGGTAATATAGAAGAATTTGTGTACTCATTTGATAATGTCGCTCCAATAGGTTCTTTTGGTCTGATTATATCAGAGAGCGTAACGGCCACTGACATAATAAACGGCAACCCCAAATACCCGCGTTCTGTTTCTGAAGCTGCTTCTATTGTTGATTCGTCAGGGCAGCGTTTCTTATGGATTCCAATTGATACCGGCGCTACTGGAACATGGATTCCGGTTCCAACTTTTTGATGGGTACTTAAAATGTCAACCTCGTATACTACGTTATTAGGGCTTGCCCTCCCCGCTCAAGGAGAATTGTCGGGTAGTTGGGGCAACGAAGTAAATAATTACATTACCACTTATCTTGACTCAGCAATTGCGGGATCACTTGCAATTTCGTTGACGGGCGATGTGACGCTCACCAAGACCACTGGTTCAGTTTCGCTTGGGTCCACGTCTTCCCAATACGCAGTCTTAAACGTAACGCCTAATGCAAGCACTTGGACAATTACTGTTCCAGCGGCGAGCAAGATTTACGTTGTAAACAACCTATCAGGGTCGTTTACTTTTACATTTAAAGCGTCTGGGCAGACAGGCGTAACAATTGCGGTTTCTGAAAAATGCGTAGTTGCCTTTAACGGCACAGATTTTGTAAAAATTGCTTCCACGGTTGTTTCGGGGGTTGTCCCTACTTCTAACGGTGGGACGGGGTTGTCTGGCGCAACGCCGTTTACAGCTAACGGTATTATTTACGCCAGCAGTGCTAATGCCTTGGCAAGTGGATCTGGGCTGACGTTTAATGGCACAGACTTCCTGACCACTGGCATTGCGACTGCTGCTAGGTTTGTACCTTCTGGTTCTACCGTTGCCACCAACGGGATGTACCTATCAGCGGCTAATACGCTGAACTTTTCGACCAACTCAACCAGCCGACTAGCACTAACTTCGACGGGTTACACTCAGCCAGTAGCTTACGCTGACACAGTAGTTGCGTTGGGCAACACGGGCACTGCGACTACGATTACTTGCACCAGTGGCAACGTCTTCACGGCTACGCTGACTGGTAACTGTACCTTCACACTTTCTGCCCCGATTGCGTCGGGTTCGTCTTCGTTTACACTTATACTAACGAACGACGCAACTGCGGGACGCACGGTGGCTTGGTCAGGCGGTACATTTAAGTTCCCCAACGGATCAGCATCGCTTTCTCGCACGACCGCTGCTAACGGCGTAGATGTCTGGGTATTCTTCACCCCGGACGGCGGTACGACGTGGTACGGCAACATCTCAATGAAGAACATGTCCACTTAATTTAGGAGTTTGAAATGGATTTTACCACCGAACAACAAGCCGCGATTGACGCTGAAGTTGCTAAACGTATTACTGAACTTCAACTCGCACAACAAAATCAATTAGCGTTTATGGCGCAACAGCACGCTAATTCATTGGAAATCCAAGTTTCCAACCAAAATGCTGCTGCCGCACTGCAATCAGCCCAAGCTGCGGCTCAAGCTGCGCTTCAGGCGTCTCAATCTACATCTCAAGTCGAGATACAAGCCGCGCAAGCCGCCGCCGCGTTGGCGTTGCAGTCTAAACAAGCTAAACTTGCTGCGGTCCAACTTGCCCAAAGCACGTTAATTGCAAACCGCAATAACCAGCCGGTTGATGCACGGGAAATTTCCGCTGCTGATATCACAGCATATGCAGAGTCGCTTGTAGCTTACGTTAACGGTTAAGTCTAATGCAATATGTGTTAACGCCCCATGCCAGATCAATTGAACCGTATGTTTGGTGGGAAGGGGCGTTTACCGAGCAAGAACTTAATTGGCTGCAAATTATGGCAAGAGAAGCTAAACAAGATGCTTCTGTGGGTGGCGGACAGGGTGTAGGCGGTGTTAATCCAGATATTCGTCGCTCTCAGGTAAGTTGGCTTTCAAATACCCCTGAAACGCACTGGGTTTTTGAAAAACTTGGGTTTGTCGCCGCAAAATTAAACGCAAATTGGTTTGGGTTTGATTTAACTGGATTTGGTGAATCATTGCAGCTTACCCACTATGATCAGTCTGAAAATGGAATGTATGGTTGGCACCAAGACTACAACGCGGGGGTAAGTCGTAAACTTTCTCTGGTATTGCAATTATCTGACCCATCAGAGTATGAAGGTGGTAACTTGCAAATAAAAACTGGGTCGGAGCCGCAAACCGTCAAAAAACAACGTGGACTTATAGTGGCTTTTCCTTCTTACGCTTTACATCAAGTTACACCTGTAACACAAGGAAACCGTCAATCATTAGTTGCATGGGTATCGGGGCCACAATTCAAATGAAAGTAGAACACAAGGATTTTATTGCCACATATACTGGGGTTTACCCAGATGGGTACTGCCAACATTTAATAGACGAGTTTGAACGTCTCGCCAATAGCGGGGCGGGATCAAATCGCCAAACTACCGACAATGTTCCAACTCATATTAAGAACGACCATCAAATATTGTTCAATATTGGCGTCCATGAACCGAAACGATTTGATGGTAAAGATTCTATAAATATTTTTTTTAATGGTCTTCAGGAATGCTATGAAGATTATACTAGTAACTTTTCGGTACTAAAAGATTCAAAAATTCGCGGCACTATCATGAAGATGCAGCGAACAGCCCCCGGTGGTGGGTATCATGTGTGGCATGGGGAACAAGGGAGCGGTAAACATGCCGAAAGAGTGCTTGTTTATATGCTGTATTTAAATACCCTTGAACCCGAATCCGCAGGGGAAACTGAGTTTTTGTACCAAAGAACTAGACTCAAGCCAATTGAAAATACAATGGTTATTTGGCCTGCGGCATATACCCATGCCCATCGAGGCAATACTGTATTTGGGAATACCAGTAAGTACATTGTTACTGGCTGGTTTTACTACGATTAAGGATTAGTCATGCCAGCAGGTACTCCAAAAGTTGCAATATTTGGTGGGGCGCTTACTCCAGCAGGTTGTCAGACGTTCAATACGTCGGGTACTTTTACCGTTCCCGCTGGTATTACAAAAGTATATGTAACCGGGAAAGGTGGCCCCGGTGCTGCGGGAAATCCGGGAAACATAGGCAATTCAGGCAACCCCGGTAGTGCAGGTAATCCCGGTAGTTCGGGAAATCCCGGTAGTTCGGGGAATTCCGGAAATTCTGGATTTGGTGGCGGAGGTGGATCATCAAGTAGATATTGGTGGGTAACTAACTCCTCGTGGGCGAACTGTTTTCAAAATGGTGGCGGAGCAGGAGGGGGTGGAGCACCGGGAGGCTATACAGCTAACTATCAGCCACCTTTCCCCGGATCTAGCGGGGCGTCTGGAAATAGCGGTAGTTCTGGCGCAAGCGGAAATCCCGGAGGGAGTGGAAACCCCGGTTCGGCAGGGGCTGCGGGAAATCCGGGGAATCCGGGAAACACTGGTTGTACGGGAGCTTCTGCAACTGCAATCGGTCAGACGTTTATCGGGGGAGTTGGCGGCAACGGGGGAGGCCCGGGCGGCGGCGGTGCGGCTGGTAACGCTGGTGCGGCTGGTAACGCTGGTGCGGCTGGTAACGCTGGCCCCGGTGGCCCCGGTGGTTCGGGGGGGAATGGGGGAAGTAAAGGACAAGTTACTTATTATGTTGGGTATTGCGGTTGCGCTGTAGGGCTATATCAAAACGGATCTTGCGGTGGAACTCCGGGAGGCGGTGCTGGGGGAAGAGTCAATACGTTTGCCACACCTTGTATATATTTTTTTACAACTAATGGTGGGGGTGGCGCAGGGGTAAACGGGGATGGTGGACCCGGAAATAGTACTGGAAATTCTGGACCGGGTGGGGTCGGTGGGGCTTGCGGTGGGGGTGAGGGTGGAAGGGGGGGTCCAAACCCTTGTTGGGCTAGGGGTAAAGATGCAAATTCAGGGAGGGCTGGAGGGGGAGGAGGTGCTCCTTACGGCAGTATTGGCAGTGCCGCAGGTGGAGGCGGAAGAGGCGGTGTAGGAAGTGGTGGGGGTGCTGGAGGCCCCGGAGGTGCTGGAGGTCCCGGTAATAATGGCGGTGCTGGTGGCGCAGGAAATCCGGGGAATGCTGGGAATCCGGGTTCCGCCGCTAATACTTCTACGGTAAATTGTATATCGGTAACTCCGGTTGGTTCTTACCCGATTGTCGTCCCATCTGGGGGTCAAGTCATAGTTGGTTGGAATACGCAATGACAAAATCTATTCAGAAACAACTTAAATTGGCCGAAGAAGCTAGACTACTTCGTGATTTAGAGGCTAACAAAAATCGTGCTCGCGCACTTTTGGTAGGTACAAGTTTTAGTGGGACGGTTGAAGTTTCAATGCGGGCTGATGATGGACGTACTCTTTGGTCGCCAATGCAGCCCGTTGAAGTTACGGAACTCATCCATCAACTTGCCGCTGGCATAGGCTGTCATATTCAAATTACACCGAGGAACGATTTCTCTAGCTGGAGAAATTGGCGTGTAACCGAGCATCAACATAAACACTTGCAGGGGCACCCAGCGTTTCCAAATGATATGGAGCCGCATATGAATACGGGTACAGATAGGTTTTCTATTGAAGACCAACGTAGGGCGGATAGTTTTTTTCCGCCTGAAAACTTAAAGAACGAACGTGAAAAGGAGTTTGATAATGTTGTGGCAGCTCAAGAAACTATCAACCGGCGAACCGCTTAACAGCCCTCAAGTCCTTCCCGAAAATTGGGGTCCAATTTTTGGGATGTCCGGTTTTATTGATCAGATCAGTGACCTGTCGTTTGTAGGTATTGAAGATCAAGGTTGGTTTCAGGTTGAGGGCGATGCGCCTGTTGCATTACCTGTATCTACTCCCGCTGAGTTAGCGTGGGAAGTAGCTAAATCATTACTAGCCGCATCAGACTGGTCGATGCTTCCAGACGTGCCGTTGACTAAAGGTGACAAAGTGCTGTGGCAAGCCTACCGCAAAGCGTTACGTGAAATCCGTCTTCAAGTTGGGTTTCCTGATAACATCAACTGGCCTATTAAACCAGCTTAATGAACGACGAAATTAACCAAGCGTTTTATTTTCCGTCTGCTGTTTACACCAAAAGCAAACCGGAATTCGTGGACATTGTGAAGGCAGTGTCTTACGAGTCTTTTGCCAAATTGCCCAAGGACGTAAACGAAATCTATCCGGTTCGCATGAGCCACGATTTAAGTGGCGATGCTAGGCTGGCAGACTTTTCGCAGTACGTTTTACAAACCGCTTGGAACATTCTTGGGCAACAGGGGTACGCTAACGCCAACTTAAATACGTTTTTTACCGGGGCTTGGACGCAAGAGCACCACAAGCATTCGTTGATGGAACAGCACGTTCACGGTGGGATGGATCAACTAGTAGGGTTTTACTTCCTCGACTGTCCAACCAACTGTTCAAGAGTCTTGTTTCATGATCCTCGCCCCGGCAAAGTGCAAATTAACCTGCCAGAAGCAAACATGGCAGAAGCAACTTACGGCAGCAACATGATTAACTTCGCCCCTGAACCGGGGCTGTTAATGTTTTCAAACGCATGGTTGCCTCATTCGTTTGGTCGTCACGCTGCTAACGAGCCGTTAACTTTTGTGCATTTTAATATTGGCGTGCAGTTCGTGCAGACTTGCGCTGCACCACAAGCGGAAGTAATTTAATGTTTTTTTGGGTTAAACGTAAAGAGGTCATATTAGACTGCTTTACTTATATACCTTCGGTACATGAATTTTCCAGACCTGATTTTTCATATAAATTTTTTCCAGAATGGTTTTTAAAACTACCAAAAATAGTTGGGGAAGAGGGCAAAAAAGGGCCTTCGTTAAAAGGATGCAAAGCATTTAAAGATATCTATTGTAAAAATACAATTACGATACCCTCGTCTTTTGAGGTACGAATAAAAGTTTCTCCAAACAAGACATTTGAATGGGCCATGTTTGGCACAACGGAAGAAAGCGTTCATGCTGTTGAACACCCTATTGCCCAGACATCTGGAATGTACGATGAAAATACGTACCAGCATTTAAAAATTCCAACCGCGTGGTTTTTTAAAACAAGTAGGTTTATAAATTTTGTTTGGTTAGATCACGTTTGGAATAGGAAAGAGGTCTTAGATTATTGCGTTCTTCCGGGTGTGGTGGACTATAAATATCAACCTGACACATTGCTTAATGTAATCTTTAAATACAAGCCGGAAGAATACACCATAACCATACCGTTTGCTGAACCTGTGGCCATGCTTGCTCCTATGGAAAATTGCGTAATTAAAATTAAACATCATTTAGAAGATTTTAAATACGTTAGAGCAATAAATCGGCCTTACTTTAACCCAAACATAAATAGTACCGCTGAAAAATATCAATTTTATAAACAGATCATTAAGAAAGCAAACGAAAGAAACTTGATGACCAAGTGTCCATTTGGAAAATAATTTGAACAAGTACTTGATCCGGTTCAACAAAAGCCGAGGCCAGCCGGGACGGGGCACGATGGATCATGTGTGGCGAGTGTTTGAGAACGACAAGGAATACTTGTTCAAGCACTTTAAGTTGGAAGTTCCCGCTGAGAGCGAAATGTCAGCAGGGCCAGATTGGAACATAACCTGTCATGGGTACATGACAATTGACCGCGAAACCTCAACGGCGATTATCAGACATGACCGAGAAACTGGAAGCCAAAAGTCAGCTAATTGAGAAGACGGCGTTTGCCGTCTTGCCAATTCTCTTCACGTGCGTGGTCTATTTGATGTCCGCATTGGACAAGATCACGCATGACGTAACGGTACTCAATGCCAAGATCTCCCTTGTTGTTACATCCGACAATAAACAAGCAGCTAATTCCGGGGCTGAACTGGCGCGGGAAAAGTTGCGCCAAGATCTAGAAAAGCAAATCCATGAGAACCGGGAACTTATCCATCTGAACCGCGAGCGCATCGTAA
>Ga0114968_10004615_pt1 | contig 10245 bp, 11 predicted proteins | sample M_130807_EF_Meta_FD_87020 | JGI IMG/M metagenome (GOLD analysis project Ga0114968, IMG submission 87020) | Freshwater microbial communities from Lake Montjoie, Canada to study carbon cycling - M_130807_EF_MetaG | ecosystem: Environmental > Aquatic > Freshwater > Lake | place: Lake Montjoie... | reverse complement strand
CATGATGCCTCATTGCATCCGCTGCCGCCCACGATGCAGAGTGCCGTGCTCGCGGTGGCGTGAGCGCAATCACTTCGCACCAGGGACCAGCCTGCCCTCATCAATGTCGATGAATTCAAACATGGTCTGCACCGTGCCGGGTGGCAGGCCGATCTCTTCCAGGCGTTCGTTCAGACGCTGCGTGCCGGCATCGCGCCAGCCACGCTTGAGCATGAAGGCGTTCCAGACTTCGATCTCCTGCTCGGAGGGCTGGCGGCCTTTGGCATAGGCCCAGGCCAGCAGGCTTTCATCGCTGCCGCCCTTGAGCGTTTCGGCTTCGAGGGCAGCGTAGTCGATGTGGAGGAACTCGCAGCAGCGCCAGTCAAAGCTGCCTTTGGCGTTGCCGCGCATGGGCTGCCAACCTTCGGGCAGCGTGCCTGCCGCCGTCAGACGAATCTTGTCCAGCATCCGGCCGAAATAGACGAGGCCGTTCACGGGCGCGGAAGGGCTGCGGAGTCCGGGAATGAGGGTGGGGTAGGGGAGTGCCATGCGAGAGCAAAGCATGGAGCGCCGCCGCGTTCAAGAAACGCCTGCATGCAGGAAGGTGTGAAGCACTCTTTGCAAAGCGGGCTTTTTAAAAGTATCGGAAGCCCATGAAAAGCCAAAAAGTCAGCAACCGTGCTCCCCGCCCCTTTAAGAACAAAGCAGACCAGTGGTCGGGCGTCCGTACCCCCAAGGTCTTGTTTACCCCTCCCAAGCCTGCTGCGCCTGCTGTCAAAGCTGACGCCGCTGCCGAAAAGCCTGCGGATCAGACCGCCGACAAGGAATGAAGGGCTGGGGAAGTCAGGGCGAACCTCCAAACTGCCACCATGCGAGCGTCTCCCAAATCTGCCGAGCTGCTGGGCCACGCGCTGACCAGTACTGGGGAAACGCTTGCGGCGCTGTCAGCGAAATCGCCGGTGCTGCTCGTGCTACTGCGGCATGAAGGCTGCAGCTTCTGCAGGAATGCCATGTCTGACATCGCGCGGTTACGCAGGCAGATTGAGGGCGCTGGCACGCGCATTGTGCTGGGGCACATGACCAGCGCGGAAGATTTTGCCGCTTTCGCCGGACGCTACGGTTTGGCTGACATCGCTGCTGTGGCAGATCCCCAACGCACTCTGTACAAAGGCTTGGGCCTAAAGCGTGGCCGCGTGATGCAACTCATTGGTTTACGCGTGCTGCGGGCCTGGTTCAAATCAGCGCTGGCAGGCCATTTGCCCGGAAGGATCAAAGGCGATCCGCTCCAGCTTCCCGGCGCATTTTTGCTGCATCATGGACAGGTGGTCAAAAGCCACACCTATCGCGATGCCTCGGACCGACCTGATTACGTGACCCTCGCGACGCCGTTACAGGCGGCGTGAAGATTTGTATTCACCACTTTTCCAGTTGCCAGTTTCGTGGGGCTGCGGTGATCGTACTTCATGGCAAATCCTGAAAACGTCCAGATGGCTGCGAATTTTGGTCTCTTCATGCTCGCCGTTGGCGCGCTGGGCCTGTTCAGCGGCACGACGCTGGGACGCGGCGGCATGGTGCGGCGTGCGGATACGCCGGGGCAGTTTTATATGATCTGCTGCTGTCATCTGGCGGTGGGTGCCTTCTGCTATTTTGGACAGTATTTTGCGCAGACATAAAGCTAATCCTTCTCCGCGAAGAAAATACTAGTTGTCGTCGCTTATGAAGGGCGGGGAGAGGGAAAATCGCTTTGGCTGCCCTGGATTTCTCGGACACGAAAGTATTCAAAATGCACTGGTACGCCTCCTCCGCTCTACCGCAGCATCATCCATAGCGTGCTCGATCCATGGCCGGGTGGGAAGTCCACCGGGGTGCCGAGCTTGAGGTAGTCGGCGGTGCGCCGCTTGCCCTTGGCGCACCAGCGGGCGCTGCGTTCCAGCGTGGCGGGGTCGAGCTTGGTGCAGTTGGTGGAAAGCAGGATGGCGCATTTCTGCGCAGCCACTTCCAGCGCGGCATTGAGCAGGTCTTCAAAGTGATTCTCCACCTGCCAGCGGCGACCGCTCTTGCTGCGAGAAAAGGTGGGCGGATCGAGGATGATGGCGTCAAAGCGTTCGCCACGAACACACAGTTGCGGCAGCAGTTCAGAGGCGTCATCCACCACAAAGCGGTGCTTCGTTTCCGCTAGGCCATTGAGAGCGAGATTGTGTTTGCCGCGATCCAGCGATTTGCGGGAGAGATCCACGCTCAATGTCTCCGCACCCGCGAGCGCGGCCACCAGCGAGAAGCTGCAAGTGTAGGCAAAGGTGTTCAGGACACGCTTCGGTTTCAGCGCCTGCAGCTTGGCGCGGTTCAGGCGCTGGTCCAAGAACAGGCCGTGACTGTAGCTCGCGCCTATGTCGAGCCCGTAGCGAATCCCAGCCTCCGTCACCACCGTGGTCAGAGGCAGCGAGGCATCGCCGCTGTGCAGCACGGGCGAGACGCGGTCGGCGTTCTTGATCGGCATGAAGCGGTGGAACACACGTGCTGGCTGCCAGCCCGAATTCGTACACCAGGTGGTGAGTCCAGCAGCGAGTTCATCGCGTGCGGGCTCGCTTTTGTAGGAAAGGATCACGTCATCTCCCAGCCGCTCCACCCAGCCGCCGGGGCCGGATGCAAGGCGGTGCGCGTTGGTGCCTGCGGCTTCAATCACTTTGCACTGGGCGGGAGTCATCCAGGTCACGGATGGGGAGGTAGGACGTGGGTCGGGGGGAAGGTTCACTGCCACACTCCTGCCGCACGATGGCCGGGCAAGCAATCGAGGTTCGTCGGGGTGCGGGCCATCTTCGCGTGAATTCTCTTTCTCCATTGCGGCTCGCTGCGCTAAGCATCGCGCCACTATGCCCCACCTCTTTCGCACCGCTGACGGCAGGCTTTGGAAAGCCAGCCAGCCGCTTGAGCTTACCCTCACCGACGGCTCCAAAGTCGAGGCCGTGTGGGGTGGCTCCGCGCAGGAGGAAAAGCTGGCCTGGTGGCTGGCCAAGCCGGGACACCTGCTGGCCCAGACTCAGGAAGTCGCCGAGGTGGCGGTGAGAGATGACGAGACGCACGACATCGCCTGGGGTGCGGCACCTGCCGGAGCGCGTTTGTTTTTTGTGCTGGAGGCGCCGGTGCAGGGAAAGAACGGCACGCCCTATCGCATCGCCAAGATGGTGACCACAGCGGTCACGGAAGCGCAGCTCGCCTATTTTCGTGACACACGCTTCTCGCTCTTCGGCACGCTGCAACCGGACGGCAGCATCCACCGGATTCCTGCGCTGGCACCGCCGCCGCCGAAGCCGCCGGTGCAGGGTGAGTTGTTTTGATTTTGGAGTGCATGCTCCCAGCCTCACAGCCGCCGCACGGCGCGAAAGCAGGTGGCGTATTTGCCGGTGCCGTCGAGGATGGATTTTCCCTGCGTGTCCCCCATCGTGGGTCCGTCCGCTGATTTGCGGCTGGAGATGAAGCGGTGATGCCCGCTGGCATCCAGGCCGAGGTAGGTGCCCACGTGATCGATAGCCGTGCCGTCATTGTCATCGCCATCGAAGAAGACGAGATCGCCGGGCTGCAGGACGGTGAAGGTGGTAATCTGTTTTCCTTGATCCGGCACGAGCAAGAGGCCGGTGCCGCATTCGGCCAGTTGCACCGCGCGGCGCGGCAGTTCGCCGGGTTTTCGCGAATCGTCTGAGACCAGCGTGAACACCGCGCTTTTGTTCGGCGCGCAGACGCGGTAGCCAAACAGCAGCCGCGTGAAGCCGGAGCAGTCCATGCAGCGAAACTGATCCGCCTCCGGCGTGTCCACCCGGCCATCGGGATACACCGTGATGCCGAGGTAGTCATTGAAATCCGACCCCTCTGCACGACTGCCCGAAGGCGAGGCGGGGCCGTAGGAGGCATCTCCCGCGATCTGCGTTTCGCCCTGCTTGATGACCGGTGCATCGTGCAGGTACTGCATGCCCATGGCGAGAATGTCCGGTGCTTTGACGTGGTTCGCCCTCAGCGCCTCCAGCAGCCATTCCTGCGGCACCTTTTCACCATCGAAGGGCTTCGGCAGCGTGCGCACCCAGACGTCATGAGAAACGGCATCCGTGGCGGTGCTTTCCGCAAAGGTGCGTTTGGGGCCCAGCAGTGCCACCGTTTGGCAGTCCTTCGTCAATGTGGCCAGCCACTGACCGGTGGCGCTCTTCACCTCCACCCGCGCAGGATCGCGCTGCGCGTGAAACGTGAACTGCGCATGCAGGCACGGCGTGCTGAGACACAGCACGGCCATCCAAACGACCAAAAGACGGGAAACGGGAGTCATGGGTGGTGGAGCGCAGAGATTAATTCAGCCGCTGGCTGTACAGCAAGCCTGCCGTGGCGCGGCATGGCACCTCACTAGGTCGTGCTCATCGGCGACACATAATTCAGCGCGATGGTCAGAAAAAAATTTGAGATCAGGATCGACAGCGAAGAGAACACCACGGCACGCGTGGTGCCGAGACCGACCCCGACCGCACCATTCTCCGCCTTGAGTCCCTGATGACAGCTGATCAGCGTGATGATGATGCCAAACGCCAGGCCTTTGGTCATGCCGATGCCCACATCCAGCGCCTCGGTGTGGTCCAGAGTGTGCTGCCAGAACCAGGCGCCCGGCACATCAAAACCATAGACGATGAGCATATAAGCCGCCATCAATCCGAAGGCGATGCTTTCCGCCACAAGCAGCGGCATGGACACACACATCGCCAGAAAGCGCGGCAGCACGAGATAATCCACCGGATGCACGCCCATGACACGCAATGCATCAATCTGCTCGGTGACTTTCATCGTGCCGATGTCCGCCGCCATCGAAGCCCCCACCCGGCCCGACACCATCAATCCAGCCAGCACCGGCCCCAGCTCACGACAGAGCGCCACGGAGACAATGGCCCCAACGGTCGATTCAATGCCAAACTCCTTGAACTTCGCATACGACTGAAAGGCAAACACCGCTCCGGTGAATGCTCCCGTCACCACCACGACCAGCTGCGATCCATAGCCAATCGCCACGATCTGCTGCGCCACCAGTTTCAGCCGCCATACCCCGCTCCGCAGTCCAACCAGCAGTTCGCCCATCAGCGCGGCGATCTGCCCCAGCCACGACAGCAGGGCAATGAAGAGCCTGCCCGAGAAGGCCAGCCATTCCATGCGTTGCAGTAATTCCATACCCTGATGCATGCAGAGTCCGCATGCGCCATGAAGTCAAGGGCGTGTGTCTTTTTTCGCAACATTCGCTCAATCCGCACGGGCGGCCTTCATCCGCTCGTCGTCCAGATCGAGGCGGTACATGATCTGGTTGTAGTCGTACCGTGGTGTGGCGACGGGATTGCCGGAGAAGGTTTCAGCATAGGTGCCCTGGAAATAGATGATGCGTCCGCCCTGCTGGTCGAAAAACGCATGATGGCTGGGGTTGTAGAAGCTGTACTTCGGATGGGTGGCGATTTTCACCGCCTTGCGCCAGGGGCCTTCGATCTGCCTGGCCTCGGCATACCAGACCTCCCCAAGGTGAGACTCACCGCCGCCCTCCTGCACCGCGATCATGACCCAGCGTTCCCTGTGCTTGTTCCAATGCACACTGCCAGCATGCAGCTGCACCGGCTTGCCAGTCTGGGCATCCACCACCTGCATGCGCGCTTTGTCCGCTGGCATTTGCTTCTCGGCGATGAGTTTTTCCTCATCCTTCTGCGTCGTCGGTTTATGCGCCTGTTGCCAGACATAGTCCGCATGCTCCGCCGACCACGCCAGCGACTCGTAGGCGGAGGTGTTCTGCACCGAATCGTAGTTCGCCTTCACCCGCGTCCGGCAGAAGGGTGTGGCAAAGTAGATCCAGTCTCCGTCCGCTCCTTTAACCAGCACGGCATTGCCCTGCGGGTGCTGCCACTCAAATTCATCCCCGAGCACCGTGGTGCGCTGAAAACGCCCGGTGGTTTCATCCAGCTCCGCCAGCCCATGCTCCAGTCGTTTGCCCAGATCACGCCAGCGTGAGTAGTGCGCCATGAGATGCTCCTTGCTGGCGGCATCCAGCACTGTGTGCATGCCAAAGAGCCACACAGCACCGGGTTCCTCCGCCGGCAGCATCTTCGCCACCACCCCGTTTTCATCGGTGATGTATTCAAAGTGGATGCCGTGCTCGGGATCAAGCCCGCCTTTATCTGGAGCATCGCTCCACGCAGCGGTGGAGTGGTAATTGCCCAGCGGATAATTGGGCCTCAACGTGTCGCCAAAAATCCAGAAGTAGCGCCCCTTCCAGGGCACGACCTGCACCGAGTCCTGTCCCATCACATCTGCAAAAAGATTGGGGCTCGGCAGGGGGGGCTCATGCCCCAGCAAGGTGCTGTCGCGGTAAATCCCCTGCCCGGTCAGCCTGCACAGACGCTCCGCGATGTGGGTGCGCAGCACTTTCACCTCCACCGATTTTCCCGCTACTGGCGTCAGCCGCACGCCAGCAAAGCCAAAACCATCCTTCGGCAGCGCATACCCCGGCCCCTCAATGCTGAAATACACTGCGCGATTCATCAGCCCCGGCTCGTCAAAGGCGATCCAGCCCGCGCTGTCAGTTGTCAAAGCGATGTGATTGGTCGTTTTCAGTGTGACCAGCGGCACACCGCGCCCCGTGCTTTCATCGATCACATGAATGCCAAAATAATCTGTCGGCGCAGCACATAGTAGCGCTGGCAGGCATGGCAAAACCAGAAGCAACCGGCGGAAAGACATGGCTTTGGTTTACCATGAACAAGGCGAGCGAGGAAAGGACAAATTCGTGACGCTTGACACCCGGTTCCCAGATGCGAAGGCGCAGGGCATGTTTTTCGACACGCACACCCACCTCGGCAGCAAACAATTCGACGGCGATCTGCCTGCCGTGCTGGCACGTGCACGTGCGGCCGGCGTCACCCACATGGTGGCACCTGCTACGGATCTCGAAAACGCCCGCAAGCTCTTAGCAATCGCCGAACACGAACCGGATGTGCGCGTGGCGGTGGGCATTCATCCCTGCGATGCAGATTCGGTCAGCGGAGACGCTTGGATCAGCGAACTCCGGGATCTGGCGAGACATCCCAAAGTCTGCGCCATCGGTGAAATCGGTCTCGATTACTTCCATGCCCCGCCGGAGGGTTTCAGCCTTGACGATTGGAAAGGGCATCAGGCCAGGGTGCTCATCGCGCAGCTCGAACTCGCGGCCGAGCTGAAGCTGAACGTGATCCTGCATAACCGTGAAAGCTGGGACGATCTCATCGCACTCGTCCTGCCGTTCAGCGACCGGCTCCGGGGCGTGTTTCACTGCTTCACCGGCACTCTGGAGCAGGCGCAGCCCCTGCTGGAGCGCGGCCACCTCATCTCCTTCACTGGCATCGTCAGCTTTAAAAACGCCGGCCTCATTGCCGAAACGGCACGCCTGGTGCCTGCGGGCAGCTACATGATCGAAACCGATGCCCCCTACCTGGCTCCAGTGCCACATCGCGGCAAACGCTGCGAAGCCGCCTATGTGGCGGACACTGCCCGCGCCATTGCCGCCCTACGCGGCGAGGCCGTCGAAAAGGTCGCCACCGACACGAGCCAGACCGCACTCCATTTCTTCCGCGGCTGGGATTGATCTAAGCCGAAAGCATTCCAATCTCACCGACGTTCACTGCCACAATCATGAAACTGCTCCTCGCCGCATCCCTCCTGCTCGCCTCCCTGGCCAGCGCCGCCCAATTCACCGTCGAAAAAACTGCCACGGGCGGTGCCATCGTAAAGGTCGATGGGCAGGTCTTCGCTGAGTACAGCGTCGATCAGGCCAACAAGCCCTACCTCGCACCCGTCTTCGGTCCGACCGGCAAACAGATGACCCGCAACTACCCGATGAAGAACGTCGAAGGCGAGCAGCACGACCATCCTCATCACCGCGGCATCTGCTTTGGCCATGAAGGCATCAATGGCATCGAATCCTGGGCCGAGCGGGCCACCTTTGCTGAATCAGCCAAAACTGCTGACCGAGTTGGCAAACTGGGCAGCGAGAAACATCGCGAGTTCAAGACTCTGGAGGCCAAACCTGATTCTGCCGTGCTCGTCTCCATCATCGATTACCTTGATCCCGATGGGAAAAAATACCTCGAAGAAGAGCGCACCATGATCTTCCGCGCTGGCGAAGGCCGCCGCAGCATCGAGCTGAAGCAGATTCTGCTCGCCACCGAAGGCATCGCCAAATTTGAAGACAAAAAAGACGCTGGTCTCAGCATCCGCGTCCCCACGGAGATGGCCGTTGAAATTGAAAAGAACAAAAAAGGCAGCGGTCACATCATCAACAGCGAAGGTCTCACCGATGCTGCCGCCTGGGGCAAACGCGCCACATGGTGCGACTACCACGGCATCGTCGGTGGCGAGCACGTCGGCGTCGCCATGCTGAATCATCCCTCCAGCTTCCGCTTCCCCACCCCGTGGCACGTTCGCACCTACGGCCTCTTCACCGCTAATCCCTTCGGCACCAAGTCGCTCGACAAAGATGCGCCTGATGGAGCCTACGAATTGAAGAAGGGCGAATACACGCTCCTGCGTCATCTCTTCGTCTTTCACAAGGGCGACGAGAAGGAAGGCAAAGTGGCTGAAGCCTACGCGGCTTTCGCCAAGGAGTAACCACGCCGCTCGGCTGGGGCCCGGCAGAAATCAGGTGCATGGCGGCATCGCGTGGCCTTTCTTCGCCGCATGTCTTTGCCACGCCTTGTCCTGATTCTCAGCCTCGCCTCGTCGCTTTCCGCCGCAGATTTTGACCTCGTCGTTTACGGAGGCACACCTGCTGGACTGAGCGCCGGTATTGTCGCCGCGCGTGAGGGTACGTCAGTGGTTGTCATCGAGCCCACGAAATGGATCGGCGGCATGGTCACCGGCGGGCTCTGCCGCTCAGACGTGGGCAAGGAGGAGACTATCGGTGGATTCCCGCGCGAGTTTTTCGCGCGCGCCGCTGCCGCAAAGCCGGACACCCCCATGTGGTATGCCGAGCCGAGCGTGAACCTGAGCACGTTTCAAACGATGCTGCAGGAAGCAGGTGTGAAGGTGGTCACGGCGCAGGCGCTCAAGTCGATCACGCAAGAGGGTGCGCGCATCACCAGCCTGACCACCAGCGACGGCACGACCTACCATGGCAAAGAATTCATCGACGCCACCTATGAGGGCGATCTCATGGCGGCGGCAAAAGTCAGCTACATCGTCGGACGCGAGAGCACGGCCCAGTACGGCGAGCCGCTCGCGGGCTATCACCCCATGCCGATTCGTCCGCGCACCGTCGAGGTGATGGAGAGCGACTGCCCGAGCATCGGCGGCAAAGGCCCCAGCTACATCCACGGCACCCCAGCAAGCATTTCCGGTCTGGATGCGCAGGGGAAGCCCATCTTCGGCGTCTTTCCCGATTCAAAGCAGACTCCTGGCACTGCAGACAAGCTCACCCAGAGCTACAACTTCCGCATCTGCGTCACACAGCGTGCAGACATCCTGGTCCCCTTTCCGAAACCCGCGCACTACGACTCCGCACGCTACGAACTGCTGCTGCGCCTGATCCAGGCCTTCCCCAGAGTTCGCTTTGGCCGCTTGTTTCATCTCGGCAATGTCGCCCATGGCAAATACGACCTTAATGCCCAGGGCCTGTTCTCCACCGACTATCCCGGTGCGAACTTCGACTACCCCGATGGCAATGCCGCCACGCGCGTGCGCATCTGGCAGGACCACACCGACTTCATCCAGGGCATGCTTTGGTTCCTCTGTCATGATGAACGCGTGCCGCAAAACCTGCGCGAGCAGACCAACTCTTGGGGCTTGTGCAAAGACGAATTCACCGACAACGCCCACTGGCCCTACGCGTTGTATGTGCGCGAAGGCCGCCGCATGATTGGCGAGCACGTCCTGGTACAAAAGGATCTGCAGACCGACATCTTCAAAGACGACTCCGTCGGCATGGGCTCGTTCCTGATCGATTGCCACATCGTGCAGCGCATTCTCGCCGAGGATGGTACCGTGCGTGATGAAGGCAGCTTTCAAGATACCCCGGCTCTCCCCTATCAGATACCCTATCGCAGTCTGACGCCCATGCGTGCCGAGTGCGAAAACCTGCTCGTCCCCGTCTGCCTTTCCGCCAGCCATATCGCGTACTGCTCGCTGCGCATGGAGCCCGTGTACATGGCGCTGGGCCATGCATCCGGGCTTGCAGCTGTGATGGCGATCAAGGCAAAGACTCCGGTGCAAAACATCGACGTGCCCGCGTTG
>Ga0114968_10004614_pt1 | contig 10247 bp, 12 predicted proteins | sample M_130807_EF_Meta_FD_87020 | JGI IMG/M metagenome (GOLD analysis project Ga0114968, IMG submission 87020) | Freshwater microbial communities from Lake Montjoie, Canada to study carbon cycling - M_130807_EF_MetaG | ecosystem: Environmental > Aquatic > Freshwater > Lake | place: Lake Montjoie... | reverse complement strand
TCAGTGGGGATCACGCCGATGGCGCGCACACGCACCATCCACGGCGAATAAGGCTCGATGACCGGTGCGGGGGCTTGCGGTTCGGGTTTCTTCGCGCCCAAATCGGCGGCCAGTGCGGCAAGGGCCATTGATTGAAACAGCAGAATGCCTAGAACGGCTTTGGTCAGACGGTTCATCTCTTTGTTCCCCTATGTCGGTCATTGTTGACCCGAGGCTAAGCCGCTTTAAGCTCTTTCACATTGCGCTGGATCAAACTTCTCGAATAAACAAGATCGGCACATCAGCTTTGCATTTTGTCGGGGTTGTTGCGGGCGCACCTTGCGGATAACGTCTGCCGGATTTTAAGGCAGATTTTGCTTGATTGATCCCAAGGACTGCACGTGTCTGATCCCGCATCATCCCATTCGATCCCCTGTTGCCTGACCGTTCGGGACATCCGCTCTTTGGTCGGCCCTTGGCGTCAGGCGGGCGGACGTATTGCGCTGGTGCCGACCATGGGCGCGTTGCACGAGGGCCATTTGTCGCTGGTGAGACAGGCCAGACAGCAGGCCGAACGGGTTGTGGTGTCGATTTTTGTCAATCCGGCGCAATTCGCGCCCCATGAGGATTTTTCCAGCTATCCGCGCCAGTTGCAGCGGGATCTCGATTTGCTGCAGACGGTCGGGATCGACGCGGTGTTCACCCCCGATGCCGCTGTCATGTATCCGGCAGGCTTTGCCACGACCATCAGCATGACCGGACCCGCGGCCGCAGGACTTGAAGATGCCTCGCGCCCGGTGTTTTTCAACGGTGTGGCCACTGTGGTGGCCAAATTGCTGGTTCAGGTTGCTCCCGATCTGGCGATATTCGGCGAGAAGGATTTCCAGCAATTGGCGGTGCTCAAGCAATTGGCGCTTGATCTCGATCTGCCGGTTGCGGTGCAGGGCGGTCCGACCATGCGCGAAGCCGACGGGCTGGCCATGTCCTCGCGCAATGTCTATTTGTCAGAGCCAGAGCGGGCCATAGCCCCCGCGCTCCACCATGTGCTTCAAAATATCAAAGCGGGTGTGGCGGCTCGACAAGCGGTGTCGTCGCTGATCGCGACCGCCAAGACAGAACTGGAACAAGCCGGTTTTAAAATGGATTATCTCGTGCTGCGCGATGCCGTGACCCTTGGTGAGTGGCACGGACAATCACAGGGTCGCCTGCTGGTGGCGGCATGGTTGGGAAAAACCCGTTTGATTGATAACATAGCAGTTGATCGCGTCGACACCGACCGGCATATCAAGGATTAATCATGGCCTATTTGTCAGACCAGCGTCCGCTGAAACTGGGCGATTTGTCGCGCATGGCCGAGCAGGGTGAAAAAATCACCGCATTGACGGCCTATGATTCCAGCTTTGCCGCTTTGCTGGAGCGGTGCGGGATCGAGGTGCTGCTGGTGGGCGATTCCATGGGGAATGTGTTGCAGGGCCATGATTCGACCCTGCCCGTGACAATGGACCAGATGGAATACCACACCCAATGCGTGGCGCGCGGCACCAGGCGGGCCTTTGTGATGTCCGATCTGCCGTTCGGATCCTATCAGGCCAGCCGCGAACAGGCCATGCACAGCGCGTCCCGACTGATGGCGGCGGGGGCCCATTGCGTGAAGCTCGAAGGCGGCATGGTGATGGCCGATACCGTGCGCTTTCTGGTCGACCGCGGCGTGCCTGTCTGTGCGCATCTGGGCCTGACCCCGCAATCGGTGCATCAATTGGGCGGCTACAAGGTGCAAGGCAAAAGCGAGGCGCAGGCCGACCGGTTGAAAGCCGATGCTCTGGCCTTGCAGGATGCGGGCGCCGCCATGCTGGTGCTGGAAATGGTGCCGTCTGCCTTGGCCGCCGAGATCACACAGACCTGCCCTGCCATGCCGACCATCGGCATCGGAGCGGGGGTGGATTGTGCGGGACAAATTCTGGTGCTGCATGACATGATCGGCATCTATCCGGGCAAGACGGCCCGCTTTGTCCGCAATTTCATGCAAGGCGCCGACAGCATCGAACAGGCGATCAGCAATTATGTGCAGGCTGTGAAAGACAAGAGCTTTCCTGCCGCAGAACACAGCTATTGAAGCGGAACTGGCTGTTAGAAAAACAGCCAGCTCAGCAGTGCAAACAGCGGTATCAGCAGCCCGAATGACCAGACGATATATCCGAAAAAGCTCGGCATTGCGATGCCACGGCTTTCGGCCATGGATTTGACCATGAAATTGGGGGCATTGCCGATATAGCTGTTGGCGCCCATGAACACCGCCCCCATCGAAATCGCCATCAAAGTGGAGGCCATCGGCCCCATCAGGGCGATCGGATCGGCACCGGCGGCATTGAAAAACACCAGATAGGTCGGCGCATTGTCGAGGAAGCTCGACAGCAGACCGGTGATCCAGAAATACATCAGCGGATCGGGCTGGCCCGACGGGGTGGTCACCAGCGCGATGACGGCAGCCAATGCGCCATCCTGTCCGGCTTTGAGAATGGCCAGCACCGGAATGATGGTCACAAAAATCCCGCCGAACAGTTTGGCCACCTCGCAGATCGGTTCAAGGTCGAACTGGTTGGCCGCCCGGATTCGGTCATTGGACAGCACAAAAGACAAGCCGCCCACCAATACCAGCACCAGATCACGCAAAATGTTCTGCCATTCCAGCATCACTCCGAACAGTTCGATTGTATCGAGTTGTACCGAACCGCTGGCGATGACAGCAGCCAGAATGATTATGACCAGAATGGCATTATGACCCCCTTCGATGGTCAAACGGCTGTCGGGTGTCGGATCCGGCTTTATGCGGCCCTCACGGCGATAGAGAGTGAGATCAATCAGGAAAAAGATCAGCAACAGCAAGCCAGCCAGCATCAGGGTAGGTTTGAACAGGGCTTTCGTTGTCCAGAAAAAATCGATCCCTTCCAGAAAACCAAGAAACAGCGGCGGATCACCCACAGGGGTCAGGGCCCCGCCGATATTGGCCACCAGAAAGATAAAGAACACCATGACATGGGCATTGTGGATGCGGTCATCATTGGCGCGGATCAGCGGGCGTACCAGCAGCATGGCAGCCCCTGTCGTGCCGATCACGCTGGCCAGCACGGTGCCTGCGGCAAGAAAGCCGGTATTGAGTGCGGGTGATCCATGCAAATTGCCGCGGATGTGAATATGTCCTGTCACGCAATAGAGCGAGCCGATCAGGATGATAAAGGGCAGATATTCCTGCAAGGCCGTATGCAAAATCTCGTAAACAATGGCTGCTCCGCCAAAGGCGACCATCGCGGGTCCCGCCCATGCCACTCCCCAGAACAGGGCAACCTTGCCGTAATGGTGATGCCAGAATTTCGGCGTAACCAGCGGCAGCAGGGCAATCGACAACAGCAGGCCGGCAAAGGGCAGGGTCCAGATCAGTCCGATTTGCCCGCCCTGCAGATGCGGCACCGAATCGGCAGCCTGGGCCGGCAAGCCGCTTGACAGACCCAAAGCCACTGTCATGGGGATGCGGGCTGTCCAGCGGATTGTTGCCGGAATATGGAGTGACATACGGGCCATGCGTGTTTGTGTCTCCTGCCGGTCATTTTTGACTTGTCATTAAGGTAGGGTGGTCAGGTCGCAATGACCAGAGGCTTTCCTTCTTTGCGGCCCTCCATAAAAAAGCCCCGTGGTGAGACGGGGCTGATCTGTCGTTGAGTGGCCGCAAATCTTAGTCGTTGATGACCCGCACCGCGCCTTTGGAAGCGCTGGTGGTCAGGGCCGCATAGGCTTTGAGCGCGGTGGAGACTTTGCGCGGACGCAATTTCGCAGGCTTCCAGCCCTTCGCCTCCTGTGCCTTGCGACGCTGCGCCAGCACGGCATCATCAACCTTGAGGTGGATGCTGCGGTTCGGGATATCGATTTCGATCTCGTCGCCGGTTTCCACCAGACCGATCAACCCGCCCTCGGCGGCTTCCGGCGAGATGTGGCCGATCGACAGACCCGAACTACCGCCCGAAAAGCGTCCGTCGGTGATCAAGGCGCAGGCCTTGCCCAGACCTTTGGATTTCAGATAGCTGGTCGGATACAGCATTTCCTGCATGCCGGGGCCGCCGCGCGGGCCTTCGTAGCGGATCACCACGACTTCGCCTGCAATGACCTTGCCGAGCAGAATCGCCTGCACGCTTTCGTCCTGGCTTTCGAACACCCGCGCCTTGCCGTGGAAACTCAGGATGCTGGCATCCACACCGGCGGTTTTGACGATGCAGCCATCGGCCGCGACATTGCCGAACAGCACGGCCAAGCCGCCATCTTGGGAATAGGCATGCTCGACATTGCGGATGCAGCCGGTTTCACGGTTGTCATCAAGGGCCTTGTAACGCGCCTCCTGCGAGAAGGCGACCTGCGTCGGCACGCCGCCGGGAGCGGCACGGAAGAAGGCGCGGACTGCTTCGTCCTTGGTACGGACGATGTCCCACTGATCCAGTGCATCGGCGATGGTCGGGGCATGTACGGTGTAGCAATCGCGGTTGATCAACCCGCCGCGATCCAGCTCGCCGAGGATCGACATGATCCCGCCGGCGCGATGCACATCTTCCATATGCACATTGGCGACAGAGGGGGCGACCTTGCACAGCACCGGCACGCGGCGCGAGAGCCGGTCGATGTCTTTCATGGTGAAATCGACTTCGCCTTCATGGGCGGCAGCCAGAAGATGCAGCACGGTATTGGTGGATCCGCCCATCGAAATATCCAGCGTCATCGCATTTTCGAAGGCGGCGAAATTGGCGATGTTGCGCGGCAGGGCCGTGTCATCATCCTGCTCGTAATAGCGGCGGCACAGATCGACGACCACACGACCGGCCTGCAAGAACAGCTTTTCACGGTCCTTATGGGTGGCCAGTACCGAGCCGTTGCCCGGCAAAGCCAGACCCAGCGCTTCGGTCAGGCAGTTCATCGAATTGGCTGTGAACATGCCCGAGCACGAACCGCAGGTGGGGCAGGCGGAGCGCTCGTAACGGGCGACTTCCTCATCCGATAGCTTGTCATTGGCGGCAGCGATCATGGCGTCGATCAGATCTACGGCATGTTCGACATCGTCAATCGTGACCTTGCCCGCTTCCATCGGGCCGCCCGAGACAAACACCACCGGAATGTTAAGGCGCAAAGCGGCCATCAGCATGCCGGGCGTGATCTTGTCGCAGTTGGAAATGCACACCATTGCATCGGCGCAATGGGCGTTGACCATATATTCGACGCTGTCGGCGATCAGCTCGCGCGAGGGCAGCGAATAGAGCATGCCGTCATGGCCCATCGCGATGCCGTCATCGACGGCAATCGTGTTGAATTCCTTGGCGACGCCGCCCGCCCGCTCGATCTCGCGGGCCACGAGTTGGCCGAGATCCTGCAAATGGACATGGCCGGGCACAAATTGGGTGAAGGAGTTGACGACAGCAATGATAGGCTTGCCGAAATCCTCGTCTTTCATGCCGGTGGCGCGCCAGAGACCACGGGCACCAGCCATGTTGCGGCCATGGGTGGAAGTGCGGGAACGATAGGCAGGCATCGTGTTCTATCCTTATGATGATGCGATGGTTGCCCCTTTATAAGGCGCAAAAGCAGTTTTTAGAAGCGTGAAGTACACGCGGAGTTATTCCGGTTTGAGATCATAGGTCAGCCATTTTGTGCGCCCGGCCTTGCGGTCGTAAACGGCGCGTGCACGGTAATTGTCCTCTGCCGTAATCCAGCGGATCACCGACCAGCCGCGTTGGCGACCCAATTGCGCCAACGCCTCCAGCAAGGCATCCGCCGCACCCGAGCCGCGCGCGTCCGGAGCAACAAACAAGTCGTCGAGAAAGCAACCTGTTGTCGCCGAAAGCGGGCGTGCAAACGGGCGGTAATGGGCCAGACCGATCAATTTCCCGTTGGCATCAACCGCCACCAGTGACTTGCTTTCGTGTTGCGGGTCCATCAGCCACGACCAGACGGTGTCCCGCATCGTCTGCGTTTGAGACACTTTATAGAAAGCGGCATAGCCGGCATACAGCATCTCCCAGACAGGGCGATCATCAAGCGTGACAGGACGGATGCTGACGGGATGGCTCATGAGGTCAATCTCGCAGGAACAGGAAGGAATGCAGGCAGAATTGATCGTGCGGGGCCAGTATATCAACTGCGGGCCCCGCCTCAATTAAAAACCGCTGGCAAGATCAGTACCACCAGCTCTGGTTGTATCACCTTAAGTTTGACACTTTTTAGGAAAAGTATGGGTTGTGAACAAGGGTCTCAAGCCATCTCTGAACTGCTCACAGGCGTGCTTTCCAAATTCGGCGCAATAGATTGAAAGCGTTTGATCACCGTATAAAAACATCAATTTATGTTCAAATTGAACATGAAGGGGGATTATAAATATTCATTAAGCACATAGATAGATTAGTAATTAAAAAGTCGGGAACACATGATCAATTTCAACACCGCGACCACGCCTGCAAAAAACAGGATATTCGGTTTCAAATTTGGTGATTTTTTCATCGAAATTTGTCGTGTTCTGAAAAAATTTGCTGATAATGACATTGATAATGCGCTAATTATCTATGTCGTAGCCAATGCTGCCATGCAGGATGTCGTCGAATCCGGCATGCATACAGAGGAAATGAGCGATTCCGATCTTATAAGATTGCTTTCGGCACGCGGCGTCAATATTTCCACTGTTGCGAATACAACTGGTATTGACCGTGCTACTGCAAGGCGCAAGCTCAAAAAACTGGAAGAGCTTGGTTTCCTTCTGCGCAAGGAAGACGGCACATTTATCATCAAGCCTGGTTTTGCCTCCAACAACAGCGATGTCGAAACATTGCTCGAGGCTCAATGGGTGGCATTGCGCAAATTGATCAAGGATTTGATCAAATATGGCGTCGTCTCCGAATAAATGCCCCTGTGCTAGGGACAATCGTCATAAAAATTCGAACGGGCCAGCATCTCGGTCATGGCTTTGGAATGGCTCAAAAAATTGTCCGTCAAGGATTGGATGAATTCCTGTTGAAGCAATAAAAGAGCCTGAAAATCCGTGGTGCCGGACATTTTTTCAAAGGTTTCCAGATAAATCCCGGCGCGGGCACTGTGAAATGTCTCTATGTGACGCGTGATCTCGTGCAAAGCCTGCAGATTGGCGTCCATCTGGTTGGATGACATGTGAATATGGTCTGCAATGGCTTGTCGGGCCTGTTCTACGGTATTTTTCATGATTGCCTCCCTCTATTGCACTCCACCCTAGATCAAAGCCAATTTCGGACATTGATTTGCATCAAAGCGTCCTGTTCAATGCTATGGTCTTTGGATATATTCTTGACGCTCACCGATCAAAGATCGGCGTCGGGGTGGAGTTGGTGCAGTGATGGTGTGTTCAGGTCGTGGTATGATGCGTGTGATCGGGCTGTTTGCGCTCGCTCTGGTCTTTGCTCTCGGCCTGTCGGGCGAGGCCGAGGCCTCTTGCCTTCGCAAAGGCGGCGACAAGGGTGCATTGAAAGAAGCCGAGTTGCGTCCCGAAACCAATGACAGTGTGACATTGCTCTACTGGCTGGAAGGTGTATCGGTTTGCATGATCCGTGTACCCATTCCCGACGGATACGAGATGATTGACACCTCGATTTCCGGTCATCCGGTTTGGGGCATTGTCAAACAGATTGACCGCAGTGTGTTCCAGTATACCAAAAATCCCGGCCATATGGGGATGGACCATTTCGCGGTCAAGGTTTGTGCGAAAAAACGCTTTTCAACCAGCGGATGCACCCATATCCAGTACAATATGAACTCGATCAAGGGCAAACAGGGGCAGGTAGGTTAGTCTGGTTGTCGTAAGGACCAGTTTCGCGCGGGACGATGCAGGCGGTGAAGTGCCTTACCGCGCTTTGGCGATAAGGGCTATCAGCGAGACCAGCAAAGACACGTCGAACGATACGACAACGATCAGCAGGCACCAGAAAGGCCATGTGCCTTCGATCGACAGTTCCAGATCACGCTGGAACAGAAATTTAGGAATAGCAGAAAACATCGTGTCGCCCTGATCCATAACGGAGGTGTATTTCAAAACCGTTCACACCACCATAGAGAAATATATACGCAGAATATCCCCCGAAACAACAGCGTCTTTGCCAAGGCTGGTTAATCCGCGGGACAGAAAATACTGTATAACCCGTCAGGCAAGCCAAGCGGCGGCGTTGAATGGCCCGCGCAATGAGCGGCGCAAGGCAAAGCGCAATTAGAAAGCGCCCTCAATCCGACATGTTCAATACATGCAAAAAGCCCCGCGCAAGCGAGGCTCGACACACTCTCAATCGTCAGGCGTGATCGGGAGGCTTTGTTGTCCCGATCCATTCATCCCCGTCCATTTATCACCAGGTGATGACGGGATGACGTCAGGGGTCAGCCCTGGCGTGCCTTGTAACGAGGCTGGGTCTTGTTGATGATGTAAACGCGGCCCTTGCGACGGACCAGCTGGTTGTCGCGGTGACGGTTGCGAAGCGACTTCAGGCTATTGCGGATTTTCATCGTCGGTCTCTTTCTCTGTCCATGGGGACCGGTCGGAACCGGCTCTCCAAGTCATTGGTTCTATGTCGTCAATCCAATTCAGGTGGACACTTACACGACCGAAGGGCAGTTCAGCAAGTCCTTGGCCGAGAATTTTTGATGAATCTGCCATCAAACGGTGTTTTTCCCCTGTTGCCCCTTGTTCCACACCCGTATTTGAACGTGTGGACACCGACTGTACCGGCAGAATCAGCGGCGCAAAGGCGGCTCCTTCGGACCGAGATAATAATCGGAGACCACGGCAGGAGTGATGAAACTGTCGCGATTGTCCGCCCCGTTGCGCTGGTCCTGCGCCCTGCGACGCTCGGCCCATTCCTTTTCATTGGCTTCGGCTTGCGCGCGGTTTTCATTGGCGCGGCTGCGCTCCCGGATCTGGGCCTGCTGGTCCGCAATGGTATCGGTCAGCGAAGGCGGTCGGGGACTGGGATTGCTGCCGCCGCCGGTCAGGGCCGGAGGTGGCCGGGTCTGGCCTTGGGCGTTGAGCATCTGCTCGAGCCGCTGCAACCGTTGGTTGATGTTTCTCAGCTCAAAATCGATCTGGGCCAGTGCCGCCTGCACCGAGCGGGCATTGGGATCGCCGATCAAAGGGGGCGGTGCCATCATACCACCGGAGGATACAGGCGGACGATTGGCCGGATCGGGCATGTTGGGGCGCGGCAACGGGCTGTTGGGATTTTCCTCTTTCCACTGTTTGTCGCGCAATTCCTGCGCCTTGCGGGCGTCTTCGCGCTCGCGGACCTGCTTGTCGGCCTGTGCCTTGTCCTCGGTGTCTTTCGAGCGTTCGCGGATCTGGTCCTGCTGTTTCTTGATTTCTTCCGGCGTCGCGCTGCGGGCTGTGGTGGCTGTCACGCCGGTCAGCAACAGAACCACAAGAGCGGTCAGGGCAAAGGGATTTAACCGTGATGTGAACATGATGTCTCCGCTGATTCCGCCGGTAGGGCAGGATGATCACTTCTCAGGGTAGGTTCAACATCGCATTCCACAAGGGGTTTTTCTTGTATTGCCCCTCATTGGTCACATCTTCTTTGGATTTTTGCACCAGCAAAGGCGATAGCGAGGTGCTGACAGAGGCGTTCGAGACGGGCTCGCTGTCGACAGGATCAGCCAGCAACGAGCGGTCTTGCCGCACAACCCGATGGATCGGTTGCACCGGCTTCATGTTCATCACGGAAGGATTAAACGAAATCCGCATGGTTTCCACTCTCGGCCTATAGACATAAAGACGGCTGAAACGGCATTTCCTTAAACCGGTGCCGGGCTTTATGCTGGGTTGCATGAGGCAGGGGGACACAATGGCGCGGGTTGGTCGTATTTTTGGAATTGCTATGCTCGGACTTTTGCTGCCTGCTGTTGCAATGGCGCAATCCCAAAGTCCTGAGGGTGCGCTGGCGGGTTTCGGGATTGTCATGGTGCATGGCAAAGGCGGCAAGCCGGCGGGGCCGACCAAGCCGCTCGCCGATGCGCTCGAAGCCGAAGGCGCGAAAGTCATTTCGCCGCGCATGGCATGGGCAGGTACGGCAGGCCAGCCCGAGAGCTACGGGATACCCTATGACCAAGCGCTTGCCGAAATCGGCCAAGCCATCGTCGCTTTACGGGCGCAAGGTGCGCGGAAAATCGTGATTGCCGGACAGAGTCTGGGCGCGAATGCGGTGATCGGCTATGCCGCGCGCCATCCTGCGGGCTTG
>Ga0114968_10004613_pt1 | contig 10247 bp, 12 predicted proteins | sample M_130807_EF_Meta_FD_87020 | JGI IMG/M metagenome (GOLD analysis project Ga0114968, IMG submission 87020) | Freshwater microbial communities from Lake Montjoie, Canada to study carbon cycling - M_130807_EF_MetaG | ecosystem: Environmental > Aquatic > Freshwater > Lake | place: Lake Montjoie... | reverse complement strand
TCTTACTTTTCTGAGAGGGTCACTTGGAGCATAATATGTAGTAGCCCATCTACATCCAGGAGCTATATAGTTTGGGTCGGTTGTCTTTAATTTATAAGCTACACCGTAAGAATCAGAAGCGGTTGCAAAAGGTACAGCATATTCACTGTCTGAGTTACATTTACCATTACCTCCATCTGTAAGATTTACAACTCTTTCTTCCCCATTACACCTTATAGAATATAAAGGATCATCTTTAACAAAAACAACAATTGATTTAGTAAATAAATCTTTTGGAACTAATCCAAGGCTTTGGCCGTCACAAAATATTTGCTCGGTTGTTTCAAGTCCACTTCCAGAGTATCTTGTAGTCAATATTAAATCACCTACACATAAGTATCCCATTGGAGGATATAACTTAACGAGATATGTAGTATAAGATGAACCTCCTTTTATTTTTTTAAAAATTTCAATTCCACCATTACCTACTAATCTAACCCAAGGATTTGAAGATCTTACTGAAACTGAAAATGTTTGTATGTGATCATCAATTTCTGGGGTATATGCGGAAGATCTTGAAGAAGAAGATTGTGCGTATCCAAGACTTGTTTTATATACAAAACAATAATATTCAGCTAAAGTCATAACCATAAAGGGAAATGTATTCCATGCCATCTTTTATAATATCATTTTTTTAAAAAAAAATATTATAATAAAAATATTGCAAGCAAAACTATAACTATAAATGCAATAATTGAAATAATAGTATACTTTTGACTATCACTTTCAACTATTTTTTTCTCATCTTTCTCACAAGAACCTTTTGCTAATATTCTATTTCCGTCTCTTTCTATACTTATATTTGTATCATTAACAATATCTTTTACTGTATCTTCACAAGTCTTACCTCTACCGCTATTTTCTATAATGACATTATACCTGGAGGTCTTAACTCCATTATTACATGTAGTGTCTTTAAACTCTACAAGACAATTTGTTCTTAATTCGCACCCTGTTTTTATAATTTGTTTTTTCTGTGCTTCATCGTAATAAGAATCCAACACATTTGAATATCTGTTAGATAACCTATTACCTACCTCAGAACATTTTTTACCAAATCCAGTCTCAAGTGTATCTCTTGCAAATACTATTGTTCTTACACCTTCGATATCATCACAGTTATCACTTATAGGCTGTTCTATAAATTTACAGTCTTGATTAAAAGTACAAGGTACATCTATACTTGTTGTTAATTTAGCCATTTCACTTGCAGGGCACTTTCCTCCAAACTCTTCTCTTTTTATAACCTTACCGTATTTTGTTATGACATATCTGCCACCCTTTAAATGACATCTTCCATCAGGAGTATTTTCATCTGCTACATAGTCTACAACACAATCATTACAACTTACAGTTGCCTTTCCCTTCTTTGTACTTTCATCTATTGTTATGGTTGGATTTATTATGGTTGAAGGTAATTTTTCTAAAATAGCATCAGAACAAGCCTTACCATTACCAGAATTAAATGATACTATATCAAACTTATAATTAAAATTACCACCTATACAAGCAGTATCATTTCCTTCAGAAGTAACTACACAATCATTATTATAAGGACAATCAACAATTGTTTTTGTCCTATCAATTTGACAAGCAGTTCCACCATTTTTAGAAGGTTTAAGTATCTCTTGTAAACTTGTTTCTTGGGTCCATTTTTTAGTTGTAGTATTTAACTTACAAGGAGCTCCTGTAGGTCCAACTAAGCAATTAAAACAATCAAGAGAAACATTAAGTATATTACTCACCGGATTAAAACTTAATTTTGACCCTGAAAATGTATCTATTTTACTAATAGAAGATTTATATTTATCTAAAATCTTTAAATTCTCTACAAAGTCACTTCCAGCCTGTAAAACGTCAGGAGAAAAACCATTAGTATATGTATTCTGTATATTTATATTTATTTTTTCCTTGTCAGTATCACATCTTGCATCTCTTATAGCGGTTTGATCAACCTGGAATTCTGCACAGACAAAAGCAGTTCCGGGATCAGCACAAGCACCATCATCTTTATCTTCAAGTAAATACTTTTTATAAGTATATTTATTACCTGAAATGGTAGAACCAGTACAAGGACTATAAGTTGAATAAGCACATTTCTTTTGAAGAACAGTTTTACAATTTGCATTTTGACTTACTGATAAAGAACCTATATTATTACCAGTTTGATTTACCGTAACATCTTGGACACATAAATCTATATTTTGACATTCCTGTGGAAAGACTGACCCTAAAATAACAGGATTATCTCCTCTATTTAAATTATAAGGAACCTGAGCTCCGAGCTTACATAATGGATGAACTTTACAAGCCTTATTACACTGGTTAATATCACTTGTGTTTAATCCTAAAGCATTCTGTGCGTTTTTATTCTTCTTTATACCCAGAAAATTAACATAACTATCACATATTGGAGCCAAGAATTCTCTGCCCATAAAACAAGAACAATAATCAGGATACTTATTATAATACGGATATGCCTCTGGTGAAACACTCAAATCCTGCTTTATATTACATAAATGTTTATATTCATCATCACAAATACCAGTATTAACACTCCTTGGATCAGTCTTACAATAGTCTCTTTGACAAAATTGACCGAAAAAATCATTAGGATTATTACGATTACATATTGACCTTGCTAACACCTTACAAGTATTATTCTTATTATTTAAAGCTTTAGTTCCAACTCCACATTCATCTCCTAAATTATTGTTTCTACAACAAAATTGAACGCTAATAGAAGGTAAAAGTAAATACAATTTTGTAGGATTATTTAATGTTAAATTCAAATATTTTGCCTTTCCGGGAACTCTCAATATTTCATCTTCTATATTTACGTTATTATCTAACCCTGTTCTGTCAAAGTATAAAACTGATGACTGTTTATTAGTATCTGTAAATGGCCTCAATAATCGTCCAGATGGATACCTATAACTATTAAAAGAATTTAAATACTTATCAACATAATCAACATCTTGAGGATTAGTTGAAGCTATTTCCATAACAAATCGTTTATTCACCCCATATTGAGATGATACATCTAATTTTATAAAATCAGGATCATTTAAACTCAAAAGTTTAGCATACGAAACAGACACTCCATTTTCTTGTCCGAAAGGTTTTACATATAACTCTGGTCCAAGCTGAACATAATCTTGTTTATCACTAGGTAAAATTGACCCTACATAATAAGGAAATGTTATATCACTCATTTTATTATTTATACAATAAAAAATAAATTGATTTTTTATTATAACTTTCATTATGTTATATCATCATAATGAAAGCCTTAATTTTTACTCTATTAATAGCACTCTCGGTTGTCCTCGAAATAATATTGGTAAGTATGTCAAAAAACATACAGGAAAGAACCCCTCAAGTCATCTCTATCTTCTTATTATCCTTATCGCTTGTATCTACTTTGTGTACCTTTATGGTATGGGGAATAAACCCTTGTCAACATTCTGTTAAACTCCCAACTATAACCCTCTCCTTAAACGTCACAATAAAACTCATATCTACCCTCATATTTTCCCTGTATTACTATACTGGAAATTACGTTTCATCATCATACGTAATTTTATCTTATTTATCCCTCGTATTATCCTTTGTATTACCTTTTGTATTTGAAAGATCTGTTGAAAATAATACTATTGTCCCACAAGAAGGTGTCATTCACCCCCTTGAAGAAGGGGATAAACCTGACATAAAAATCACTATTTTCACCTCCGATGAACCCTCATCTTGCACTATCTGTCTCGAACCTTTTATTCAAGATGAAACTGTTAACGAAACTAATTGCGGTCATACGTTTCATAGACAGTGCATGGAGACCCTCATAAACAATAAAATTAAAAACTGCCCTGTATGTAGACGAGATTTGCGTGAAGAAATATGATGTTATAGTTTAAAATATTCTATTTAGCATACGGAACAGACACTCCATTTTCTTGACCTGAAGGTTTTATATATAACTCTGGCCCAAGCTGAACATAATCTTGTTTATCACTCGGTAAAACCGACCCTACATAATAAGGAAATGATATATCACTCATTTTTATTATTTATACAATAAAAAATAAAATGATTTTTTATTATAACTTTCATCTTTAATTTATCTTTAAAAATGAAACATTTATTTGTATCCTTTATAATAGCAGCAAGTCTTGGCTTAGATATCATCCTCGTAAATATACTTCAAAATACATCTCTTACATTTCAAGTATATGTGGCTTCTTTATGCTTAATATCAAGCACTATACTTATGGTATGTATACAAACTATATTATGGCTGTTTAATTATTCAGATATAACTCAAACAGGAATAGTATGCTTAAACTTTATTCTGAATATAGCAAAATCTACATACTTGAGTATATCTTATTACAGTACTACAATACCTTCATCAATGGTTATGATATCTTTCGTAACTTTTGTTTTATCAATCGTTTTAGGTCTTGTGTTAAGGAATGATGATAAAGCAAAAGTTGAACCCCTAAAATATATAATCAGAAATAGCACCTTCAACGAAACCGAAAAAACTTGTTCTATATGCCTCCAAGATTTTATTAAAAATGAAAATATAAATATAACTCCCTGTAACCACTTCTTTCATATAACTTGTATGAAAGAACTAATAAAAAATAAAATCACATCCTGTCCTAACTGTAGATTATCTATTTTGCAACAGGAGGAGGTGTAGTAGCAACCGGCTCCGTTTCCATTTGACACAGGGGAGCATCAAAGATGGGTGCCACGCAATAATATCGTGTGGTGCATCTCTATCACCCCTCCAGGGTTCCGTTTCCCAAAGGGAAACAAATCAACCTGATTTTTATAAGAATACAGGCTCTCCGAGCCTGATACTTCTATAAAATTTGGTAGGTTTAGTGATAGCACTCCCCGTAGTATATAAGATTTAAGTATTAGTAAGACTAATACTTAAATGTCAGGTTATATTTATGTTATGACAAATCCTTGTTTTTCAGGGACAGGTCCTGTGAAAATGTATAAAATAGGATATACAGCTGATATGGAACAGAGAAAAAAATCTTATGCAACAGCATTCCCTATGGAATGCATTTACGACGTGGATCCAACAGGTGAAGCCCTTATACATAATATAAGGACAAGAGAAAGGCTTATATTTAAACTTTTAAATGAATATCGTTTTAATAGCTCAAGAGAATATTTTTGTGCTGATATTAATCTTATAAAACAGAGTATAAATAGCGTAAAGATTATGCCATTAAAAGAGATGAATTTAGAGTTAAATATAAAAGAATGGAAAGTAGAGGTTCCTATCTTCCTTAAAAAAGTTATAAAAGAAGTTAAAACAGGTAAGAGTTATAACAAGGTCCTTGTTGAGGATTTATACAGATTATTTGTTGTATGGTGTATGGCAAAGAATATAAAAAAGAAAATTAAAGAAGAGGAATTTGAGAAGGATTTAGGAAATTATAAATTAAAACAAAAAGGAAAAGTAATTAAATTTAAAAGTACAAAAACCCACCCTAAAGAATATTTAGAAATGATGGAGTATAATATTTAAGATTATTAAACCTTACCACCCGCCTGGTTAAGCTTCTTGATCGCTTTTCGGACTGCCTTAGCTGGAAGTTTTTTACCTTCTAAAGTTCCAGCTTTTCTGAGTTCATCTAAAGCTTCTTCGGTAAGTCTTAATTTACCGTTTAAGTCTGTCAATTCCTTCTCGTATTTTCTGCTTTCACGAGAGCTTATATTACCTTCTGTTTCTTCAATAGCTCTTTGAACCCTGTCAAGACAATCATTCTTTTCTTCTATCAAATTATTTCTTAAATTTTCTGCACTATTTCTAAGGGTATTTATGTCTTCTTGTAATAAGAGCTTATCAGCCTCACATTCTTGTTCTTTTTTAGATGTTTGTTCTAAAGTTTCTTGGAGAACCCTTATTTCTTCATCTGCTTCACCCATATCATCGGTATATTTATTAGTATAGGTTTCGATAGTCTTTTCACCATCAATAAGTCTCTGTTTTAATACACCATTCTCTTCCTCTAAACTTTGTAATTCAGCATAAATTACCTTTGTCTTTTCTTTTAACTCTTCGTGATCTTGGTCTAAAGCATCATAATATGATTTTAAGCTTCTATTCTCGTCACTAACCTTCTTAATATTATCATTCAATTCATTATTTTCAGCATAAAGACGACCATTAACTTCCATACGTTCTTCTATCTCAGCATTCTTATCGTCTATCTTTCTTTCCCTAACATTTACCTCTTCGATCAAGTTTAATTTTTCATCTTGTAATTGATTAATTTGTTGTCCTAAACCAGCTATCATATTTGCATTTTCTTTTAATGCTTCTCTTAAGTTGTTATTCTCTTCATTAACTGATAAAACTTCTGATTGATAAGCTTCAATATCAAGCTTGTTCTTCTCTACAATCTTTACAAGTTGTTCTACCTTTCCATCATAGCTTCTTGTAGTACTTTCCAAAGTTTCTCTCAACTCTCTATATTCACGGTCAATTTTCTTTTTTAAGTCTTGGGTCAAACACACCCTGTTCATAACATCAACACTTGAGTTTGCACTGTTAATCATATCCACCAAACGATCATATTCACCCTTCACGATAGAACAAGTCTTAAGTCTACTATCTAAGTCTGCACTTGTGGTCTTATACTGTTCTCTATGGGTTAACACTTCCTTTAATTGTTTCTTTAAAGAAGAGATCTCTCTTGCTTTGGTCTTAGAGACACATTTAGGGAGTTTTGGTGAAAGAGATGACGCCATCTTCTTAGACACCTTTTTCCCCTCATAGTAATATGAGTTTCTTCCTCTACTTCTGTATCCGGTGCCTTGGGTCCGGTAGCATTCAACAGATGACATATTTTTTATAATAAGAAAAATATTATAAAAATATTATAAAAAAATTATTTCTTCTTTAAAATCAAAAAGATAGCTACAGCTAAAGCTATAGTACAAAGACAGATTGAACCCTTATTTTTATCTGCAAACATATAAAGACGTTGAGACAAGGTAATATGCTGGTGATGATGATCCCCGTGAAACTTCTCAATAGTTCCACTACATAAACTACATCCTGACATTTTATTATTTAAAGAAGATAATATTTTTAAATAAAGATGAAACTGATCGACGCGTTTATATTCTATAACGAAGAGAAGATGCTTGACTACCGTCTTAATTACTATAAGGATATCGTCGACTACTTTATTATTGTAGAAGCTACAAAGACATTTTCCGGGTTAGATAAACCTTTGTATTTTAACAGAATAAAGGATAAGTATTCTCACTTGAATATTATCCACTATATCGTCGATGAGTTTCCAGCTGATATGACAGCTTGGGATAGAGAACATTATCAACGAGAATGTATCCATAAGGCTCTTCTTAAAGTACCAAAGTTAAGAAACGATGACTGGGTCCATATAGCTGATGTTGATGAAATTTCAAATAGGGATAAATTAGATACTATTTTAAGTGATGTATACTATAATCATCCAGAAAGGGTTGGTTATACCCTTCACTTTGATAATTACTATTATAACCTTACAAGTAAGATGGATCAGCCGTGTTTAGCTACTAAGTTGATAAGATATGGAGAACTTAAAAATAAGGTTATAAAAGACGTCAGATTTTCAACCTCTTATCCACTTCTTCATCTCTTTGGATGGCATCTCAGTTATCTATTTTCCCCTGAAGGAATAAAGAATAAAATTCAAGCTTTCTCTCATCAGGAGTACAATAAGGATGAGTTCACAAGTAAAGAGCATATAGAAGATTGTATTAAGAATGGAAAATCAATTTTTTACCTTGACCCTCAAAGAACTGAGACAATATATCACATCCCACTTGAGCTTAATGATAACCTTCCACATAATTATCACTTACTTTTGTAAAGCTTAAAGACATATCTTATATACAATAAAATATGTCTGACAATGAACTTTTTATGATCCCATCTACAGGGTATGTTTTGACCGATTTTTATGCAACTTGGTGCTCTCCATGTAAGGCTATTGCTCCATTTTTTAATTCATTAAAAGAAGTATATCCCAATGTTAAATTTTTAAAATGCAATATTGATGACTATCAAGAAATAGCCCGTAAACACAAAGTTGAAAGTATCCCTTGTTTTATCCTTTTTAAAGATGGTCTTGAAGAAGACCGTTTGGTAGGTGCTAATAAGGTAAAATTAGAAGAAATGATTTTAAATCTTATATAATGTCTTCTTTGTTTTTTTCAACTTTTTTTGTTAAAATAGAAGCTATACCGCAAACTCCAAATATACAGAATAAAATAATTCCTAATATAATATCTACACTCATATTATATTAGACTATACTTACACTTAAACTATTATTTATTCAGACTTAGTGTGCCATAATTCAATGCTTTTACAATACTTATAAGTTAAATATAAGCTTGTCCATACCGCAAATGTAAAATATGCTGTTTGCCAAGGTATTTCTTCTTTCCAATGATTAAAATCCCATGTCACTTCTCTTCTTAAATTACAGTCTATAAACCCCTCATATATTGTCATTGTGTGGAGACTTCCTAATCTGCTTATATACATAGGAACATCAACATAAACCATAAACATAACGTATAACATAGTTCCTATAAACAAGTCATATTTACCTTTTATAAACATAGTTATAGATATTATGAAAAAACTTGCAGTCCATAAACTTTCCTCTATAATATTACCCATAAAATTTAAGGTTAAAACACCATACCAAGAACATATTTCTGCAATATAAATCAAGAACACAACTAAGCTTGTAATTATCTCATTATCTATAAAGTGCTCCCATTGATACACAAAAGATATTTCCGCAATTGTAGCTATACTTCTACCCACAAATACACTTGAAAACCAACTATCAATTAATGTATATCTTTCAACGTCTGATTTAGGAAATAAACAACGTGTAAAACAGCCAAATACATATAACCCACATAAGCCAATCATACCGTCATTATCAAACTTTTGATATTTGTGGTATAATTTTTTCCATAATTTTATATTATAAATACCAATAAAACATTGATATAACCACCATACAAATACTACAATCATCTTTATACTTATACTTATACATTAAGTATAAATTCCTTTAAGCCTTTTTATACCCCCATTTAATCACCCCTTTGGGGTTCCCCAAAGGAAAATCAATCAAAGACTGTTTGTTCCCAATCTGAATATGGAGAATATTGTGGGTCAAATATGATTGAAACTAATCTATCAATATGTGGTGGTAAATATGAAAAGTGAGCTAACTTGATACTTATTTCCTTATCACTCAATGATGGCAATTTCATTACTAATGTCTTCCCGACAATCTTATAAATGCTTTTATCAGTTACATCAACCTCCATCATATGTAATTCTTTTGCACGGGCTAAAAATAATTCTTTAAAGGACCCAGGGTCCTTTTTACCATCTGTGTTTGAAATCAACTCAACGTGTGGCTCTAATCTACTCTCAAAACGAATACCAGCATGTTTTATTCTCTGCTGACAATCATATATATGAAAATACAAGTCACTATCAGGGTCTAAAAATTTAGACTTTGTCTCACCTTGTAATTTCTTCTTATGTTCTATAAGAATAACATTAAGCTTAGTAAAATCAGGAGGTGCTCTCTTACTCATCTTTTCTATTACACTCTTTTATCCTTTAATATATATTAAAAAAAATATGATTAATATTATTACTATAGCAGTATTACTTAATCTCTGTTTTATAGGTACATATTCTTTAACAGAAGGCCTCGCATATAAATAACTTTCAAGTTCTCCATACGTTGCTATCGCCTTCGGCTCCGTTTGCTTCGCAAACAAATCTATAAATGCTGTTGATACTTGTGGTGCACTCATCTTTTATTATAAGCTATTTATAATAATTTAAAATCTCCCCCGTATCCACTCCATACACTTGACTAACTCCTCATCATTTTCTGTCCCTTCTTTAAGCTCAAATGTATCATCAAAACACACAACAAAAGGTTTTATCTTATAACAAAGGTCTCCATTATCTCTCTTAACACTACTTGCATCATCCACAATTACCCATTCTCCATCGCCTTTGGCTCCGAACCCCGAAGGGGTGAGAGGATAACTTTCAGCCACATATTTTATAGACTTTGTCCTCCAATACTTATCATGACATCTATTGTAATCATACTCTG
>Ga0114968_10004611_pt1 | contig 10248 bp, 10 predicted proteins | sample M_130807_EF_Meta_FD_87020 | JGI IMG/M metagenome (GOLD analysis project Ga0114968, IMG submission 87020) | Freshwater microbial communities from Lake Montjoie, Canada to study carbon cycling - M_130807_EF_MetaG | ecosystem: Environmental > Aquatic > Freshwater > Lake | place: Lake Montjoie... | reverse complement strand
TGCTCAAGAGTTAACAAAACTTGAAGAGCGTCTTGAAAAAGATGAGTTTGAGAGCAGGATTGAACAATTTAAGCAAGAAGTTGAAGCAGAAATTCGTAGACGGCTTGTGGCAGATCGCGGCGCCGAGGCGATGGCCAAGACACTGCGTAAACCGTTGCCAGAAGACGTCGAATTTATGCATGCCAATAAAGAAGAGATGCTGAGTTTGAAAAAGGCGTTGCAGCCGCTTACTCGCAAATTGGCGGCAAAACTGGCACGCAAGCGCCGACATGGTCGACGTGGTCCACTCGATTTTCGTGCAACAGTTCGGAGCTCATTGAGTTATGGGGGAGTGCCTGCTGATCCAAAGTTTAAGTATCCACGCCCATCCAAGCCTGAGCTGATGGTGGTCGCTGACATTTCCGGCAGTGTTGCTGCGTTTGCTCGATTTACATTGATGTTGGTTTACGCGATTCAGGGACAGTTTTCTAAGGTGCGATCGTTTGTGTTTATTGATGGCATCGATGAAGTGACGGATTATTTCAAGTCAAATGTTGATATCAGCGATGCCATCCATCGTGTCAATACCGAAGCCGACGTGGTGTGGGTGGATGGGCACAGCGATTATGGCCACGCGTTTGAAGTTTTTTGGGAGCGCTATGGAAAAGACATCAATCCGAAGACAACAATTTTGCTATTGGGCGATGCTCGAAATAACTATCACGCTGCGTCTTCGTGGGTGATCAAGGAAATGCAAAAGCGCGGACGGCATGTGTATTGGCTGAACCCAGAACCACGAAGCTATTGGAACACCGGTGACTCAATAGTCGGAGAGTACGGCAGTTTCACGGACGGCGTGTACGAGTGTCGCAACTTGCGACAACTTGAAGCGTTCGTCGAGAAACTCGCGTGAGTTTGACCAGAATCATTTTGGTTCGCCATGGCGAATCTGTCGTGACTGTTAACCGAGTGCTGGGCGGTCCACGTTCGTGCACTGGACTATCGCCGTTGGGTGAGCGCCAGGCTGATGCTCTGCGCAAACGTCTCGAGGCGACTCAAGAAATTGTTCCCGATGTGTTGTATTCGAGTGCATACCCGCGGGCACTAGAAACAGCGCAGATTATTGCGCCAGCATTTGCTGGGCTTGAGATCAATGTTGAGCCTGGATTTGGCGAGCATGATCCTGGTCCACAATGCGACGGAATGACGTATGTGGATTTTATGGCCAAGCACGGAAGGCCCAATTGGGGTGGAGATCCCAACGCAGTATTTTTTCCTGGTGGAGAGACAATCGCGCAATTTCATTCACGAGTGGCTACCGCATTCGACAAAGTGGTGAAAGAGCACTACGAGAAAACAATCATTGTTGCGTGCCACGGCGGTGTGGTGGACGCGGTGATCCGACGACTCCTGAAGACTCCGCAAACTGGCACATTTGAGATGCATACCAAGAATTGCTCGCTGACCGAGTTGGTAGAGATTCGAGCTGATCACTGGGCGTTGATGCGTTACAACGATCATGCACATTTGCAAGGTTTGCCAGTCGCAACAAATATCGATTAGGTGCTTGCTGAATTGAGCGCTGAATAATGCGCTGAATAATGCGCTAAAAAATGCGCTATAAACACAGTAATGAATAGTCGGCCCGTCGTGACGCGAATGAGGGTTGTAGTTGTGGGGGCTGGCTCGGCCGGAGCGGTCATCGCGGCACGTTTGTCGCAAAACCAAAATATTGATGTGTTGTTGTTGGAATCTGGGCCAGATGTGCCAAGTGCGCGTGAAGCGATGGGAATACGGAGCACCGATTTTGTCGAGGCACTAGAAGTTGTCGACAGAAATTTGCGCATACCGGTGCGTCGAACAGCAAGTCAAGGTCTGAGTGATTATGTGCGGGGAACGGGTACGGGTGGAAGCTCGTTGGTCAATGCAATGGTTGGCATGTGGGGCATGGCAAGTGATTACGACAGGTGGGAGCGCGACTTGGGTTGCGAAGGCTGGTCGTGGCGAGATGTTGCACCCGTGTTTGCAAATTTGCCGATACCTCTGCACACTACGCACCAACATGAGTGGGGGAACGTAGACCGTGCACTGGTAAATGCTGCTACAGCTTTGGGATTTGAAAGGCGCGATGACTTGAGCACGGCGCCGCTTGCTCTGCGTGGAGTTGGGGCCGTGTCGCTGACATGTCTTGGTGGTCGGCGAGCTTCAGTGAACGATATTTATCTCGAGCCAGCGAGATCACGAGTCAACCTAGAGATTCGTGGAAACTCAGCAGTTGATCGACTGAATATGGATGAAAAGAAGATAGTGGGTGTGCATTTGGCAGACGGAAGCGACATTGATGCCGATGTCGTGGTGGTGTGCGCGGGGGCCATTGCAACTCCACAGATTTTATTGCGCACCAAGATTCAGCGAAGCGGTATTGGGCAGGGTGTAAAGGATCACCCAGCAGTTGCGTTTACTCTTGCATTGAAAGAGCCAAGCGAAGCACGCTACGCAATATCGGCGTTATTGCGAACTACATCTACGCCAACTGGCAAGCACGATGAAAATAACCAAACCGAAAATGGAAATATTCATTTATTGCCGCTGAACCACACAACTGCACACGACAGAATGCACGGCGCGATGTTTGCGGCGGTGATGCGCGTGTACTCGACGGGCAGCATCACGGAATCAAAGGTTGATCTCAACTTGCTGAGCGATGAGCGTGATATGCGCGCGATGACGGAGGCAGTGTCGATGCTCGCAACCATGATCGAGGGTCGAACATTCACTGGCGTAGCTCACTCGGTGGGTAATGAACTAACAACCGATGACATGCAGGGTTGGTTACTCAACAATGTTGGGTCGTATTCACATATTGGATGCTCGAGCAAGATGGGTGCAGTCTCGGACGAAGATGCGGTGGTGGATACGAGTGGCAAAGTAATTGGTTGTAGCCAAGTGTGGGTCTGCGATGCATCAATTTTTCCTGACTTACCTACCGGCAACACACATCTTCCTGTGGTGATGATGGCCGAACGTATCTCGCAACGAATCAGTGAGAGTCTTGCGCCCAATTGAGACTGCGTTGCACAGCGTGACTCCATTGTGAGTAATTAGAATCGGTGGTAGGCGATGGTTCTGGCGTGAACGTGCGGTCGAGTTGCCACGACTCAGTGATCGACTGCAGCGTTGGCCAGACTCCTTCGGCTAAACCTGCCAAGTAGGCGGCACCGAGCGCTGTCGTCTCCAAATCTTTTGGTCGAACTACGGTGACTCCGAGTTGGTCGGCTTGCATCTGCAACATCATGTCCATGACTGCTGCACCGCCATCGACTCGCATGTCAATGAGGGGAACTCCTGTTGCTTGGACCATTGCCAAGACAACGTCGCGAGTTTGAAAGGTCATTGATTGGACAACAGCACGAGCGATGTGTGCACGGGTGGTGCCGCGGGTAATGCCGCAGATGATGCCTCGCGCATATGGGTCCCACCACGGACTGCCAAGACCGGTGAATGCCGGGACGACGACAACTCCGCCGCTGTCTGCAACCGATGCTGCAAGTGGTCCGACTTGGGCGGCATTGTCAATGATGTTGAGTCCGTCACGAAGCCATTGGATTGCACTTCCGGTTACAAAGATGGAACCTTCGAGTGCGTAGGTTGGTTTGCTCGACCCAAGATCCCACGCAACGGTGGTGAGCATGCCATCGGTTGGAGGCGGGCACTCCGTTCCCACATTCATCAGAACGAAACTGCCCGTGCCGTACGTGTTCTTGCTGCTGCCAACATCAAAACATGCCTGACCAAACAAAGCGGCTTGTTGATCGCCTGCGATGCCAGAGATCGGTATGTTTCCAGGAATATTGATATCGGCTTTACTGTCGGCACTTTTGAAGCTCTGCGTAACGCCGCACCTACCACTGGACGGAACAACAGTGGGTAGTGAAGCGAGCGGCACATCAAAGGTGTTGCACATGTTTTCGCTCCAGTGCATGTTGTTGATATCGAACAGCATGGTGCGACTTGCATTAGAGGGGTCGGTGACAAAGGATTTTCCTCCGGTGAGATTCCAGATAATCCAAGAATCGATGGTGCCAACAGCAAGGTCGGCTGATCGCGGAGCCTGACCGCTCTTGATCATCCATTGCACTTTGGAACCAGAAAAATACGGATCTAGCACGAGACCGGTAATAGATCGAACTGTTGCAAGCATTGGCATTAACTCGGTGCATCTCTCGGCGGTGCGACGGTCTTGCCAAACGATTGCTCGACCAAAAGGAACTCCAGTTGATTTGTCCCAAGCCACGATGGTTTCGCGCTGATTAGTAATGCCGATCGTGACAGTTTGGGCATCGGGCAAAGTGGCAAGTTGGGCAATAACGGCGCTCAACGTTTGGCGAACAGCAGACAAGATTTCTAGTGCGTCGTGTTCGACCCATCCTGGTTGCGGAAAGTATTGGGGAAACTCAATGTAACTCGAGATTGATGCACGACCATCGGTGAATATCGCGCGTGAGCGAACGCCGGTAGTGCCTGCATCTATAGCGATCACAACGCTCATCGGTCTAATTGCCGTTTAACTCAGTTTGACGCGATGGGTCAATATCGCGTGGGAATTGATCGGTGTGAACACCGCAGGACGAAAGCGTCGTGGCAACAATCAAGATGATACCGAGAGCGAGTTTGGTGCGTGATTTCATGAGATTGTCTCTGTGTCTCTTTGTGGGCCTAAGGCTGGCTGATTTTGCATAAAGATCTCAAGTTCAACAATAAATCTCGCACCACGAATGCCGTCGTGTCTATTTTCGGCCCAGATGCTTCCTGAGTGCAGCGCAACATGTTCGGCAGCAAGTGCAAGACCGAGTCCTGCTCCTTCAGATCCAGCACGTTGTCCCGCAGTTCCTCCACGTGAAAAGCGCTCGAAGATCTTTTCTTCCTCGCCATCTATCAAACCACTTCCATCGTCTTCAACGATCACCCATACACGTGACTTGGTGGGATCATCATCGGCAAACTGAATAATGATCTTCGGTTTGCCGCCGCTATGAATGCGAGCGTTATCGATCAGGTTGGCAAATACGCGGGCGAGTCTGCGCTTATCGCCTTGCACCAGTATCTGATCCGTTTCTGCTGCAAAGATCACATCGGTGCGGGGCAGCGAACTGACCGCAATCGCCTGGCGAACGAATTCGAGAAGCGCAAGCGGTTCATTGATGAGCCGAATTGCGCCAGCGTCAAAGCGTGAGATCTCGAGTAAGTCTTCAACAAGACCCTGAAAGCGAGCGACATCTCCGATGAGTAAGTCGAGAGCGGCTTGGGATCGTTCGGGAAGTTCGTCGCGGCGCGAATGCATTACTTGCGCTGAAGCCGCGAGTGTCATGAGTGGCGATCTCAATTCATGACTGACATCGGATGTAAATCGCGCATCGCGCTCAACACGAGTTTGCAACGTTGCAACCATGTCGTTGAACGCAGTGGTGAGCATCTGGAGATCGCGATCTTGGGTTGTTTCTAGTCTGGTATCAAATCGCCCTTCGGCAATTGCGCTTGCCGCTTGTGCAGCCTGAACGAGTGGGCGCACCGTGCGGCCCGATACAAGAAGTCCGAGACCAATACCGACAGCGGTTGTGATGGCTCCCGAAAGCATGAGAGCGATAAAAACACTGTTCAACGCGCCTTGTGTTTCTCGAAGACTTTCAAGTTCGAAATAGAAGGCATGAGCTTGCTCGAGCGGAATACCGACAATGAGCGCAGCGTTCGTGCCGTGATCAACGATCATGTTGGCAGCCTTGACGTCGGTGACGACCCGAGTTTTCAGTGCTGTTGGAATATCAGCCTGAGTAAAACCTTTTGAGTTGCTTGTCCACACGCCGTTGCTGTACAGCAGTCGCTGTGCTGAACCAAACTGCTCGAGTGCACCAATCACATCGGCGGGGTCGGCGAGAAGGTCGGTCTGCACTCGCTTGGCGTTGGCAAATGCTTGATTGATTTCTGCTGTCGTGCGTTGCTGTACAAAACTGCTGCGCGTAAACCCGTATGTGGTGATCGCCAAGACGGCCGAAAGGATCATTGCGCCTGCTCCGAATGAAATCAGGATGCGATGGCGCAAGCCAATGCGACGAGGAAGTAGCGCTCGTGTTGTGTTGCGAATAATTCGGCGGGCTCGTGTGCGCCGGTAGCGGGGCGGTCGTGTCGTTGGTTGTGCGAATGTCACGATTGCAAGCGATAGCCGAGCCCGCGAACTGTCACCACATGTGTTGGTTCGGCCGGATCTACTTCAACCTTCATCCGCAGACGGCGAATGTGAACATCAACCAATCGTCCATCACCGAAATACCCGTGGCCCCAGACCTTGTCGAGCAAAACTTCCCGGCTGAACACACCGTTTGGATCGTGGGCTAATTCGCACAGCAAACGAAATTCGGTTTTGGTCAGTGGCACATCTTTGCCACCAAGCGTTACCTTGCCCTCGTCGGGAATAATTTCAAGATTTCCGAACACAAGTTTTGAATGTCCCGGTGCTGATGGACGTACTCGTCGCAAAAGCGCACGAATGCGAGCAGAGAGTTCTTTCGGTGCAAAAGGTTTGGTGAGGTAATCGTCCGCGCCAGCTTCGAGTCCTGCGACAACATCATGTGTGTCAACACGTGCAGTGACCATAACGATGGGGACATCACTCAATTTGCGAATCGTGCGACAGAGTTCAAAACCATCGATGCCAGGAAGCATGATGTCGATCAGTACGACGTCGGCAGGAGTGCTTTGAAAGATTGCAATCGCGTCTTCACCTGTTGGGGCCTCGTCAACGATCCAGCCTTCGTCTTCGAGGGCAAGTTTGACAGAGGCTCTGATGCGTTCATCGTCCTCGACAGTTAAGACTCGAATCGCCATGGTCTTAATACTTACCGATCGGAGGTGCTGGAAGTCAAAATGAGATTGCCGAGTTGGCTGAATATGTTGGGATTGGTGACCAATACTTGGGCAGGACGCAATGCATTACCTGCAAAGTCGCCAGTTTGGCATCCTGCTTCGCGGGCGATCAGATCGCCTGCAGCGATGTCCCATGAGTGCAAGTTTTCTTCGAAGTATGCATCGAACCTGCCACACGCGACGAAACACATGTCTATCGATGCTGCTCCGAATCGTCGGATGTCGCGAATCTGATGAATGAACTTTGAAACTCTGGTGGCCTGCACCGTTCGCTGTTCGGCGGCATAGCTAAAACCCGTGCAGACAAGTGCTTTGGAAATGTCATCGAGCGGATTGCAGCGGATGGGCTCGCCGTTACAAAATGCGCCACCACCACGAACTGCAGTAAACATTTCGTTTAAGGCAGGGATGTAGACGGCGCCAGCAAGCGATCCATGTTCGTCGACAGCCCCGATTGACACCGCCCATGTTGGTAAGTCGTAAAAGAAGTTGGTTGTGCCGTCGATTGGGTCGATGTGCCACGTGATACCTGTTGTGCCCGAACGACTTGCGCCCTCTTCGCCGATGATCGCATCATCTGGTCGCATTGATTCAAGCCCTTGCACGATCAGTACTTCGGATGCTTTGTCAAACTCGGTCACCATGTCTGTTGTAGTCGACTTGGTTTGAACATTTATCAGACCATTGCGGCGTCCATCGAGTGCCATGTTTCCGGCTTGTTGAGCCAACGTAGTTGCAACATGCAGAAGTTGGGATGCGAGTTGATTAGTTGTCGGCAAGTTCGCGCCATTCTCCAACTGCACGCAGCACTAATACGCTGACGATTGACATGCCGATTGCTCCAATAACTGCACCGAGTAGAAGACCAATGCCTGTGCCAACGGAACATTCGCCTGCGCACTGCAAATCGATGAGCGAAAATCCGATTGCGGCTCCGGCGGCACCTGCGATCAGCACTCCAGCGAATGCGATAACTCTGGCACGAGGTGATGGAAGCGCAGACAGAGTGCGCTTGTCGTTCGGGGTTTGCGGCACCCGATTAGCGTAGTTGTTGTTGTGAAACCAGCCCGAACAATTCTGCATGTAGATATGGACATGTTTTATGTGGCGGTGGAATTGCGCGAACGTCCCGAACTGCGGGGTAAGCCAGTTGTTGTTGGGGGTGAAGGGAAGCGAGGTGTGGTTGCCGCTGCGTCGTATGAGGCACGCAGGTATGGAGTATTTTCGGCGATGCCTTCAGTGCGGGCACGCAGATTGTGTCCCGATGCGATTTTTTTGCCTGGTGACATGGATCTCTATGCGCAGGTGAGTTCGCAAGTGTTCGATATTTTTCGAGACTTCACGCCACTAGTCGAGGGGCTTTCGCTCGACGAGGCTTTTTTGGATGTGACCGGAGCGCAACGATTGCTTGGTGATGGAGTTGCAATTGCTGAAGCGATTCGAAGCCGGGTTTTGGATGAAGTGGGTTTGGTGTGCAGTGTTGGTGTTGCAACGAGTAAATTCGTTGCAAAGTTGGCATCGAAGACAGCAAAGCCGATTGCTGATCACGTGAGTGTGCGACCAGGGCGCGGAGTTGTGCAAATAGAGGGTGGTAAGGAACGAGAATTTATCCACGGCCTCAACGTTGAAGCACTGTGGGGCGTTGGCCCCGCCACGCTCGCGAAATTGCAAAGCATAAGCATCAAGACTGTTGCAGAAATGGCTTTCATCGATCTGCAGATTTTGAAACATTTGCTAGGAGACGCTCATGCAACGCACCTACATCAGCTTGCGAATGGCATTGACGAACGGGAGGTAGAGCCAAACTCTGACTCGAAATCGATCGGCCATGAAGAAACTTTTAGTAACGACATTTTTGATGTCGAATCCGTGCGTCGGCATCTTGTGCGAATGTCGGATCTGGTTGCCAGGAGATGCCGTGACGAAGGACTTGCACCGCGAACCTGCACGGTCAAAATTAAGTATTCAGATTTCGTGTCGATTACGCGATCGAATACAAGCCCAACGCCGATAACGAGCGCGCAAGCGATGATGCAGATGGTCGAAGGCTTATTGATTGATGTTGAAGTGGCTAGAGGTGTGCGACTAGTAGGCATCTCGACTCGCAACTTCGCAGAACCCGAGGCGCAATTGAGTTTGTTTGACGAAGGGACTCATAGTCAGGACGTCACATCGCTGGACGAGGTGTGGGCTCCTGCGACTGCTGCCATTGACGACATTCGAGAACGATTTGGAGACGACGCAATTGGCTTGGCGAGCACCCTTCATTCCAAGCGCCGACCGGGTTCATCAAAATGGGGTCCCGAGCAATAAGATGATATGACTATGCCACTGTCAGCAGAAGAACAACGGATATTGCAGCAGATCGAGCAGTCGCTCGAGACCGACGAACGCTTTGCGAATTCTGTGAAGCCCTCTGGTATCTATGCGCACTCGGCGCGCAAAGTGTGGTGGGCAGGTCTTGGCGCAATCGCTTCGCTGGTATTCACTGTCGCTACATTGCAGGTGCACTTCATGGTTGCGTTCGCTGGTTTTTTGGCGATGCTTGGCTGTGTGTTGATTATTGAAAAGCAATTGCGCGCGATGAGCAAGGTTGGTCTCAAAGATGTTGCTGCGTCCTTGCGCAAGGCGCGCACGAATGCTGCTTCGAGCCGAATCAAATTTGGCAAAGACATCTAACTCTTCTGGTTTCCTCGCCATTGATATTGGCGGAACAAAACTTGCTGTTGGTGTGGTGTCGACAAGTGGTGAGCTGTTATCGCGGATGCAAGCCCAAACGCCCCCAACGAACGTATGGGGTGCGCTAAAAAAACTGATCGACGCACAAATGCTTGAGACTCCTGTGCGTCTTGAAGCGTGCGGTGTTGGATGTGGTGGGCCGATGACGTTGGGTGGAGAACATGTCTCGCCTTTGAACATTGCAGAGTGGCGAGGCTTTGGTTTGCGTGCGGCAGTGGAACAGGCAACAGGTTTGACTACGTACATTGCCAACGATGCTCAGGCATTAGTGCTTGGAGAAGTTTGGTGTGGCAGTGCTGTCGGTGTTTCTGATGTGGTTGGAATGGTTGTGTCGACAGGAGTTGGTGGCGGCATCGTTTCAAACAACAAACTTGTGACAGGACAACATGGTAACGCTGGACATATTGGACACGTCATTGTTGAACCCGACGGCAGGTTGTGCGAGTGCGGAGCCCACGGATGTTTGGAGGCACATGTGTCTGGCAAGTCGATAGGGGCAATCACTGGACGACCAAGCCAGGAGGCCACCGATGATGTCAAGATCACAGCAGGAAAACTTGTTGGGCGAGCACTTGTGTCGGTGGGTGCGCTCATGGATTTACAACTCTGTGT
>Ga0114968_10004610_pt1 | contig 10250 bp, 9 predicted proteins | sample M_130807_EF_Meta_FD_87020 | JGI IMG/M metagenome (GOLD analysis project Ga0114968, IMG submission 87020) | Freshwater microbial communities from Lake Montjoie, Canada to study carbon cycling - M_130807_EF_MetaG | ecosystem: Environmental > Aquatic > Freshwater > Lake | place: Lake Montjoie... | reverse complement strand
TGCGAGCAAAGTGGCGCAAAGAATGAGAGGGAGAATCAATTGTTTCATGGTGGTAATCTTACGTCGCTGCGACGTATTTCTACATCTCTGATTCAAGCTGCCGGTGGGGACCTCACCCTGGCCTAATCGGGGTTATAAAATCGAACATGGTTCATGCTTTTCTGTCTCAGATTTCACCCCGGGCACGCAAATTGACGCGCCCAACCTAGAATGACTAACCTCCGTTTGTTCCTGCTGGCCGCGCTCTGCGCGGGTTGTTCCTCCTGCCAAAGTGTTTACAAAGTCGCGCCCCGAAAGCTGGTGAGCGTGAATTCCGGCAGCACACTCAGCAATGTCAAGACGACTGCTTACACCCAAAGTGAGAGCGATCACATAGTGTACGGTGCCAAGAGCGCCGTTGGCAATACCCTCAAGTTCGGCGCTGTGCGTAGCGCCGCCGCCGACTGGTCCGTTTATCCTGTCGGGACAGAATTCAAAATCGAAGGGGAGCCTTACGTTTATCAGGTGGACGACTACGGCTCCGCGCTCGTCGGCACCCGGACCATTGATCTCTATCGTCCTTCCAAGGCATCCATGGACCAATGGGGTGCGCGAAATGTGACCATCCAAGTGCTCAAGTGGGGATCCTTTGACAAGAGTCTTGCGATCATGAAACCGCGAGAGGGGATCAAGCCTCACATTCGCCAGATGGTCAGCGCGATCGAGACTCGCCGCCCTCCCGCATCATAGGGCAGAACGAATCCCCATGGGGAAAGGTGGCACAGTGCTGTGTGGCAGGGAAGGCCCCCCACCAACCCGCGCACCAAGTTTCCGTTTGAGCCGTCCCTGCTTTCGGGCTAGGCAGCATGCCACCATTTCCCCATGAGCAGCCCCTCCGCACACACGTACAAAGAAGCCGGCGTCGATATTCACGAAGCAGCGTCGCTGGTCGATGACATCGGCGTGCTGGTGAAGCGCACGCAGCAGAAGCGGAAACTGGCAAATCCCTTTGGCCTGTTTGCTGCCGCCTACGACCTCAGTGGCTACAAGCATCCCATGATCCTCACGGGCTGTGACGGGGTCGGCACTAAAATCGAGCTGCTGCTCAAGCACGACCAGCTCGAAGCCGCTGGCAAAGACCTCGTTGCCATGAATGTGAACGACGTGCTTACGACGGGTGCAGACCCCATCATGTTCCTCGATTACGTGGGCATCCCCAAGATCCAGAAGACGCAGATCACCCGCATTATCGCCGGCATGACCGAATACCTCGAGGCCTGCAACTGCATCCTCGCGGGTGGTGAGACGGCCGAGATGCCCGGCATGGTGCCCGAGGGCATGGTCGAGCTTAGCGGCTTCGCCATCGGTGCCTGCGAAAAAGAAGATATGCTTGACCCCAGTACCATCGCCGCCGGCGACGTGCTTATCGGGTGGCCCAGCGCGGGTTTCCATGCGAATGGCTTCAGCCTCGTTCGACGCATCATCGAGAAGGAGAACATCCAGTTCAGCGAAGACGAGATGCGCACTCTGCTGCTCCCCACACTGCTTTATCATGAGCAGCCCGCTGCTCTTAAAGCCGCGGGCATCCGCCCCAGGGCGATGGCGCACATCACCGGTGGTGGTCTGCCCGAGAACTTGGGCCGCATGTTCCTCAAGCGCGGTCTCGGTGCCAATCTTCGTATTCCATTCTGGCAGAACGATGTAGTTCAGAAAGTGCTGCGCCATGCAGACAAGAAAGACGCCATCGACACCTTCAACATGGGTCTCGGCTGGGTCGCCATTGTCTCTGCGGCAGATGCCGACAAGGCCCTCACCTGCGGCAAGGATGCCAAAATCATCGGTGAAATGGACACCAGCGCTCAGGTCAGCGTCGAGATCGTCTGAAAGATTTCGCCTTTTCGGCAGTGAAGGGGAGTTCCATGAACCGCCTCTCGACCGTTCTTTCTCTCCTTCTAGTTTTGGGTGGTCTGCTGAGCGCTTCCGCTCAGCAGCCTGCTCCTCCTGCCAAAGTCAAGCGCCCCCCGAATCCGGCCATGGACTCGATCCAGGATGTCGCGGGCCTGCCACGCGTGCTGCTGATCGGCGATTCCATTTCCATCGGCTACACGCTGCCCGTTCGGAAACTGCTGGGGGGCAAGGCCAACGTGCACCGCATCCCCACGAATGGCGGTCCGACCAAAAACGGTGTCGCCAACATCGCCAAATGGCTTGGCACCGGCAAATGGGACGTCATTCACTTCAACTGGGACATCCACGACCTCAAATACATGCCGGATGGCAAACGCCAGGTCGAACCGGCGGATTACGAGGCCAATCTGCGCAGCCTCGTCGCCACCCTGAAGAAGGCAGGTGCCAAATTGATCTGGGCCACGACCACGCCTATTCCTGAGGGCGAGCTCAATCCGCCCCGCAAATTCGGCCAGGTGAATGAATACAACGACATCGCCGCCCGGGTGATGGGGGAAAACGGCGTCGCCATCGATGACCTGAATGCACGCATCACGCCTCAGCTCGCCACGATGCAGAATCCGCGCGATGTGCACTACACCCCCGCTGGCAGCGAATATCTGGCCCAGCAAGTTGCCGAGGAAATCGGCAAGGCGCTGGCCAAGTGAGACGGACTGGCAGTTTGCAAGTCCACATTGAGTGACTTTTTGTCAGCGCCTGCATTGGATTCCAGTGCATCATGGCAGGGTTATGAACCTCCTGTTGCTGCGCCGCCTGTTCATCTTGGCGCTTATTGCCCTGGTGAGCACTACTCCGCTCCATGCTGCGGAATCTCCACCCAGCAGTGCATCAGACAAGCTACGTGAATCCATGCTGCTGCCCGGCGTGAGTTTGTCTCAGGGCGTCTCTGAAATCACTGGCGTCGCCATCAGCCCGCTGCTGGGTGTCAGTTTCATGGGCGTGTGGACCTACTATAGGACGGAGCCGCATTTGCGCCATCGCCTGCCATGGTACTGCCACCCGGGAGTGTGGGGCACCGGGCTGGCGCTGATCCTCGTCTGCTTTCTCAAAGACTTCCTCGGCACCGCTGCGCCTCCACTGGTCAAAAAGCCGCTCGATTTCCTGGAGCTGTTCGAAAACAAACTGAGTGCCCTCGTCGCCTGTGTCGGGTTCGTGCCTCTAGTGGCCCTCGCCATGGCCCAGGTCAGCAAGCTGCAGCCGCAGGCCGTGGGCCAGTTGGCAGATTCAGGTCTAGCCGTGATGCCGCTGGCAAGCCTGATCGACTTCGGCGTCCACACGCCGTGGATTTCTATTCCGGTCGCGATCGTGGCCTTCGGCGTGGTCTGGCTCAGTTCGCACGCCATCAACGTCCTCATCGCGCTCTCCCCCTTTGGCATTGTCGATGCGGGTCTTAAACTCATCAAACTCGGCCTCATCGCTCTGGTGGTCGGCAGCACGTTGCTTCATCCCTATGCGGGTGCGGCGGTCTCGCTCCTGCTGATTTTCGTCGGCCTGCTGCTAGCAGGCTGGTCGTTCCGTCTCACCCTGTTCGGCACACTCATGGGCCGTGATTTTTTGCTCAATAAGCGCGCCACCTCCGCTGATTTGGAAGCCGGAGTGAAAGGCTTTCTGGCGCGCCGCACCGAAGGCGTGCCGGTGCGCACCCTGGTCAGGCTGAAACACGATGCCACAGGCCGCCCTGTGCTCAGTTTTCACCCTTGGCTGGTGCTGCCCGAGCGCCGTATTGCCCTCGCAGACACCGACATGGTCATCTGTAAAGGGCTGCTGCATCCCTCTCTGGCTCAGCGCACCGTCGCAACACCGGCAGCGGTCCGCAGCACCCTCATCCTGCTGCCTCGTTACCGTCGGCTGGAAGACACGATCGCCCAGCACTTTGGCTGCCAGGAAGTCATGGATGGGGCGCTCCTTCGTGGCTTCAAAGCCATGCGTCTGTGGCTCGTGGAGATGCTTTCATCCGGGAGAAAACTTGTGGAAATGCACCCAGGTTGAACCTGAGCAAGGTTGCGCAGGCGTGAATCCCGCCTATTTACGCCGCCCGCTTATGCACAGCTTCCGCTACCACCAAGGTCAGTTATTTGCCGAGAACGTCCCCCTTCAGTCCCTCGCCGAGCAGTACGGCACGCCGCTTTATGTCTATTCCAAGAGCACCATCAGCGGCCACTACACGCGTTTGGACGCCGCTCTGACCAGGCTGAACCACCTGATCTGTTACGCAGTGAAGGCAAACTCGAATCTCTCCGTGCTCAACACCATCGCCACACTTGGCGGTGGTTTTGACATCGTCTCGGCAGGCGAACTCTACCGCGTCATCAAGGCCGGTGGCGATCCCGCAAAGTGCACCTTTGCTGGCGTGGGCAAGACCCGTGACGAAATCGAGTACGCCCTCAAGCAGGGCATCTACTGCTTCAACGCCGAGTCCGAGGCGGAACTGCACTACATCAACCAAGTCGCCGGCGAGCTCGGCATGCAGGCACCCGTGGCCGTCCGCGTGAACCCCAATGTCGATGCGAAGACGCATGCCAAGATCACCACTGGCAAGAGCGAGAACAAGTTCGGCATCGATTTCGACCAGATCCTCGACGTCTATGCCCGCGTTGCTGCCGACTGCCCCAACCTGACCATCAAAGGTCTGCAGATGCACATCGGTTCCCAGCTAACCAACGTTGACCCCTTCCTGGAAGCGGTGCAGAAGGTCATCCCGCTGGTGACCCAGGTGAAGAAGAGCTACGGCATCGAATTCTTCAGCATCGGCGGCGGCATCGGCATCAACTACAAGCAGAGCCTTGATTCGGGCGATGTGCACTGGTGGCAGGAGCATGCCGAAGTGCATCCGCTCACCATTCAGGCCTATGCTGACGCCGTGGTGCCGCATCTGGAGCCGCTGGGCCTCCGTATTCTTTGCGAACCCGGCCGCTTCATGGTTGGGAACGCCGGTGTCATGCTGACCAAGGTGCTCTACGAGAAGCGTGGCTCCGCCAAAATCTTCAAGATCGTCGATGCCGGCATGAATGACCTCATCCGCCCGACGCTCTACGAAGGCTGGCATCAGATCGTCCCCCTCAAGCAGCCCGCGAACGCCACCGTCGAGAAAGTCGATGTCGTCGGTCCCATCTGTGAATCCGGCGACTTCCTGGCCCAGAACCGCGAACTTCCCCTCGTCAAAGAAGGCGAATACCTCGCCGTGCTTAGCGCCGGTGCCTACGGTTTCACCATGGCCTCGAACTACAACACGCGCCCCATGCCTGCCGAAATCCTTGTGGATGGTGACAAAGCCACCGTCGTGCGAGAACGCCAAACCCTTGATGACGTGCTCAAAGGTGAGCACATCGCCTGATTAACTGAGAACCAAGAACTCGGAACTGCAAACCCTCTATATGCACATCGCCGACATCCTCCAAGACCAGCGTCCCACGCTCTCGTTTGAGTTCTTCCCGCCGAAGAGCGCCGAGGCCTTTGAAGCACTGTATCAGACCATCGGCGAGCTTGAAGCCTTCAAGCCCTCCTTTGTCAGCGTCACCTACGGTGCGGGTGGCTCCACGCGTGAGCTCACGCACGATCTTGTGGTGCGCATCAAAACCACCACCAGTCTCGATGCCGTGCCGCACCTCACCTGCGTCTGCCATAGCGAGGCCGACATCGCCTCGATCCTCGAGCGCTATGCGAAGGCGGGTGTGAGCAACATTCTCGCTCTCGGCGGTGATCCTCCGAAAAACCTCGCCAACTACGATCGCGCGAAGGACGCTTTCCAGCATGCTGCAGACCTTGTTGCCTTCATCAAGAAGTTCAACGACAGCGGCGCGCACGCTGACAAGCGCGGCTTCGGCATCGGTGTCGCCGGATTTCCCGAGGGGCACCCCGCCACCCCGAACCGCGTGCTGGAAATGGATTATCTCAAGGCCAAGGTCGATGCCGGGGCGGACTACATCTGCACGCAGTTGTTCTTCGACAACCACGATTTCTTCGACTTCCGCGAGCGCTGCCAGCTCGCCGGGATCAACATCCCAATCATCGCCGGCATCATGCCCATCACCAGCGGCTCCGGCATGCGCCGCATGGCCGAACTCGCCGCCGGTGCGCGTTACCCAGCCAAGCTCCTCCGTGCCATCCAGCGCTGCGGGGGCGATGAAGCCGCGGTGCAGAAAGTCGGCATCCACTACGCCACCGAGCAGTGCCACGATCTGCTCGATCATGGCGTCGATGGCATCCATTTTTACACACTGAACAAATCCCACGCCACGCGGGAGATCTACTCCAGCCTTGGCATCCGCGACTCTGCCGCCGTGCGTCCGCGATCATGAGCGAAGAAGCCCCCCTCATCGCCGCTATCGAGGCTGGCGGCACCAAGTTCGTCTGTGCCGTCGGCACCGGCCCGCATGATGTCCGCGACGTCACCCGCATTGACACCACCACGCCGGAGGAAACCCTCGGTGGAGTGACCCGCTTCCTGTCGATGGCCAAGTCGAAGTACGGTTCCATCGCTGCCATCGGCATCGGCTCCTTTGGTCCCATTGATCTCGATAAAAAGAGCGAGACCTACGGTTACATCACTTCCACGCCTAAGCCCGGCTGGCAGTTCACCAACATCGTGCCCAAACTGCAGGATCGCTATCACGTGCCCATCGCCTGGGACACCGATGTGAACGCCGCCGTGCTTGGTGAATATCTCTGGGGAGCCGGGATGGATACTGACCCGCTCGTTTACATCACCGTCGGCACGGGGGTTGGCGGCGGGGTGCTCATCAATGGTCAGTTGCTGCATGGCCTGCTCCACCCTGAGATCGGCCATCTGCTGGTGCCGCCTCCGCAGAACTCTTCGGCGCTCCAACATGCCTGCCACTGCCCGTTTCACAAAAGCTGCGTCGAAGGCTACATCAGCGGCACCTCCCTTGCTTCCCGCTGGGGTGTCAAAGCCGACGCCCTGCCGCCCGACCATCCCGCCTGGGAGGAAGTCGCCGAAATCATGGCGCACGCGCTGATGAATCTCACGCTCAGCATCTGTCCGAAGCGCATCATCCTCGGCGGCGGTGTCATGAGTCAGGAGCACATCCTGCCGCTCATTCGCGGCCAGCTTCACAAGCTCAACAACGGCTACCTCCGCGTGCCCGAGCTCGGCCGCAGCATCGACGACTTCATCGTCGCTCCCGGTCTGGGCGCGCGCTCAGGTCTGCTCGGTGCGCTGGCGCTCGGGAAGTATGAGCTGGACCAGCATACGAAAGGGGCAAACAGCTTTCCAGCCGGTTGATGTGACCCATAAGTCGTATCGGGGACGTTAGGCAAGGTGGGGGCGCGTCTGATTTCCGTCATGCTTGCAAGACGGCCACGATGAACGTTGATTCACTCCCATGAAACTGCCGCTCTTTTTCGCCGCCTTGTTCGCCATGGCCGCGAACGCATTGGCCCAGCAGCCAGAAATATTGCCGGACACTCAGCCGCTGATCAAGGACGGTGACATTTCCGAGCAGATGCACGCAGCGTCGCTGGAGGACATGGACCAGTTAATTGTCGATTCGCTGAAAACGCGTGCGCAGCACTGGCACCGCAATGTGTCGTCGCCGCAAGCGTATGTGGAGTCGATCCATGAGAATCGTGATCGGTTCAAACACATCATCGGCCTCCGGGACAAGCGTGTGCCAGTGGCGCTGGAACGCTATGGTGATGAGACGAATCTGGCACTCGTGGGCAAGACGAAGACATACCGTATCTATCAGGTGCGCTGGCCGGTGCTGGAACAGGTCTCGGGTGAAGGCCTGCTGCTGGAGCCGAAAGGTAAACCGCGCGGCTACATCATCGCTCTGCCGGACGCGGATCAGACGCCGGAGCAGATCGCCGGTCTGGTCCCCGGGGTGGCGGCGGAGGCGCAGATCGCCCGCCGTTTCGTGGAAAACGGTTTTGCGGTCATCGTGCCGGTCTTGATCAACCGCAGCGACACTGGCTCCGGCAATCCGGTGATCCTCATGACAAACATGCCGCATCGTGAATGGATTCACCGGCAGGCCTACATGATGGGTCGGCACATCATCGGCTACGAGGTGCAGAAGGTGTTGGCGCTGGTGGACTGGATCAACATTCATCGTCACGAGCAGATCGGCGTCGCAGGTTACGGCGAGGGCGGACTCATCGCCATGTATGCAGCCGCTGTGGATCCGCGCATCGATGCGGCGCTGGTGAGTGGTTACTTCAAATCGCGCCAGCGCACCTGGCGGGAGCCGTTGTATCGCAATGTATGGGGCCTGCTGGCTGAATTTGGCGATGCCGAAATCGCCTCTCTCATCGCCCCACGCGGGCTCGTCATTCAGTATGCGGATGAGCCGGATGTGGATGGTCCGCCGGAGCCCAAGGGCAAGAAAAGCCAGGCCGCGCCAGGCAGGCTGAGCACGCCCGAGTTTGGTGAAGTGGAGGAGGAGTATCTGCGCATCGATTCACTGGTGCCGTCCAGCCTTCAGCGTCGTTCGCTCGTGCGCAATGACGCCGCCGCCGCCAACGCCTTCGCGAAACTGCTCAAGACCGAGGCAAACATGGCGCTTTCCAGAGAGCTGCCGCAGAACCTCCGCCAGACCTACCTGCCCGCCGTGCGTCAGTTGGCGCAGATGAAGGAGCTTGAGGCTCATGTGCAGCGCCTGATCCGTGGCTCGGATAAGATCAGGAATGATTTCTTCCTCTACAAGGCCATGCCGGAATTCCGCAGCGAAGCCTGGACCTACGCGCAGTTTGCCGACAAGCAGCCCGACAAGTTCGTTGCTGCGGCCAAGGATTACCGGAAAACGTTCTGGGACGAAGTGATCGGCCGTATTGATGCACCACTGCCCACGCCGAAGCCGCGCACACGCAAGATTTACGACAAACCAAAATGGACCGGCTACGAAGTCGTGCTGGACGTCGGTGGTGAAGGCTTTGCCTGGGGCGTGTTGCTGCTGCCCAAAGACCTGCAGACCGGAGAAAAGCGCCCCGTTGTCGTCTGCCAGCATGGGCGCCATGGCGTTCCAGAGGATGTGATCGAAGGCGACAAGCCGGCCTATCATGACTTTGCCGCACACCTCACCGAGCGCGGTTTCATCACGCTTGCCCCGCACAACTTGTACAAAGAAGAGGAGCAGTACCGCACGCTCTCACGCAAAGGCAACACGGTGAAGGCCTCCATGTTTTCCGTCATGCTGCGCCATCACGAGCAGTGGCTCAAATGGCTCGCCGAACTGCCGCAGGTGGATGCCAAGCGTATCGGCTTCTACGGACTCAGCTACGGCGGCGAATCCGCCGTGCGCATTCCGCCGCTGCTCGACGGCTACTGCCTCTCCATCTGCTCCGGGGACTTCAACGACTGGACCCGCAAGGTGGCCTCCACCGAGGACAAGCACAGCTTCATGTTCACAGACGAGTGGGAGATGCCCTACTTCAACATGGGCAGCACCTTCAGCTACGCCGAACTCACCTACCTCATGTTTCCACGGCCTTTCATGGTCGAGCGCGGCCACCACGATGGCGTCTCCATCGACCCCTGGGTTGCTTATGAATACGCCAAGACGCGCTGGCTCTACGCCCAGTTTGGCATGGAGCAGCGCACCGAGATCGAGTTCTTCAACGGCGGTCACACCATCAATGGCCAGGGCACCTTCGACTTCCTGCATAAGCAGTTGAACTGGCCCAAGCGGTAGGATGGTTCCATCACGTCGCTTCCTTCGTCCAGAACGTCAAGGTCTTGGGTGACTCACTTTCTTCGCCGATCTCCTGCCAGACAAAGGTGGCCTGCAGTTCGGGATGTTTCACATAGCCCTGGCTGCACCAAAAATCATCCAGCGGACGATAGTCCTGCGGGCGCAGCGGATGTGCGGCCGGACGGTCCACCGCGCAAAAGGTACTGAGTTTCATGCCCAGTGCACGAACATGGGCTTCACGCCGAGCAAAGAACTCTTTGCCGATGCCCTGGCCGCGATAGGCCGGCAGCAGGAGCGATTCGCCGAAGTAGCAGATGGTGGCGAGATCGTACCCAGCATGCACAAACGCCGCTTGAAATTCTGGCCCTTCATCAAGCATTGGCAAGCAGGTGGTGGCACCTACGACCCGATCTTCGTCAAACACCAGAACGACCAGGCTGCCGCTGGATTTTAGGTATGTGTGCAGATACTCGCGCTCATGCTCCAGCGTGCCCTCATACAGATAAGGGTATTCATGAAACACTGCGATGCGCAGTTCACCTAGCGCATCAAGATGCGGTGCCAGTTCAGCACCACGGAAGTTTTGCAGACGAAGCATGGTCAATGAGACGGTTTGGAAGTGATGAATTGATTCGCCATGGCGCGAATCCTGAG